>Ga0209542_10020210_pt1 | contig 10577 bp, 10 predicted proteins | sample RifCSPhighO2_01_FD_184028 | JGI IMG/M metagenome (GOLD analysis project Ga0209542, IMG submission 184028) | Soil microbial communities from Rifle, Colorado - Rifle CSP2_plank highO2_0.1 (SPAdes) (version 2) | ecosystem: Environmental > Terrestrial > Deep subsurface > Rock core/Sediment ...
TTCAGTTATTCTTTCTCTGAAATGGAACAATCCCGAGAATTGGTTTAAAACATATCTTGCTCTAGGGCGTTGAAAACAAGGGGGGGGGTTGGAGGGTGTGGACACTTACCCGTTTTAGTATTGCGCTGAAACAAAATATATGGTATAATTATTAGAGTTCAACAATTAAACAGAAAGGTCTTTTGAATGAGATATTGCTTACCGGTTTCAACTCTACATTGGTGTTCGGTGGCGAAAATGTGCAAGATGGCCAAGGCGGCGGGTTTTGATATGGTCGAATTCCTCCTTGCGGGGTGGATACTCGAACATCCGGAAGAAGCGGCCGAAATGGCTCGTGATGAGGGTCTCGATGTCCGGTTTCATCTGGCCTGGACCAGACAAACGAGTAGCGCACAAACTTTGTTTTGGTGCGCCGCCTGGCGAATTTTGACTTCTGTCGGCTGGTTACCAAAACAGGGTTCAACGTTTTGGGAAATGGCGCCCCCCATTATCACGGATGCAGTAGTTGTTTATGCCGAGAATCTGCTAAATGGATTGCAGGTAAATCACTATGTGCAAACGATGTCCACGATGAAGGACGGCAGATTTCAGATTTCGCGAGCCGATGCCGATAGGCGTCTTCTCGGAGGAGTCCAGCTGGTTGTTTTTGACACATACCACGATCTGCATTTCAGAGACGGTGGACTCCAAATTCTAGAAGAAAACTCTAGGGTGCGATTACTCGAATTGATGGTCGCGGATTATAAAATGTACGGCAGTCGCATCGCTGAAATCCATATTCAGGATTGGTCGAAAACAGGTGGCCGAAGCGTTTGGCCGGGGACAGGGGATTTGCCAATTCGCGAGTTCCTGCTTGAAGTTGTAAACAGGGATTCCGAATTGATATTGACACCTGAAACCAAGCCGATCATGCGAAATGTCGCCGATGGTCTCAAAAGGTTGTGCAACGACGTTCAGGATTTGGTTGATTAATACCGTCTCTAATTAGCCATTCCACACGAGTTCCCGAATTTTGGCCTGCCTACGCCTGGCCGTGCAGGCGGGCAGGCAGGCTACAAAACATCGTTTCCCGCTCGCCATATCTCGATATGGCTCGCGCTCCAACTCGTTTTTCGCCTAAAATTCAGAAATTCGTTTAATGTGAAAGCGTTAATTAGAGTTGGTATAATTTTCGAAGCCCCAAGGGACATTGTCTCTCGGGGCCTTTTGTTTTAAAGTTATGTTCAGAATCCCGTAGTAAGAAATCTTGCTTCAACAGCGCTCGGACAATGTGCAAACAGGAAGTTAGCACACCTGTCCTCGCTTGGTGAAGTAGAATTTCGGGTTGTTTGATGACGTTACCAATTTTTTACAGGGGGTTCTATGTTTTAGCAACAATAATTTGAAATGAGGATGGTTCACCCTCCATGAGTGGACGACCCGAAATTTCACTACGGGATGAAAATTCTGATAGCTACAGGCATATTTCCACCTGACATTGGCGGGCCGGCCAAGTATGCCAAGGCGCTTTTTGAGGAGCTTTCGAAGGAGGGACACAATGTTAAAATTGTGGCCTATCGTCTGGAAAAAAAATTACCATTTGGCGTGAGGCAAATTCTTTATTTTGTTCGGATATTTTTTGCTGCTTTTCGCGCAAATTCGATAATAGCTCTGGATACCGTTAGTGTTGGTTTCCCCGCTGTGGTTGCTTCTTTTGTTCTGGGAAAGAAAATAGTCATTAGGACGGGAGGAGATTTTTTGTGGGAGAGTTATTTGGAGAGAACCAGGCAGGAGCTTCCTTTGCCCGCTTTTTATAAAATAATGCCCAAGCTTTCCTTTAAGGAAAAGGTGATAGCCAGGATTCATCAGTTTGTGTTGAGCTATACGGATTATATTGTTTTCAGTACTGCTTGGCAGAGAGATATTTGGACCGGTTTCTATAACGTTTTGCCGGAAAAGATTAGGATAATTGAAAATTGTTATAGTGAAAAGAAGCAAAGTAATATTCCGTCAGAAAAAGTATTTCTTGGTTCGGCCAGAAACATCGTGATGAAAAATTTGGGCGTTGTCGAAGAAGCATTCTTGTTAGCTAAACAGAAAGTTCCCGATATAGAGCTCGATCTTAAGCCGTATGGTGGAGAGGAATACGAACGGAGACTCCGTGATTGTTACGCCGTTGTCATCGTCTCTCTTGGCGATATTAGCCCCAACACTATTATGGAGGCCATTTCTTTTAACAAGCCTTTCATATTGACTAAATATAACGGACTGCAAAACAGGCTCGGGGATTATCCGTTTATCGTCGACCCGCATGATATCAAAGGCGTGGCGAAAGCTTTTGTCGATTTATCAAATGAGGTCGAATACAGAAAAGCCATCGAGGCGGTCAAGAAAATCAGTTTCGTGCACACGTACGGTCAAATTGCCAAGGAATTTCTCCAGATTCTAAACAATAATAAATAATAATTTTATGGCAATAGTTATCTCTATCGGCAATGACAGATTGATATTTGAAGAGGGAAGCAAGGTTAGGAATAGGATGATCGAATATGGTACTTTGTTTGACGAACTTCATATCGTCGTTTTGACACAAGGCAAAAAAAATAAAGAAATTCAAATTTCAAAAAACGTTTGGGTCTATCCGACAAATTCTTGGTCGAGATGGCTTTATCCTTTTGACGCGTCTTCTCTCGCAAAACGCATTCATCACTCTCGTTTTGCTTTTCGCAAGGAGCCTTTTATCGTGAGCGCGCAAGATCCTTTCGAGTCGGGGCTCGGAGCTTATTGGGCTTCTCGCAAAATTAAAGCCAAGCTCCACATCCAGGTTCACACCGACTTTTTGTCGCCGTTTTTCAAAAAGGGGTCTATTCTTAATCTGATTCGTATACGGATCGCGAATAAGATACTAGCGCACGCTGATGGAATACGCGTTGTTTCGAAGAGAATTTTCGACTCCATTGCCGGCAAATATAGCCTTCCTATTGGGCGCGTTTCGATTCTGCCTATTTATGTCGCGGATGAGAAGAAAGATATTATGGCTTATGATTTCAAAAAAGATTTTCCGGACTGGACTTTCGTTGTTTTAATGGTCGGCAGGCTCGAAAAAGAGAAAAATTTACCATTAGCCTTTAGGGTATTAAAGGAAGTAATAAAGAAATATCCAAAGACCGGCATGGTTATTGTTGGGGAGGGGAGACAAAAAGGCAGACTTGAATTATTGGCAGAGTTACTTCGTATTAACAAAAATATTTCATTCATTGGGAGGGTAAATGATCCGACCCCATTCTATCTTGGCGCCGATGCCTACCTCCACACATCAAACTTTGAAGGCTTCGGCATGTCGCTCGTCGAAGCTTTGAAAAATAAATTGCCTATTGTGACGACCGATGTCGGGGTATCAGGGTGGCTGTTAAAGGACGGTGAGAATGCTCTTCTATGTGGCGTAGGCGACTCGAGACAGCTCTACTTTGCTTTGATGAGGCTTATTGAAGATAATGGGTTGCGGGAGCGTTTAAAAATCGGGTCGCCGCTTACTAAAGACATAATTAGTTTATCGAAAAGCGATTACCTTTTGCGGTACCAAAAAGACTTATTGAGGTGTTTAGAGTCTGAGAAATAGACGTGATTTAAGACCCCCCGATTGTTGTAATGAACCGTTTTTTTCAAACTTTAGCAAGGCGACGACGCGAAACAATTATCGAATTATTCGTTCACTTGGCTTTTAAATAAATTCCAGACATTATTTTTTGATTAGATAAAAAATTAAATATAAGATACAATCAAAAAGATTACAGGCTGGTTGCCTAATTTTTTTATCAAAAATGAACAGGAAAACAAAAGAAGCGAAAACATCAAATAAACCGACAATCGGTTTCATCGGTCAGGGATTCATAGGGAAAAATTATGCTGATGACTTCGAAAAGAGGGGTTTTGCGGTTGTAAGGTATGCTCTCGAAAAAGAATTTAACGGCAACAAGGAAAAGATAAAGGATTGCGATATTGTTTTTGCGGCGGTTCCGACGCCTTCAACTCCCAATGGTTTTGACGATCATATAATTCGATCCGCGGCCAAGCTGGTCGGAAAGGGCAAAATACTTGTCATTAAATCGACGATAGTTCCTGGAACGACCATATCTATTCAAAAACAGAATCCGGATATTTTTGTTATGCATTCGCCGGAATTTTTGACCGAAAAAACCGCTGCATATGACGCGGCGCATCCAAATCGCAACATTATTGGAATTCCCGAAATGTCAGCAAAGTACAAGGAAAAGGCCAGAATTGTACTTTCGGTTTTGCCGAAAGCTCCCTATTCGCTGATCTCGAATGCCCGTTCCGCCGAACTCATCAAGTACGGCGGTAATATTTGGTTTTACTTTAAGGTCATTTATATGAATATGCTCTATGATCTTTCCCGAGAGGTCGGAGCGGATTTTGAAACAATTCGTGAGGCTATGGGCGCTGACCCCAGGATTGGATATTCGCATTTGAATCCCGTTCATCAGGGAGGCCGTGGCGCGGGCGGGCACTGTTTCATTAAGGACTTTGCCGCCTTCGAAGAACTTTATGGAAAGAAAATGGCCGACCAATTGGGAAAAGATGTGTTACGCGCGCTATCCTTAAAAAATATTGATCTCTTAGTTAAGAGTAATAAAGATTTGGACCTCCTAAAAGGAGTTTACGGCGAAAATTTGGGAAAAAAATAAATGGACGACAAAATTCACGAGGATTATTTGGGTAAGATCTCGGCGATGCTTCCAGGCGGTGCGTTCGACTTTTATAAGCGGAAACGCACTTTAATAAATTATGTTTTTTCCGGTGGTACTGGCGCTTTCGTAAATTTGTTTACTCTTTTTGTTTTAACTCACGTATTTCGCATTTGGTATCTTCTCTCATCGATCGTTGCTTTCCTTACGGCTTTTGGCTTTAGTTTTTATCTTCAAAAACACTGGACTTTTAGGGATCACTCTAACGATGGAATTCAAAAACAAATGAGCGTATACATGTTGGTTTCGCTGATTAATCTTGTTGTTAACACGGCGCTGATGTATCTTTTTGTGGATGTGATAGGGAAAATGCTTGTCCCTAACTTTTATAACAACACACTTTGGTATTTGTTATCTCAGTTTGTATCAGCGGGCCTAATTGCCATTGAAAGCTTTTTTGTCTACAGAAGTTTTGTTTTTAGGAGGAGCTGACTCTTAACAATATAGCCTATCAAGTATAGACTGGATCTAATGAATGAAAGAAAATTGAGATTGTTGGTCGTAACCCAGACAGTCGACAAAAACGACGGCGTCCTTGGGTTTTTTCACCGTTGGATCGAGGTATTTTCGGAAAATTTTTCGAGTATCAAGGTAGTGTGCCTCGGGAAGGGGGCTTTCGATTTGCCGGATAATGTTTCTGTTTTTTCGCTTGGCAAGGAGGAAAAAGAATTACGAATAATGAATAATGAATTAGGGAAGAAAGCGAGATATGGCTTTAGGTTTGTGCGACAAATCGTACGAATGCGGAATGAATATGATGCGGTTTTTGTTCACATGAATGAAGAGTACGTTTTGCTCGGGGGCATTCTTTGGCGCTTGATGGGCAAAAAGGTGATGCTTTGGAGAAATCATAAAGACGGTAGCTTCAAAACTCGCCTGGCCGTTTTTTTGTCTCATAAAGTATTTTGCACTTCAGAATCATCTTTTACTGCGAGATACAAAAAAACTGTTTTGATGCCTGTCGGAATTGACACGGATTTTTTTGATTATAATGGGGAAGATGACCGTAAAGAGATTTTATTTTTGGGAAGGGTCGCTCCGATTAAAAGACCTCATTTGTTTGCGGAATCTCTCGTCAATCTTAAAAATCATGGTGTTGAATTTACGGCAAGGATTGTTGGTGATCATCTTTCGAAAGACGAAGTTTATTCAGAGGAGATAATAAAAAGTATTGATAGCGCTAAACTTTCTGACAGGGTTATTTTAGAGAGGGGCGTGCCTTATGTTGAGACACCTAAATACTATAGAAGAGCGCTAATTCATGTGAACTTAACTTTCTCCGGCAGTCTTGATAAGACAATTTTCGAGGCTATGTCCTCCGGCGCGTTACCGCTCATTAGCAATGAATATTTTAAGGGGAAGATTGATGATATGTTTGTGACGAGGGATGAGCCGAAAGAAATCGCGGAGAAATTAAGAAATCTATTGTTGTTATTAGACGAGCAAAGAGAAGATTCTCGAAAATCCCTGCGAAATTTTGTGGAAAAAGAACATTCGCTTAAACTTTTAAGCGAAAGACTTGTTGCTTTGGTATCAACTTTTTAAAATGATTAAAATACTTTTTGTAATCAACAAGTTTACTCTCGGTGGGGCGGAAACAGTCGTGATGAATCAGATAAACCAGATCGACAAAAATCGGTTTTTACCGCATCTTGGCATTTTGTATCGCACGACAAAAAGTCAAAATCTCTATGATAGGCTCACAATAACATCCGATCGGGTGACTCATTTTGATTTTAAAAATTTGAAAGACGTGGTGGCATTTGTAAGATTGTGTGTCTTCTTGAAAAAAGGAAAGTTCGATATTGTCGTTTCCAATCTGTTTGAATCGAATTTTGTCTGCCGATTGGCCGCGATTATCGTTCGCGTTCCGATAATCTTGGCGGTGGAGCATAGTTCTTATTTCAATAAAAAATGGTGGCAAAGGGTGGCGGATCGAATACTAGCGCGTTATAGTTCCGCCATCATCACTCCTTCTTTGGATATAGCTGATTTCACTTCGAGGCAAGAAAAGATTTCTTTGTCTAAGTTTAAGGTGGTTGGCCAAATAACGGATTTAACTTTGAAGGGTGTATTTGGCCGGGACGAAATCCGAGAAAAATTTGAAATTCCAAAGGACGGGTTTGTAGCTGTTACGGTCGGCAGGTTTAGCGAGGAGAAAGCGCAGGAGAAAGTGATAGAGATTGCTGAAGAGATTGTTCATGTTCGAAAATTGAATAATTACTATTTTCTTATTGTTGGTTATGGTCCTCGCGAATTGGAATTAAGGACAATGATTGAGAAAAGTCGTCTAGAGAGGTGGGTCAAAATAATAAATGATCCTGCCAATGCCAAAGAATACAATATTGCGGGCGATGTTTTTCTCTTGCCGAGCAAGCGCGAGGGTGTGCCTGTAGCCCTCCTCGAGGCTATGAATATGGGGCTCGTGCCGATTGCAACCAATGTTGGCGGGGTAAAAAAAGTCATTCAAGGGAGTGGTTTTGTATGTGAGCAAAATGACGTGCTCTCCATGGTGGAGTCACTTATATTGTTAAATAATGATCGAGCCTTGCTCTCGAAGAAGTCTGCTTTGTCAAAATCCATGGCGGAAGAATCAAGAGGAAGGATAGAGGATCTCGAAAAGTTGTTGGTTAATTTGTATTCAAAAATCTCAAAATGAAATCATATTTTCTTCCGTCAATATTATTCAAAAAAAAGTGGGTTTGGTTTGCTCGTCCTTCCTTGCCCGATGATTCAGACGTCGTGACCTTTTTTTCTTATGACGACGTTTCGCTTCCGGATTTTGTCAAAAAAGAGGGATGGACCAGCGTCATTGACCTTTTTAAGCCAAAAGAAGAAATTTGGAATTCCTTTCGGCCCGGTTTCATTTCTGAGCAGATAAAAAAAGGCGAACGACACGGTATTGTGGTTCGGGTGGATGATAATTGGGATGGATTTCGGGAGCTTTACAAAAACTTTAGGAAACATAAAGGCATAAAATTAGATGATGAGAGAGTTTTTAAAAAGCACGGTCTTTTATTTTCGGCGTATCTAAAGGATGAATTGTTGGCATCGGGAGTATTTATAAGCGATTCTGAAAATATCAGAGCTTGGGCTCTCTGTTCGAAGCGTCTTGACGGTCAAGATGGCAAAAAAAGGGAAACCATAGGACAGGCCAACCGAATGATCATATGGGAAGCCATAAAGTACGGTAAGGAGAGAAATATGCTCAGGTTTGATTTTGGGGGCATTGAGCTTGGAGAAGACGGACAAAATCCGCCCTTAACTGTTTTTAAAGAAGCTTTTGGCGGAGCCAGAGCGAAAAATTTTTTCTATACCAAGATAAATTCGCCGGTGCTCAAACTTTTGAGAAAAATCAGGCGAATTTTGAAATGATCTTCTAAGAACCTATTCACGATCCAATGCCTAGCTAAAATCTTCAAATTTCGTTGCGAAAATTGAGAATTTGGAGGAAGCATATCGAGATACGCTGACGAGGAATTCGCGATTTGCAACAGAAATTTGAAGATTTTAGCAGGCAGGCACAGAGACAGGTACGCACAGGCAGGCGGTTAGATAGTGGATAGGTTCTGACATTCTGCTTGTGCTAAAATAGCAGAGTCGTATGGAGAACCAATTTAAGAAAAGAGAGCTTTGGATAAATAAGGCTTTTTTCATTAAGCACGAAAGGCTTATTTCATTCATAGCTTTTATTGCCGGGTTTATCTTTGATGGACTGACTTTGACCTATGTGGATTTATTCGAAGCCAGTTTTATTTTGGCTCTGTATCTTCTTGTAATTTTTGTTTGCATCATAGTTTTTAACGCGATTGGCGTGCGTGGAGTCCGTAGCTCATTTTCCATGTGGGTTCATCGTTTGATTCCTTATGTTATTCAGTTTATGTTCGGTACTCTCTTTAACGCCTCTTTTATTTTTTATACTGTCAGTGCTGAATTATCGACGAGTTGGCCGTTTATACTTTTGGTCGCGGCAGTTGTTTTGATAAACGAAATCTATCGGAAACGTCACGAGCAGTTAACTTTTCAAATGGTCATTTTCTTTATGGCCACTTTTTTGTTCTTGGCGTTTGCCATTCCTCTTCACTCCGGCAAGTTGGGAACGGGAGCTTTTGTACTAAGCGGTTTCTTCAGTTTGGTTATTTTGGCTTTCTTGGCGTATTTGCTCAACAAGTTTTGCAAAAACAGATTTAACGAAAAAAGAGAGCTTAGAATTTTTGCAGTCGGTTTGATTTATGTTCTTATCAATGTCTGCTATTTTGCCAACCTCATTCCTCCTATTCCGTTGGCTTTAAAGCAAATCGGTGTATATCATTCGATCACAAAGATCGGCAATGATTATCTCGTTACCTATGAGAAAACCCCAAAGTATTTCTTTTGGCAAAAAGAGAGTCGGGTTTTGCATTTGGCTTCTGGGGAAGGGGCATATGTCTGGAGTGCTGTATTCGCGCCCGGAACTTTGTCGGTACCGATTGTTCACGAGTGGAGACGTTTTGATCCTTCGTCCAATAAATGGGTGACGGTGAGTGAAGTCGAGTTTCCCATAATAGGTGGCAGGGACGGCGGGTATAGAGGTTATTCCTTTATAAAAGGAATTACGGAAGGAAAGTGGAGAACTTTTATCAAGACGCTAAATGACCAGCATTTAGGCAATATTTCCTTTGAAGTCGTCAGGGCATCGTCAACTCCTCTTTTATCAAGCGGGGTTAAATGATTTCAGCAACAAACATATTATGTATTTTATAATTACAGTGGACATTGAGGCCGACAACCAGTGGAAAGAAAATCCGCCATCTACAATTCAAAATGTTTACGAACTTCCAAAATTTCAGGCGCTTTGCTTAAGGTATGGTTTCAAGCCTGTTTATCTTGTGACTTACGAGGTTTTGAACGATGAAAAGGCTGTTTCTATGCTGAAGTCATGGCAGGATAATGGTTCTGCCGAAATAGGAGCTCACCTCCACCCGTGGACTACTCCTCCCACAGCGAACGCCGATAAATTTAAGAGATTTCCCTCTGAACTTGGTTCAGACGAGCTTAAGGAAAAAATTGTAAATTTAACTTCAAAAATTAAAGAATCATTCGGCCTTTGGCCGGCATCATATCGTGCCGGAAGATGGGGGTTTGATATGAGACAGGCGCAAATTTTGGCCGAACTTTCTTATAAAGTCGATTGTTCGATTACACCTCAAATAGATTGGAAAGGAAAAGGGAATAATCCGGGATCGAGTGGTCCGGATTGGAGGTTTGAAGATTTACGCCCGCGAACAATTGAGGCCGGCAATAAGAAGATTCTTGAAGTGCCGATGACAATAATAAATACCGGAGTGTTGGCAAAATTCACCTTGCTAAACAGGCTCCTTTTAAAATATCCGCGAAACATTTTTTGCCGAGCGATAAAAAAGTTATTTTTGAAACCTTTATGGCTACGGGTTTTCCCGGAAACAGTACGCGGCGATTGGAATTCAATCATACGATCAGCTAAAAAAAGAAAATTACCGGTAATAGAATTTATGATTCATTCTTCCGAGTTATCGGCGGGGCAGAGTCCGTACGCGAAAACGGAAGAATCTGTTGAGAGACTTTATAAAAATTTGGAATTGCTGTTTTCTGCCGTAAATAAGGCGGGAATTGAAAATTTAACTTTAAGAGAATTCGAAGAACACTATTCGATGTCAAAATAGAATTTGCCTTCTTTCCTCCTGCACTGACCGGTACCCCATTTCCTGGACACATTTTCTCTTCTTAACAGAGTAAAATAATGTCATGGAAAACAATCAAACAAATTACGTAGGCAAGAAAGGTGTACACATCCCAAAAGATGTAAAGGATTAC
>Ga0209542_10020212_pt1 | contig 10577 bp, 14 predicted proteins | sample RifCSPhighO2_01_FD_184028 | JGI IMG/M metagenome (GOLD analysis project Ga0209542, IMG submission 184028) | Soil microbial communities from Rifle, Colorado - Rifle CSP2_plank highO2_0.1 (SPAdes) (version 2) | ecosystem: Environmental > Terrestrial > Deep subsurface > Rock core/Sediment ...
GAATTTGCTGTGCAGTTCCAGATTTAACACCTTCAGTATTATTCCAGTAAACTATTTTTAATGCACCCCTAGTTCCTCCTTTGAACACTTTAAGTCTTAGAATCCCGTACTTTTCTATTAAGTATAAAATGTATTTATTTGCGGTAATCCAACTTACTTTCAATAATACTGATATTTCCTTTACTGTTCTAGGTTCTTTGTATACTTGTTCATTAATTAGTTTAATATTATCTGGAGTAAGCATAGATTTACTGATGTTAATCACTATATAAGTTTTTTTATAAGAAATATATAATTAGACTAAAACACTATTATAGTGTATGGTAGAAATAGTTAATCTTGAAGGGAGAATCTATAGGGCCGTATTTAATGGTATATTAAGATCTGGAAAAGAACATGGTGGCGGTTGTTCTGATATGGATTATGTGCATAATATTAATTGGTGGGAAGGTGATGGTAATATAAGAAATAAAAAAACAAGAAAAGAATATATCTTTAATTTTGCAATTGAAAGTAAACGTGTTGGTTTTGATAATGGAACATTTTATTCGAAAATCGTTAGATTTAAGAAAAAAGTAATATATGGACCTAAAATGGAGGCTATAGATTATGATTCTAGAAATCCTATAAAATACCAAGAAATTAAAGGAATAAATCCAATAATTATAAAACCAAAAGAAGTAATTGATGAATATATTAAGTTTTTAATAGGAAGATTACAAAAAATACACGGTATGGCAATTCCTGGTTTAGGATTTCATTATCAGACTTATATGGATATTGAATCATTAGTTGATAGGGGATTAATTGCTGAAGATTCAGGGCAAATAAGATTAAATTTAGTATAGAGAACAATAATGTTTATAAATAAGTTTAAAGATATTAATAATATGAAAGCAAATGGATTTTTAAAAATAATTGTGGGCTTGTTATTAATTGTAGCAAGTGTTTATGGTTTATTCTTCTGGCCCAAATGGTGGAGTGACTTTTTAGTTTTACTAAAAGGCGCAATACCAGTACTAGTATTCTTAGTTGGACTAGTATTCTTATTATTGGGGTTTGAAGAATAATTTTTTTATTTTTTTATGCATTAGCTTCAAGTTTATTTAATTCATTTTCTAATTCTATAATTGAATTTTTTATTCTTGAAACAGTTTTTTCTTTATCTTCTGGTGCCATTAAAGAACCGCATTCTGGGCACATAAAATTATGTTCCATTGTGTTTTCTAAAGTGTATCTTGAACATCTATTAGGACAAATATAAAAATTATACATATTCTCCCTTTCAAGTTGGTTTTTATACAATTCAATTCTTTTCTTTTTAGTTCTTAAAACTAAATCTTCAACTTGCTTAGGATTGAAAGTATAAAAATAAATATACCATCCTTTTTTCCTATCTTTTTTTCTAGTTGATGTAATCAAATCGTTTTGTTCAAATTTGTACATAATATTTCTGATATAATTAATTGGTGCTTTTAATTTTTCTGCAATCTCAAACTCATTAACATTTTCTCTACCTTTTAAAATCTTATAAATTTTTACTCCATCTTCTCCTGCTATCTCTGATATAATATTTTCAATAACGTTTTCAGGAATTTTAGTTTTGAAAACAGGAAATTCTTCTACTTTTTTTTGTTTAGTTTTTGGAGCTGGTGCTTTTTTTATTATACTCTTTTTTACTTTAGACTTTGGTTTTATGCTCTTTTTTTGTTGTTTTTTCTTTGTTGCCATTTTAGTGTTTAATATTGATTTTTGATAATTAAATTTAAAAGCCTTTCTAAATGGGTTTATACGCCCCTAAAACCTGTTTTAATGGTACTTTTTACCCTATTTTAGTGGTAAGAAAGATTTTTAACTTATTTTTTATACTAATAAAAATAGAGGTGTAATTTATGGGAATATTTAGCAGAAAAACAAGACAGAATTCTATTCCAATTTCCCCCCCATTACCTAAAATGCCTAATTTTAATAATTCAGATGATTTACCAGAATTTCCAGATACTTCTGAAGATGATGATTCACTACATTATGAACCGACAATAGCGGATATAAAAAATGAAGTTGGAAAAGATGAAGAAGATGAAGAATTTGAAATACCGGAAGCAGAAAGTAGACCGACTCGTAGAGATATGTCCCCAAAAAGAGAATTATCCGATAAACCGATATTTGTAAAAATAGATACATACAAAGAAGTATTACATAATATCGATATGTTAAAAATAAAAATAAATGATGCAGAAGAAATATTAAGAAATCTTGAAGATGTAAGAACAGAAGAAGAAGAAAAATTAACACAATGGAAAAAAGATTTACAGGATATAAAAGAAAAATTACTTTCTATAGATTCAGAATTATTTGAGGTATAAATGCCTGTAAAAAAAATTATAAAAAAAGAAGATACGAAAAATCCAGTACATGTACAATTAGAAACACCAACTTATCTAAGAAAATCCGTTCTAAAAACTGCAATAAATGCAACAAAACTAATGCAAAATGCACATGAAATAAAAGAATTAAGACAACAAGAATTAATTTTAATAAATAATTTAAGAAAAACAGTAACAGAAATAAAATCAACTTATAACTCTCTTGAAAAATCAATTCCTAAAATAGAACTAGAAGTTGAAGAACCCATTCGTGATAAAGGTCATATGAAAGTTCAAGAAGATGATGAACTTGTTAAATTAAAGAGAGAATTAGAACATATAGAAAATAAATTAAAAGAATTTGATTAATTCACTATGTCTGGAATATCCACTTTTTTAAATCACAATATTTAAAATTACTTGTTTAATATTAGATGTATGAAAAGATTTTTACAAAAATTACTTGGTGTAGATGACTTGAAAATTAGGTTAGATAGATTAGAAAGAGAAAGGCCAAATTTAGAATTAAGAGTAATAGAGTCACGTGTTGCTATGGATTCAATAAGAGAAGCCACACAAACAGGTCAATTAACAGACCATTTAAGAAAATATTTAGAAGATTTAGGTTTAAAATTAAATAAAGCAACAGAATTAGAAGTGCAAAAAACATTAAATGTGGCGGGTATATTAGAAGGATGTAATTTTAGAAGATTTTTACCACCGGAAACAGGGCCATATACTACACCCATAATAACATTAAGAGATTTAATGGAACATCCAGAAAGATATTTACATAAACTCCCAGATGGATTTTTAAAATTTCCAATAGGCATGGATTTTAAATCAATAAATGAAGTATTAAATAATCTCAATCTGAAAGCTATAACTTTTAATTCTGCTGGACATACTACGATCTCTCCTTTTTCTCTTGGATTATCTGTAGAAAATGCTGAATTATTTGGAAGAGCATTAAGAGAAGCAGAGATTATAAAAGGTTCTTCGCTTAGTATTGGTTATGAAATGAATCCACTTAACTTTTTATTAAATTCTGATGGATTAGAAAAGTATGTTGTTGAATATTCTAAATTGGATGCAGAAAGAAAAACATCAGCCATATTTGCTATTAGATCCGCAAAATTAGTTTATGGAATAGCATTAGAAATAATGGCTGGAACAAGAATAATGGATACAAGAAAAATATTAGAACCACAATTACTAAGAGCATTAGGTCCAGATACAATAGAACCTCAAGATCAGTTAAAATTAGAATTAAGAAATGCCTTATTAAAACATCCAACTGGCACGTCTCATAGGGAAATACAACAATTAATTGAAATAAGATCAATAGATAGATTTAGAAAATTAGCTGCAGAAAGAACAGAAGAAATATTAAGAAGAGATGAACAATATTGGGGTTTAATGTCAAATAGGAGTAAACCAATAGAAGAGTATAATGTGGGGGAGAGTTTAATATTAGCGTGTTATTTCGCAAGTAGTATAATAACTAAATATGAGTCACTAGAAGAGTCAGTAAGGGTTGTAATAAATGGAGAAGATGATGGAAGAATAAAAGGCGATACTAAAACTATAATGGGTTTAGCATTACAATATCTAAGACAATATTTGATACCCTTAAATTCAGAAAGATTTGATGGATGGACATTTGGTTATTCTACTCCAGAATCAGGAGGATCTAGAAGCCTCTTAATGAAAGCAATAAATGTTAAACCCGATGGAACAACAGATGTATATTTCTTAGATCCAACATTACTTAGTGTAAGGGGATTAGAAGGGTTAAATAATCCAGAAAGCATTTTAAAATATATTGCAACACACAATCATCCAATAACTATAGTCAGAGAGGCAGAAGATTTACTTACTAGAAACAGATAATATATCATTAATTTTAATATTTTTATAATCTTTAACTTCTAGAATATATTTACATTTAACAGCTTTAATATGTGGAGTAAATGGTTTTATATTTCTCAGAATTTTAATAACTTTCATTTTATCATTAAAATAAATAATATCAATTTTATAAAATACAAAAAACATATGCAAACTAACATTTCTTTCTCTTTCAAAAATAAATAATAACCCATCATTTAATATTTTTCTGAACATTAAGCCTAGAAAATGACTAAATAATGAATTACAAATAATCACATCAAATTTTGATTTCCCGCATTTTATTATCATTGGTAATAACTTAACGAAAACCTTTAAAAAGTCTTTCTAAATGCTTAATGCTATAAGGAAAATAATTTGATGAAGAAAATAACAAAAAATATAGAATTTAAACAACCTGAAGTAAATCTTGGAGTCGTGGGTCACGTTGATCATGGTAAAACCACTTTACTAAAAATATTAAGCGGAAAATGGACAGACACCCATTCTGAAGAAGCAAAAAGAGGAATTACTATAAAATTAGGATATGCAGATGTATCATTTTACAAATGCGCAGAACATAATTATACAATAAAAAAAGAATGCGGTAAATGTGAATTACAAAGAGTTGTAAGTTTTGTTGATGCACCAGGACATGAAACATTAATGGCAACAATGCTTTCAGGAGCAGCAATAATGGACGGGGCATTATTACTAGTTGCAGCAAATGAAGAATGCCCACAACCACAAACAAAAGAGCATCTAATGGCATTAGAGATATTAGGAATAAAAAATATAATAGTTGTACAAAATAAAATAGATTTAGTTACAAAAGAGCAGTCAATAGAAAATTATAAACAAATAAAAGAATTTTTAAAAGGATCAATAGCTGAAAATGCGCCAATAATACCTATATCTGCAATACATAATATAAATATTAATTATTTGATATCTACAATACAAGAGGTAATACCTACTCCTAAATTAGATTCAAATGTTGATCCAATAATGTTTGCAGCAAGAAGTTTTGATGTAAATAAACCTGGAACAGAAATAAGTAAGATTAATGGTGGAGTAATTGGTGGAATGTTAAAACAAGGAATACTTAAAATCGGGGAAGAAATAGAAATAAAACCCGGAATGTTAATTTCAGAAAGAGGTGTAGAAAAATGGATTCCTGTACGAACTAAAATAATACAATTAGTCTCTGGAGGACAATCAGTAGAACAATTAATACCCGGGGGATCAATAGCAGTACAGACAACATTAGATCCCGCAATAGTAAAATCAGATCAATTAGCTGGGAGTATAATAGGATTACCTGGAAAATTGCCTGAAATAATGACTGAATTATCATTAGAACCGCATTTATTAAAAAGAGTAGTAGGTAGCAAAGAAGAGCTAACTGTTGATCCAATAAAAAAAACAGAACCATTAATGATTAATGTGAATTCAACTACAACTGCAGGTATTGTTACTGCAATAGAAAAAAATAAAATTCATATAAAATTAAAAAGACCTATTTGTGCTGACAATGGGACTAAGATTGCTATTTCTAGAAGGATTGGAACTAGATGGAGATTAGTTGGTTGGGCTTTTGTTAAGAAATAAATTTAACTCTACTGTCGCGGACAGTTTTGTTTTAGAATGTAAACTCGTACAGCATATTGTTTTGGAACTTAAATTAATATAGTATTACTGAATAGGCTTATATTATTTATTATCTTGAGCACATGAATTTAATTATTATTTTCTTTTGTTGCTTTTTGGTGCATTTGCTTTTCTAATAATTTGAATAATTTGTTTCTTACTTCTCTTGGTATGTCAACTTTTAGTTTCAGTAAATCATCTACAAATGCTGTTAAATCCCATATTGCTCTTTCTTTTCCTAATTTAATTTGATTTAGTGCTTCGTTAATTATTATTTCCCAATCTATTTTTGTTTTATTTATTATATCTCTTACGTCATCTTTGTCTTTTAATCTGTCTGTAGCACATTTCATTAATATTAAGTCATGAGGATCTGCAATTTTTAAAATTAAGTTTACATCAAATTCGTACGTTGCTGTAGCTCTTTTCATCATTTCTTCACTAAAAATAAAATGTATAACCTCTTTAACAAACAAGTCAAATCTTTCTTCTCTTTCTTTTCCACGTGCTAACATTATTGGTTGGTTTGGTTTTGTACCATAAACATGAACTGAACTAAATAAGTTATATCCTAAATCTATTGCCGCTTTTTTGAATTCTCTTCTGTCTTCTTCAGACGCGAATACTAGATCTATGTCTTTTGTTGCATCTTTAAGTCCCAAAAACATCATTGCTGTTCCTCCTACTGCGTAAACTGTTATTTGTTTTTTTAATTTTCTTGCAACATCTAAAAGTAAATCTTGTTGTTCTTTAATATCTATCATTTCTTATAATCCTCCAAGTCTGCTTTGTTAAACGGCAGGTAAACCTTCCATGTATGTTCTATTTCTTTAAAATCTTTAGATTGAAAATCGTCAATAATATAAATGTAACTTTCAGTTTTTTTAGGGAGAGAGTTCTTTCTGAATTTTAATTTCATTCTTCTAACTCTCATAAATAGTTTTGATAAATCATATAACGCCCCTATTTTTCTTTCGACCTGATTTTTCTTTCCCAATTCATATAACAATGTCCAATTATTAATGTGTTTAAATAATGATAGGGCCGCTAGAATTACCCGAAGATTTTTTGTTTTAATTGCATAAATAAATGTTTCTTCTAAGGAAGGAACTCTACCATAAATTTTATAAATTTCAGATTCTGAGACTTTAACTGGAGAGATTTCATTAATTATCTCAAAATAACTTTTACCCCCTATTTTATTTAATTTTGAAATGTAATATATCCTTTTCTTTTTTGAAGTCTGTTTAGTCTTAATATATCCACCTTTTCTTAAAATTGAAATTATATTCAAGGCTGTATTTTTTTTTACTTTTAGTGCAGCCATTATTGATTCTATATTTTGTATTCCTTCAAGTTTTTCAACAGTTTTTAATTTATCCATAAAAGTGAAGTGTGATAAGTAATATATAAACTTTACCTAAAATATTTAAATTTGTATGTGAAGTATGACCCTTTAAAAAATATAATCCACCTCATATAGCAGTTTTCTAAAAATGGGAGCAATATATTAATAGAAAAAGTCCGAAATGATCAAATATTTTAAGTTTGAGATTTAACCAAAAAGAATAATGCTCCGCGCAAATGCCATGCTCTGAGTGTAGGCTCCTTAAACTTATAATTTCTCACAAAAGTTTTCATAAGAACAAAAATGCATTAAGAAATATTTAATATAAGTATGGTTACGGATAGACAGCAGAATTGTTGTAGTCACCAGTTATAGAAATATTTAAATATGTAGTCACCTTTATTATATTATGAAAGTAGAACTTAGAATACAAGGTAAGAATAAGAAATATTATCTAGCACACTCATTCAGATATAAAGGAAAAGTAAAAAAAATTAGGAGATACCTAGGTTCTAATCTAAAACAAGAACAAATTGAATTATTCTCTAAAAGAGCAAAAGAACTAATAGAAAAACAAATTCAAGATTATAAGTCTTTAAGAGATCCTTTAAAATATGAATTAAATAAAGAAGAATTAGATTTTTTAGATAATTTAAAAATTAAAGATACTATTAAAATAAACCACCTAAATGAAGAGCAATGGAAAATATTTACAGAAATATTTGCGTATAACACAAATGCTATTGAAGGTTCTGAAGTAGAAAAAAAAGAAGTAAAAGAAATTTTAGAAGAAAATAAGTGGCCAAGAGATATTAAAAAAGAAGATATTTCTGAAACGTATGGTGTTGCAGAAGCTGTAGATTTCATAAAAAGTACAAAAAATCATATTTCTATAGAACTAATTAAAAAATTACATGAAATTGTTTTTAAAAACTCTAAATCTTTTGCAGGAAAATTAAGACCTTTGGGTGTTGAAGTAGTTATAAGAGACGGTTTAGGAAATATTATACATAGGGGAGCACCTTCAAATCAAGTTATCAGTTTATTAAAAGATTTAATTGAATGGTATAATAAACATAAGAAAAAATATCATCCAATTTTATTAGCCGCAGTTGTTCATAACCAGTTTGAAAATATTCATCCATTTCGGGATGGAAATGGGAGAGTTGGAAGATTGTTATTAAATAATATTTTGATAAAACATAATTATCCGCCAGTTAATATAAGCTTAACTAACCGGAGAGAATACTATTCAACATTAGAAGAGTATCAAAATAAAGGAAATATTAGGCCCACCTTAGACTTAATAATTAAAGAATATAAAAATATGAAAAAAGAATTAGGTGACTACAATAAGAAGAAAATGTAGACCCCTAAATATTAAATGTTGATAATAAACTTAAGAAAGGGAATATCATCCTTATAGTATAAAGACTGGACAAGGCGTTGTAAATATGTGGCAGGAATTGAAGATGAATTACATAAACTCAGTATTTTTTGCTCCTTATGGCCTTTTCCCTGATGTTGAATATTATCTTGCCTTACAAAAACAAGCAGGCAAAGAACTATTAGAAGAGAATATTTTTATGATTTAATTGGTGCAAGAAAATACGATCCTGTAGGAAAACTTGAATAGGAACCTTTAATAAATTTTCTCAATATTGATCTATTTATGATAAGACAAGTTCAAGAAGATTTATTTAGATTGAATGCTGATGCTTTAGCACATGGTTGTAATACTAAAGGAATAATGGATGCTGGAATAGCAAGAGAATTCAAAAGACGTTATCCTGAAATGTTTGATGAATATGCTAATTATTGCAGAAGTGATTTATTTAGACCTAGAGAAGTTCATTTCTATAGAGAAGCAGATGGAAGAAAACCTTACATTGTTAATATTGCTACTCAAATAACTCCAAGTAGCGGTGCAAGGATAGAATATGTTGAGGCAGGGTTAGTTAATGTTAATAGTTCATACAAAGCTTGGGGAATTAAATCTTTAGCAATGCCTAAGATTGGATGCGGACTGGGTGGCCTTGAATGGTTTGATGTTGATAAAATTGTAGAAAGAGTTTTTAGAGATTCTGATTTAGAAGTTATAATCGCTTTAGGAAAGCCTGCTGGCAGTTAATGAAATAATTTCATCTGGATATAATCCATACTCTATTGCAAATTTTACTGGATTTTGTTTTTCAACTTTAATCCATACTCTTTTTGCTTCAACGCTAAACTTAACATCAAATTTTACTTCTGCATTTTGAGCACCAGTTAAATGTCTTACTTCATCTTTTGATAAACTATAAAATCCATTTTCAATAAAATAAACATAGTCGTCTTCATCAGTTGGATTAAACTTTCTGTAAACTCTTACATTACTTGCAGCTTCTTTTGAAGTAAAATGCTGACTAATTATTACCACAAAACCATCTGGCTTCTTTTCTTCATGTTTTAAATTAAACAATTCCAGATTATCTTTGAACTTTTCATATTTTTCCTTACTATTGTAAATATCGTTTTTTACCATATACTTTTTTTCTCCTTAGATATTATAGTTAACACTAGCTTAAATTTCTAAGTCAGATAAAGCAATGCCTACTATTTGCATAACAAAACAGTAGATGCGTTCTAAAAGAATTATAACACCCAGGGCGTGGACGATTTTTGTTTTAGAATGCAAGTTCGTCTAGTATATTATTTGAACTTAAGCTAATATTGTCTGGCTTAACATGTTTATATTGTTTATTATATTCGAGCATATGGATTTATTATTCTAGTTCTTGTATTGCTTTTTTGTATTTGTCGAATATTTTTTGTTCTATATAACCATATATTCCTTGTAGGTTATCTTTAAATTGTTTTGAATTTATTATTTTTTTTATTTTTTCTAATCTTTCATTTAGTATATATCTGTTTGATACTTCTTGTTTTATCCATTCTATTTTTTCTGCTTTTGGTGTCATCATAAATATGTCTCTTATATCTGTGTTTCTGCAGCTTATTATTTTCATTACTATTAATGCGTCTATGTTTATTATTCTAAGTTTTAGTTCTTCGTTTATTGTTTTTCCTTTTAATAGTTTGAGACTTGAGTTTTCAATTATCCATTCTGCTTCAAATGTTGCATTTGTCTGTCTATCTAATACTTTTTCGAATAGTATGTCTATACTTGCTTTGAAATTGTTTTCTAATGTTTTCTCGTATCTAAAAAATTTTCCATGATACAGGATGTTTTTTTCTTCTATAATTGATTCTTTATAACTTAATTTTAATAGTTCTTCTGTTATTTTGTTTAATTCTTTTTGTTCGCTTACTATTATATCGCA
>Ga0209542_10020214_pt1 | contig 10576 bp, 11 predicted proteins | sample RifCSPhighO2_01_FD_184028 | JGI IMG/M metagenome (GOLD analysis project Ga0209542, IMG submission 184028) | Soil microbial communities from Rifle, Colorado - Rifle CSP2_plank highO2_0.1 (SPAdes) (version 2) | ecosystem: Environmental > Terrestrial > Deep subsurface > Rock core/Sediment ...
CCCACCCGTTCGACATCCACGGCTGGGTGGTGTTGCCGGATCACCTGCATTGCGTGGTCCGGTTGCCGGAGGGCGACGCCGACTTCACCTTGCGGCTGCGCCTGATCAAAGCCGGTTTCTCGAAATCCCTCCCGCGGACGGAATGGCTTTCCGCAGTGCGCCGGCGGCGCGGGGAACGGGGCATCTGGCAGCGCCGGTTTTGGGAGCATCTGATTAAAGACGAGGCCGATTACCGGGCGCACATGGATTATGTGCACATCAACCCGGTGAAGCATGGTTTAGTCAGGCGGGTGGCGGATTGGCCCTATTCCACGTTCCATCGCCTGGTAAGCGAGGGCGTCTACCCGATGGACTGGGCCGGGAGCGACGGGGCGGATGTGCTTGGCTACCCGGACTGACATGCGGCGCAATACGCTGCGCTATTGCGCCCTACATGAACTAACTCCACATCTTGAATTTCTCGACTTGCCAAATAAATAATCCTGTGGTCAAATTCAACCATCTCTTTAGAGGCGTTCTGCCTCGTCGTGAAACATTCAGGTTTCACGCGTGTTGGTCTTAGGGGTGAGTCTGCCCCGGCGAGAAACCGTTCTGGTTTCGGTAGAGGAAGGTACTTTAGCGTAGGGAGTAGTACGCCCTAAAAACGGCAACCTGTATGGAATGATCCATGCGGGTTTTTTTATGACCAAAGCCTGCCAGTCTCTGACTGGTGGGCTTTTTTTTGAGGAGAAATAAATGCTGTCTGGAATTAAAGGTTTGATAAAACAGATAGGAAGAAGATTGATCGTTTGGGCAGGGTTTGAATTTGGACGTTCGGGCCGCCCAAATTGGCAATTTAAGTTAATTGCTGGTGTGGTGAGAGGACATGACCAATCTAAACAAGGTCGCCCCAAGAAACACAAAAACCAGTAGAGCCACAAATGGCGAAATCTAGCCCCGTGGATGATGCGCCTCATGCAGGCTCTTCAACCTTGCCTGCGCGACATGCGTGTAAATCTGCGTAGTGGAGAGGTCGGCGTGACCGAGGAGCATTTGGACCACGCGCAAATCGGCGCCGTGATTGAGCAGATGCGTGGCGAAGGCGTGGCGCAGGGTGTGCGGCGACAGCGCCGTCTGGATGCCGGCGGTGCGCGTGTGGACCTTGAGATTGTGCCAGAAGGCCTGGCGCGTCATGGGTCCGCCGCGCGCGGTGGCGAACAACGCATCGGTCGAACGGCTCCGCACCAGCCGTGGCCGGCCTTCGGCGAGATAGCGGCTGATCCACGAGATCGCCTCCTCGCCCATCGGCACCAGCCGTTCCTTGTCACCCTTGCCGATGACGCGCACCACGCCCTGCGTGAGGCTGACCTGCGACAGCGTCAACCCGACCAGTTCCGAAACGCGCAGGCCGGTGGCGTAGAGTGTTTCGAGCATCGCGCGATCGCGCAGGCCGTAATGCGTCGCGACATCCGGTGACTGGAGCAGTTTCTCGACCTGTTCTTCGGAAAGCGATTTGGGCAATGGCCGGCCAAGCTTGGGCGAGTCGATGAGCGCCGTGGGATCTGTTTTGATCTTATCCTCGCGTCCCAGATAGCCGTAAAACCGCCGCAGGCTCGACAGCAACCGCGCGGCCGTGCTCACGCTTTTTTTGCTGACGCATTGAGAAAGATACCCTTGGAGATCGGCGCGTGATGCGTGCTCAAGCGACGTGCCGCGCGGCGCCAGCCAGCGGCTCAGACCTTCCAGATCGCGGCGATAGGCTTCGAGCGTATTGGCGCTCAAACCCTCCTGCAGCCAGATGGCGTCGCAGAAGCGTTCGATGATGTCCTTATCCGACGTGCTCATGCTTCAGCAGCCGGTGCTTGAGGCGCAGCGCGCTTCCCGATCGTTTACCCATGAAACCGCCGGCGCCATTCGCGGCCACGACGCGGTGGCAGGGAATCACGATGGGAACGGGATTGGCGCGGCAGGCATTGCCCACGGCGCGCGCCGAAGTCGTGAGTTTTCTGGCGAGCGCGCCATAACTGAGCGTCCGGCCCGCGGGAATCCGGCGCAATTCACGCCATACGCGTTGCTGAAACGCCGTTCCTGAAAGTGTCAACGGCAGGCGAAAGGAATAACGGGGATTGGCGAAATACGATCGGAGTTGACGGCAGACTCTTTTTGCCGCTGTCGTGCGCGGGGCATGCAGGGACGTTGTATCGCCCAGAAAGCTGACATCGGCCAGCGCGTCGTTTTCCATCATCACACCGATCCGACCCACTAGCGTGGAAATGACGGCATCGTATCCTTTAGCCTGTGTAGAGTTTTCTCTGCGCCGCATGTCCTCATTATCCACGGACGAGACAGGCGACGCCACCGTGAGATTATTTTAGTCGAGCCCGCTTCGCGGGCACTCAAAAGCTATTTGCGGGTGGCTCCGCCCCTGCACCCTGGGTCCATTTCTTTTGTTCGGCCAAAAGAAATGGACGAAAGAAAAAGCCGCCCGAATGGCGCGCTTATCCTGCGCTTCGCGCCTTTGCCGTGCAGGTCGCGCAACGGCACTTCCCTGTGCCGTGCGCGACGCGCGGGCTTCCCGCCCGCGCCCCTTCGGGCTGGCGGGCAAAGGCTGGCGATGCTCGGGCGCGCCATACGGGGTTGAAAAAAACACGGTGCCAAGTGCGGGTGTTTTTCAGACCCCGTAGCACGCGCCGAGTACCGCAGCCCCACCGGGAGTATTCAAGCGAGCCCCGTGTTTGAGCCCGAGGCGCGTAGTGTGCGCCCGGCGAGTTGGCGAGCGCCCGGTGGGGCGAGGGTGAGGCAGAGTATTCGTGGAAGTCCGGTGGACTTCCACGCCGCCGAACGGGTGCGCCGTGATTCGGCGCACCCCGGGTACGAAGGGGTTTTCGCGCGCTCCGGGGCGTGCTTTCTTTTGATTCCTTTTCTTTGCACGAGCAAAGAAAAGGAACCTGCCGTGGGTCAGCCACCCACAAGTTATACGCCGCCGAAGGCGGCTCGACATACAAAGTTGTTCGGTGGGCTACGGCAAAATTCGCCTAGCTCACCCTACATTAACTATTGGGTGGAGGGGCGGAGCCACCCGCAATTTGCTTTTGAATCGTGCGCGCAGCGCACGCTACATTGGATTCCCGTGGGTCAGCCACCCATAAGTACACGCCGCCGCGGGCGGCTCGACAAAACAATTACGCAAAAAAAACAGCCGGCATGTTTCCATGCCGGCCGTTCTTGTCCTGACAAAAAAGAATCAGACCTTCTCGCGGATACGCGCCGCCTTGCCGGCGAGATCGCGCAGATAGTAAAGCTTGGCGCGGCGCACGTCGCCCTTGCGATTGACGTCGATCTTGGCGATGGCCGAGCTGTAGAGCGGGAACACGCGTTCCACGCCCTCGCCGTAGGAAGTCTTGCGCACCGTGAAGGAGGAGTTGTAGCCGCTGTTACGGCGCGCGATCACCATGCCCTCGAAGGCCTGGAGGCGTTCGCGTTCGCCTTCCTGCACCTTCACGTGCACGGTGACGGTATCGCCCGGCGCAAACGCCGGAACCTTTTTGTCCGCCATCATCCGCGATTCCAACTCTTGCATGATCTTGCTCATTTTTCGACTCCTGACTCTTTAAGATGTTCCTGCCGGAATTCTTCCAGCAGCTGTTTCTGCTCGTTGTTCAAGGGCAACCGATCCAGCAAATCCGGCCGCCGCAACCACGTCCGTCCCAGCGACTGCTTCAGCCGCCAGCGGCGAATCTTGGCATGGTCGCCGGACAACAACACTTCCGGCACCTTGCACCCCGCGTAGTCCTCCGGCCGGGTGTAGTGCCCGCAATCGAGCAGGCCCTCCACGAAGGAATCCTGCTGCGCCGAATCCTCGTCGCCCAGCGCGCCGGGAAGCTGGCGCGCAATGGCGTCAATGACAACCATCGCCGCGAGTTCGCCGCCGGAGAGGACATAATCGCCGATCGACCATTCCTCGTCCACTTCGCTCTCGAGCAAGCGCTCGTCGATGCCTTCGTAGCGGCCCGCGAGGAGAATCATCCCTTCGCGCCGGGACATCTCCAGCACGCCCGCGTGGTCCAACCGCCGTCCCTGCGGCGAAAGGTAAATCACCTTCGCGCCTTTTGCCTGCTCGCCGCGGGCCGATTCGATGGCGCGCGCCAGCGGCTCGATCATCATCACCATCCCCGGGCCGCCGCCGTAAGGCCGGTCATCCACGCTGCGGTGCCGGTCTTCCGTGTAATCGCGCGGGTTCCACACCCGCAAGGTCAGCAATCCGTTCTTGATCGCCCGCCCGGTGATGCCGTAACCGCTCACGGCCTCGAACATCGGCGGAAACAGACTGATGACGTCAATTCGCATGCTGCATTAGCACGCTGCTCAAAAAACTGTTCCCTTCTCCCTTCGGGAGAAGGACAGGATGAGGGGGATATTAAAAACATAACGTTTCATATCAATCCCCTCACCCCTGTTGTTCCCGCCGGGGCGCAGAAGAATCGTCTGCGCCCGTTCGGCGGGAAAAAGGTCCACCGGACCTTTTCCCGTTTCCGCCTCACCTCCCGGAGGGAGAGGGTGATTTTCATTGCCCTGCTAAAAATCCGCGTCCCAGTCCACCCGGATGACCCCTGCTTCGAGATCCACTTCGCGAATGACTTGCGCCGTCGCCGGAAGCCATCGCTCGCGTCCATTGCACACCACCATCACATCGTTCGCGCCGGTATCGAACAGGTGGTCCACCTTTCCGAATTTCTCGCCGGCGAGATTGACCACCTCGAGCCCGACGAGCTGTGCCCAGTAATATTCGCCTTTCTTCAGCGGCGGCAGTTGCGCGAGCCGGATCGCGATCTCGGCACCGACGAGAGCGCTGGCCTGATCGCGATCGGCGTAACCGGCCAGCCTGGCGACAACGCCCTTGCCCTGCGCGCGCCCTTCTTCGACCGCGATCTCGCGCCAGTCACCGTCGATTTTCACGAGCCAGGGCGAATAACCGATGATGGCTTCGCGCGGGCGGGCGTGGGAGAACACCTTGACCCAACCCTGCACACCGAAGAGGCCGCTGATCCGGCCGAAAAACACCAAACCGTCAGGGCGTGACGGATCGGCCATGTGACGTCAGGATGCGGTGGCCTGTTTCAACAGTTGCGCCACGCGTTCGGTCGGCTTGGCCCCCTTGCTCAACCAGAACTCCACGCGCGCCATGTCGACGTGGAACTTCTGTTCCTTGGCGGACGCCAGGGGATTGTAGAATCCGATGCGTTCGATGTTGTTGCCGTTGAGCGCGCGGCGACGGTCCGCGACGATGATGCGGTAATAAGGGCGCTTGTTCGCGCCGCCACGGGCCAGACGTATTGTCACCATTCGTGCTTCCTCTTTGCGTTTAAGACCCGGTCCGACCGGACAAGGCCCTGCAAGGTTTGCGAAAGGGCGCGATTTTACCCTTGATACCCGGGGAAATGAAGGGGCCCGGCCGTAAAATCCGCTGTTTTCAGGAATCTTTGCCCAATAAACGCACCATAAACCCGGTTTTGCCCTTCGCCCGGCCCCGAACCGACAATAGCAGCGGGCCGGGGCACACGAACGGAGCGGTTACACCTACCTCGACGGCGACGCGCCATTCCCGGGGCGCGGCGGCGGCGCTGGAGTGTCGTCCTCGAACAGGCCCGGCGGCGGCGCGGCCTGCGGCGGGTTGCCGTCATAAATCTGGTTGCGGCGGCTCTGGCGATGGGCTTCGCGCACGAACACATAAGGATCCCGACCCGCGGCCTGCTCCAGAATATCGGAGGCATCCAGTAATTGCGCGCGCTTGTCGACCACCTCGACAACAACAAGTTTGTCGCGCGTGCTGTGTTCTTCCATGTGGTTGGGCGGATAGGTCTCCCAATCCACCACCAGTGCCGGGCCGTCGCGCAGATTGCTCGGCCCGAAGAACGGCAGCACCAGGTAAGGCCCGTCGCCCACGCCCCACACCGCCAGCGTCTGACCGAAATCTTCGTTGTGTTTCTGCAAGCCCACCTTGGTCGCGACATCGAACAGGCCCGCGATGCCGACGGTGGAGTTCACCAGCAAGCGGCCCAGATCCGAGGCGGCCTGCCCCGGCTTGCCCTGCAACAGGTTGTTCAGCATTACCGTCGGCTCGCGCAGGTTGTTGAAAAAATTGGAGATGCTCTTGCTCACCGGCTTGGGCATGATCGCGCGGTAGCCCTTGGCGACCGGCTTCAGCAGATGCTTGTCAAACTTGTCGTTGAAGGTATACATGGCGCGGTTGAAACCTTCGAGCGGGTCGTGCGAGGTGTCGCGCTCTCCGTTCGACGCGCTGGTCTGCGCGCTGCCGTTACCCGGCGCGCCATCCTCCGCGGGACGATTCGGCACCGTGCCGCAGGCGCTGAGCGCGAGCAAGCACAGGCCACTGAACAGCCAACGGCGAAACGGGCGGGGGGAAATGATCCAGGACATCCTTGTTGTTTTATTTGAATCCGGTTCAGGCATGGCTGCCTAGGCTAACGGAGGCGCGGCGGCTATGTAAAGGACGTTCTGAATAATTCGAACCACCCGTGGACATGGAACTTTAAGCTCTGATTCTGATAATGCGTTTTATATTCCATGGGGCGAAAATCATATAATCAGAACGTCCTAAAGCCTGAATCGCCCGACGGTTCAGCGCTGGCGCTGGTATCCGCCGATGAGTTCGGCCTGCGCGAGAATGTGGCCGTGCATAGCTTTTTCGAGCTTTGCCTTGGTCGGATGATTCTGGTCGGGCAACACCGTATCCAGCGCGTAAAGTTTGTGGAAATAACGATGACGGCCGACCGGCGGACACGGACCGCCATAACCGGTGCGCTTCCAGTCATTGACGCCTTCGAGAGTTCCTTTTGGCAAATCCTTCGAGGACACGTCTTCCGACAGAATCGTCGTGCCCGGAGGAATGTTATACAACACCCAGTGAACCCAGGTCATCTTCGGCGCCTTGGGGTCCGGCGCGTCGGGATCGTCCACGATCAGGACCAGGCTCTTGGCACCGGCTGGCACGCCGGTCCAGGACAGCGGCGGTGAAACATCATCGCCATCGCAGGTGTAGCGCGCGGGAATATCCGCGTTGTGACGGAATGAAGAAGAAGTGAGGATCAATGACATGGCGTGCACCTCCGTTTTGCGCTCGCCGGCAACCACGACTGACAACAACCCGACACAGCCCATGGCTAGCATCGTGGGCAAAACTGTCTTTAGTCTCAAAGACAGGACGTTACTCCCGAAACCCGGCTTCGCTCAACACGTAGGTTGGGGTAAGCGCAGCGAACCCCAACATTATTCCATCCATATCGCCTTCGTGCATCCACCTGCAAGCCGTCGATTTCGTATTTCGTTGGGGTTCATTTCATTCACCCCAACCTACCTTGCTACCGCCCTAGTTATGCGCCTTTGCGGGTTCAACCATACAATCAGTTATTGTCTGGTGAGTAATTACCGATAGTGTTGAGTAAGCTACACCCTTCTTGAAGATAATGCGCTATCCAATCGCGTTCTTCATCCGGGCCACCAACGGCGACCACAACCATTTTGAATTTTCCGTTGAGCATGTTATTGCGCCTGTGCTCCATGTGACGTCTAGGGGGATCGTCAGTTAGGCCTACGTAGCGTATGGCACCGGTTTCGGTTTCCATTAATACATATACAAATGACTGTCGATCGTTTGAGCCATTTACATACCAGAGTGTGGAATATGACTGATACCCCCAACGCACCGCCCGATTTCTTACTGGCAATAATGCTTCGGGTAACTTCCATTCAATGGAGTTTTCTGCAAACTCACGAGTCCGCTTTTTCTTCTCCCTCTTCTGTTGCCTATAGCGGCCCCACTCCCACCAGCCTGCCATTGCTCTGTCACCAATCTACGTGAAGTCTCAGAAATCGTTCGCCGTTCTTGGCGCATAACTAAAATTAGACGTCCGCCAGCATAGTCAGCCAGTACGTCTAAAACAAGAACACATAAAAAAGGGGCCGAAAGGCCCCTTTTTTATTACTGGAAAAATAATCTTCAGACCGACTCTTCTTCCAGCGCCTTCATGGACAGACGGATGCGGCCCTGCTTGTCCACTTCCAGCACCTTGACGCGGACGACCTCACCCTCGCGCAACTTGTCGCCGACGTTCTCGACGCGCTCGCGCGAGATCTGCGAGATGTGCACCAGACCGTCCTTGCCGGGCAGGATGGTGACGAAGGCGCCGAAATCCATGAGCTTGGCGACTTTGCCTTCGTAGATCATGCCGACTTCGATATCCGCCGTGAGCTGCTTGACGCGCCGGCACGCTTCCTGCGCCGCGGCGTTGTCGGCCGAGGCGATCTTAACCGTGCCGTCGTCCTCGATGTCGATGGTGCAGCCGGTCTCCTCGCACAATGCGCGGATAACCGAGCCACCCTTGCCGATCACGTCGCGGATGCGTTCCGGATTGATCTTGATGGCGATGATACGCGGCGCGTATTCCGAAAGCTCGGCACGCGGAGTGGAAATCACCTTGCTCATCTCGCCCAGGATATGCAGCCGGCCTTCCTTGGCCTGCTTGAGGGCGGCATCCATGATTTCCTTGTTGATGCCTTCGATCTTGATGTCCATCTGCAGCGCGGTCACGCCGTTCGTGGTGCCGGCCACCTTGAAATCCATGTCGCCGAGGTGGTCCTCGTCGCCGATGATGTCGGTGAGCACCGCGAAGCGCTTGTCTTCCTTGATGAGGCCCATGGCGACGCCCGCCACCGGCGCCTTGATCGGCACGCCGGCGTCCATCAACGACAGCGAAGCGCCACAGACGCTGGCCATGGAGCTTGAACCGTTGGATTCGGTAATTTCGGATACCACGCGCAATATATACGGATAGGTTGCCATGTCCGGCAACACGGCAATCAGCGCGCGCTTGGCCAGTCGTCCGTGACCGATCTCGCGGCGCTTGGGGCTGCCGACACGGCCGACTTCGCCCACCGAGTACGGAGGAAAGTTGTAATGCAGCATGAAGGGGTCTTTGCGCTCGCCTTCCAGCGCGTCAATGATCTGCGCGTCGCGCCCGGTGCCGAGCGTGGTCACGACCAGCGCCTGGGTCTCGCCGCGGGTGAACAGCGCCGAGCCGTGGGTACGCGGCAGCACGCCGGTGCGGATGGTGATCGGGCGCACGGTGCGCGTGTTGCGCCCGTCGATGCGCGGTTCACCCGACAGAATCTGATCGCGCACGGTGCGGTATTCGATGTCACCGATAATTTTCTGCACTTTTTCCTTCGTGCCCGCGGGTGCGCCTTCGGCGGCATGTTTGCCGACTGCCATCTCGTGGATCTCGGCCACGCGATCCTGGCGGGCTCCCTTCTCTTTAATGCGATAGGCCTCGGCAATGAGCGGGCCGAATTCCGTTTGCAAGGCATTCTTGAGCGCGCTGTCCTCGACCGGCGGCTGCCAGGCCCAGGCTTGCACACCGGCCTCTTCCACCAGTTCGTTGATCGACTTGATCGCCACCTGCATCTGCTCGTGACCGAACATGACGGCGCCGAGCATGACTTCTTCCGACAGTTCCTTGGCCTCGGATTCCACCATGAGCACGGCCTTTGCGGTACCGGCAACGACGAGGTTAAGCTGCGATTCGACGAGTTCCTTGTTGCCCGGATTGAGCAGATACTTGCCGTCCTTGTAGCCCACGCGCGCGGCGCCGATGGGACCGTTGAACGGAGCGCCCGAGAGCTTGAGCGCCGCGGAGGCGCCGAGCATGGCGACGATATCCGCATCGATATCCGGATCCACGGATATGACGGTGGCGATAATCTGGACTTCGTTGGTGAATCCTTCCGGAAACAGCGGGCGGACGGGGCGATCGATGAGACGCGAGGTGAGAATTTCCTTCTCCGAGGGGCGGCCTTCGCGCTTGAAGAACCCGCCCGGGATGCGGCCGGCGGCGAAGGTCTTTTCCTGATAGTCCACCGTCATGGGGAAGAAATCCTTGCCCGGCATGGGTTCCTTCATCGTCACCGCGGTCGCGAGCACAACGGTTTCGCCCATGCTGGCCAGACATGCACCGCTGGCCTGACGGGCTATTTCGCCGGTTTCCAGGGTAACGGTGTGACTGCCGTACTGAAATGATTTGGTTATTTTTGCCAAGACTATATCCTCGAGTTACTTCGTTACTGACTTTGAGCTTGTATCAAAATGAAAGTCAAAAACTTTAGCCACAGAGATCACAGAGCACACAGAGATAGAGAAAAATATTTTTTCTCTGTGACCTCTGTGTACTCTGTGGCCCACTTTTTCATTTTGTCAGGGGTTCTTTAAGTTACTTACTTGCGCAGGCCGAGCCGCTCAATGAGCGCGCGGTAGCGGTCGCCGTCGGTATTCTTCAGATACTCGAGCAGCTGGCGGCGCTTGTTGACCATCTTCAGAAGACCGATGCGCGAATGGTGATCCTTGGGATGGGTCTGGAAGTGCGCGGATAATTCGTCGATTTGGGTGGACAGCAGGGCAACCTGGACCTCCGGCGAACCGGTGTCACCATCGTGAGTCTGGTATTCCTGCATGACCTTGGCCTTGGTCTCGCGGGGGACGGTCATCAATATTTACCTCAGTATGCTGTCAGTTACGCTTCGGAGG
>Ga0209542_10020215_pt1 | contig 10574 bp, 9 predicted proteins | sample RifCSPhighO2_01_FD_184028 | JGI IMG/M metagenome (GOLD analysis project Ga0209542, IMG submission 184028) | Soil microbial communities from Rifle, Colorado - Rifle CSP2_plank highO2_0.1 (SPAdes) (version 2) | ecosystem: Environmental > Terrestrial > Deep subsurface > Rock core/Sediment ...
CGCCGCGGGTACAGCTGCTATACCCAACCGCAAAATGGGTATAGGTATTGGCTTTTCACCGGGGGCTATCGGGGCCAGAAACAACACTATTGGAGGCACGACTGGCACCACGCCAGGTGGTGCATGCACTGGTTCGTGTAATTTAATTTCCGGCAATCTTCAAAATGGAATTTTGATCTTGGGCAGTGAAAGTTTTAATAATCATTTCGTTGGTAACTATATTGGCACCAACGCCGCCGGCACTGGAGGTATTGGCAATGGGCTAGACGGTATTGGAATTCTAGAAACACCAAATACTGAAGTTGGTGACGGCACGGCTGCTGGCCGCAATATTATATCTAGCAATGGCGGCAGCGGCATTGTGGTGGCCGGTTCTAGCGCTGCAGCGACTCGTATAAACGGAAATTACATTGGCGAATCAACACAACAGGGTAGCTTAGGTAATGTTAATCCAGGTATCGTTGTCGTTGGAGCTGTCGACACCGCTATTCTGGGAAATTCGATTGCCTTTAATGGACAAGCCAAGCTTGGCATCGACCTAGAAAGTGATAATGCTGTCAATCAAAATGATCCAGGTGATGGTGATGGCGGCGCCAACCGGCTACAAAACCATCCCAATATTCAAGGGGTGCGTAACATCGGCAGCGCTACCAAAATCGGTGGCCAGTTCAATAGCACACCGAGCAGTAACTTTAGATTGGATTTCTTTTCTAACGACGGCTGTAATGCCGGCCCACCATATAACCATGGCGAGGGCCAAAACTTTCTTGGCTCAACTGATGTCTCGACAGACCAGTACGGCAACACCTCTTTTGGTTTTACGCCTAGCAGCCAAGTGTCCGGTAACAAGTACATTACCGCCACGGCAACCAGGAAGCTAGGTTCGAACTTTAGTGACACTTCAGAGTTTTCGCGCTGTATTTTGGTAAACGCGGCAAAGCCCGGGCTAACCAATGGAGCAAATTGGTTACTCAAATATTACCTCACAAACGGACCAGCCGATTTAACTTTCGGCTATGGATTCCCGACTTATTTACTGATGTGTGCATGGGATCCGGGCCAGCCTGGGGTTAAGCTGCCCACGATATTCAGTGGTGGTGCCTGGTTTATGAGAGCTAGCTATACCACAGGGTCAGCAGACAATAGTTTTGTATTCGGCACTGCCGACAGTAAGCCGGTTTGTGGAGACTGGGACGGTGATGGCACCGACTCCGTGGGCTTCGTTACACCCAACGGACATTGGCGAATGCGCAATGTTAACACAAGCGGAAATCCAGATTACAGTTTTATTTATGGCTTCGCTAGGCCGATTGCTGGCGACTGGGATGGTAACGGCACGGATACTCCCGGGATTGTCGAGAACAATACTAAGTATTTGCTACGTAACAGCAATAGTGCCGGTGCGCCAGATGCCGGTAACTTCAACTTCGGTAACTCTGGAGGTGCAGCCGTTATTGGCGACTGGGATGGTGACGGCACGGATACAATCGGCCAAGTTGGCTCCAATGGTGTTTGGTCAATTCGCAACAGCAACAATAGCGGCGATTCAAATGGTCAATTCTCTTTCGGCTCGCCAGGCGCGACTCCGATAGTCTGGTAGGCCTATAGTACCAGCCCAATTTTTCATGTGTAGACTTTATAGTCGAACGTATATAATAGTTACGAATGCGACAAAAACTGAAACCAACAACGCCAGATAATCTTTTGACTAGACTCTGGAGTAACCGTTTTGTGCGTTACGGCCTGCTGCCGCTATTAATCTATTTTATCTTTTTTTGCTTTTTCACATGGCCGTGGATATCAAACTTTAATCATTATTTTTTTACAGATAGTGGCGATGGTTTGCAAAACGTTTGGAACATATGGTGGGTAAATAAGTCTGTCGCAGAGTTGCACCAACTTCCTTGGCATACCCAATTTCTGCACTATCCGTTTGGTGTGACTTTGGTTGGGCAGACTCTCAATCCGTTTAATGGCTTCGTTGCCATTGGGCTCTTGCAAATATTTAGTCTTACACAGACCTTTAATTTCCTGGTTATTTTTTCATTTTTATTTGGTGGGTTAACAGCTTTTTGGCTTTGCTACTACTTGACTAAATCGTACTGGTCTAGTGTCATAGGGGGAGCTGTATTTACGTTTTCTAGTTATCATTTCGCACATGCGATAGGTCACATGCAGCTTGTTTCTCTGGAGTTTGTGCCATTATTTATTTTGTTGTGGTGGAAGCTCATTAAACGGCCAAGCTATAAATTAGCTATAGGTACATCATTCACCTTGCTGCTGGTATTGTTTTGTGATTATTACTATTTTTTATATTCATTGATGCTAGCATCATTCATTTTTGGTTATTTACTGTGGAGAAAAGAAATCCCTTCGCTCAAGCTAAGATCTAATTGGTTGCCGATGCTAGTTTTTGTTATTGTGACATTAATAATTGTCATGCCGTTGCCGATTGCCTTGCTACTTCAAAACAATAGAGATATGCTTACTGGTTCACACCCAGCAAGAGTTTTTAGTACTGATATTGCAACGCCGGTTATAACGGGCGGATTTTGGTACTTTCATAGTCTGACCGACGGGTATTGGCGGCATGTCAAAGGCTATATTTCAGAAACAACCATTTATCTTGGAATCTCAGTAATTAGCGTATTGGCTATAGCAGTGTGGAAGCGAACCAAGATACATCGTGACGTAGTTTTTTGGCTCGCTACCGGCGTGTTTTTTGGCGTTATGAGTTTTGGGCCCAGATTAATGGTTGCTGGTCGCAGTCTGGAAAAGGTACCAATGCCATATGTGATCATGGAGAGGATTGTCCCCGGCATGAAACTATCTGGCATGCCGGTACGAATGATGTTTGTAGTTACTCTAGCAAGCGCAATCATTGTAGCAATGGTATTATCTAAAGTTAATCTTAACAAACGGAGCGGCCAATTACTCATTGTTGCATTTTGCACTTTGTTTATTTTAGAAATGTGGCCAACAAAGCTACCGCTCACACCTAATACTCAACCACGGTACGTGAGTGTCCTTGCGGGGCTTCCATCAACTGGCGGTGTGCTTGACAATGCTGCAACAAGTGAGCCTTTGCAGTTATATCACCAGACTGGGTTTGAGAAACCCATGGTTTTTGGATATGTATCCCGGACACCAAAAAGTTTGGAGAAAAAAGAATTTCCTTTGTTCGCCTACACAGTTCAGAATAAATATGAACTAATGTGCCACGAGTTTAAGCTACGCTATATTACTACACCCAAATACCGCCCCCTAAAGACAACGTTTCCTATTGTCTATAAAGACGACGAAGCCATTGTGTATGATCTTAAAAACAGTCCAAACTGCTAGTTATTTATGTGCAATTTCAGTGCTTCCAAAGTAAGTTTAACTTTTACGCACAGTTAGATTGTAATAGATAATTTCCCAGATTGCTTTTAGCCCATCGCGCATGCCGATTTTTTTACCTTCTTCTTTGCTGCGGCCATAGTAGCTAATGCCAATCTCATAAACAGCGGCCTTGGATTTAGCAACTCTAGCAGTGATTTCCGGCTCAAATCCAAATCTTTTTGCTTTGAGGTTTTTGGCTAATTGTCGTGCCAAATCTCCGCGCATCATTTTGTAGCAGGTCTCCATGTCTGTCAGATTGAGGCCAGTAAACACATTGGATAAAAAAGTCAAAAACTTGTTAGCTACCTGATTTCTGTAGTAAATAATGCGGTGTGGCTCGCCGCCGATAAATCTTGATCCATAAACTACGTCAGCATGACCACGTTCTATTGGGTAAAGCAGACGTTTGTATTCCTGTGGGTCATATTCCAAATCAGCGTCCTGCACTACCACGACATCGCCGGTAGATTCTAGGATGCCGCGTTTTAGAGCTGCACCTTTGCCTTGATTTACTTTTTGGAACAGCAGCTTAATATTTTTGTCTTCTTTTGCCAGCTTATTTAAAATTTGGCGGGTACCGTCTTTGGAGCCGTCATCAATGATAAGAATTTCCTTTTTGGTTTTCCCTAAATTAACCTCATCAATCTCGGCTAAGATTTTATTAATAGTTGCCTTTTCGTTATAGCAAGGTATTACAATTGATAGTTTCTTGGTTTTGCCCATGTTCCTCCCAGACTTTATGGCTTTAAAATATGCTAACATGTCGAGAGTATAATTGTATACAAAGATGAAGATATGGTGAATGGTCAAATTTAATGCCAAACAGCATTCTTACTAAGCAATTTATAGAAAGGAATAGATGAAGATAGCAGTTGTTGGCACGGGGTATGTGGGGTTAGTAACAGGTACATGTTTGGCCGAAGCTGGTAATGACGTTGTTTGCGTTGATATAGATCGGGCTAAAGTTGCTCGCATGCGCGCCGGAAAAGTGCCAATTTACGAGCCGGGCCTTAAGGAATTGTTTGATCGTAATATCCAGGACGGCCGGCTTAGTTTTACGACCAATCTCAAAAAAGGCATAGACAAAGCCGAAGTAATATTTTTAGCTTTGCCAACACCCCCCGGCATTGATGGCTCAGCCGATCTAAGCTATATTCTTGGCGTAGCAAAAACCATCAGTGCCATGATAAAGGACTACACAGTTATCATTGATAAAAGTACCGTTCCGGTTGGTACGGCCGCTGTGGTGCGTGAACATATTACCAAGAATGCCAAGGCAGATTTTGATGTTGTGTCAAATCCGGAATTTTTGCGCGAGGGGCGGGCTGTACGTGACTTTCAGAATCCGGATAGAGTCATTATTGGTACCAGCTCTGACAGAGCGTGGAAAGTTATGCATAGGCTATACAAACCATTTGTGCTCAGAGATGACTCTATCATTATTCGTATGTCGGAGGAATCCGCTGAGCTTACCAAGTACGCTGCAAATGCCATGCTGGCTAATCGAATAAGCTTTATGAACGGCATGGCAAATTTGTGCGAGTTGTCTGGCGCGGATGTCCGCGAAGTTCAGAAAGGCCTTGGTGGCGATCCGCGAATTGGCAAGGAGTTTTTGCACGCTGGGCCGGGCTATGGAGGGAGCTGTTTCCCTAAGGACGTGCAAGCATTAGCCGGTACCGCTGTCGAGCTAGGCTATGATTTTCCACTACTGGATGCCATTCATCAAATCAATGAACGCCAAAAATCGCGTCTGTTTGAAATGGTTAGATCATACTATGCGGGAAAACTTAAAGGTAAAACACTAGCTCTTTGGGGGTTAGCATTTAAGCCCAAAACGGATGATATTCGCGAGGCTCCAGCTCTAAATTTGATTGATGCACTAACTTCTGCTGGCGCCAAAGTAATTGCCTTTGACCCGGAAGCAGTAGCCAATGTCAAAAAACATTTTGGCAGAAAGAAGCTGCTGAGTTTTGCTAAAGACGAACACGCTGCTCTAAGTGGCGCTGATGCGCTTATAATTATCACCGAATGGGACGAGTTTAAAACCCTGGACTTTAGTAAAGTCAAGAAGCTGCTAAAAGAGCCGGTGATTTTTGATGGCCGTAGTCTGTATGAACTCGATGAAATGCAAGAGCAGGGCTTTTACTATGCCAGTATTGGCCGGCGGGTCGTCAAACCGGCATGAGCAAGACAATTCTCGTCACTGGCGGTGCCGGGCATATTGGCTCTCACATAATCGAGATGCTTTTAAAAGACAAAAACAACAAAGTCATTTCATTAGACAACTATTTTACTGGCAGCAAGGCTAACCATATTAATGGTGCCGATTACCGCAAAGGTCACACCAAGAATATTGATAAACTTGTGCCGGAAACGCCGGATATAATTTATCATCTTGGGGAATACGCCAGAATTACGCCTTCATTTGATGATGTTGATAAAGTCTATGACATGAACATAAATGGCACGTTTGCAGTGGTTCAGTTTTGTCGCAAGCGCAAAGTCGATAAACTTGTCTATGCTGCTTCGAGCACCAAGTTTGCCATTGAAGGTGACGGACGGCATCAAAACCCATACTCATTTACAAAGGCGGTCAATGTTGACCTAATTAATGACTATGGCCGCTGGTATGGCCTTAAGTATGCCATTTGTTATTTCTATAACGCTTTTGGGCCCAGAGAAAAGGGAACTGGTGCCTACGCAACATTGATTGCCAAGTTTGAGCAGGCGTATCTTAAGGGCAAGCCACTCACAGTAGTAAAACCGGGCACGCAGAAACGGCACTTTACTTATGTAGGAGATTTGGCCCGAGGTCTTATCCTGGCTGGCCAAAAAGGGCAGGGGGACGGCTATGCTCTTGCAAATACCAAAGGGTTCTCTGTCATAGAAATTGCTAAGGTCTTTGGCGGCCCGATTGAATATGTCGATGGCTATTCTGGACGTAGCGACAACGGCGAAACACCCACAAAAGCTCGGCAAGAGCTAGGTTGGGGGACCACAATAGACATACTCGATTACATAAGAGACTTTGTTCGCAAACACCCACGCTAACCGAATACGGCTTTCCAAGCTCTACCAATAGCCTACGACGTGGTTTTTGGTGCTTGCTCCAACTTTGGCTCAGTCGTAAATATAATGTTTCTGTAAATATAGTATGTCCAGCTTATCTGAATGCCAACGGCAAAAACCTTTGCAACAGCGTAGTTTATATAATGACTTGCCAGACTTACGAATGTCACCGTAAAAAACATGTTGAAACCAAGCAAAATAATGTATGGGACAATGTGTTCGCGGACACTTTTACTTTCGGCAGCGCTAAATGTCCACCATCGATTTAGCGAAAAATTGTATGTTACGGCTACTGTATATGCCACCGAAGTTGACAGTGGTAGCCATATATTCATAAAACCGTGTAGAGTAACTAGTAATCCAAAATCAATGCAAAAAGTTGTGCCACCGACAAACAAATATCTTATGACGTGATGGTTATATAAAAATATTGTCAATGCTTTGGCTTTTTTCATTAATTGATTAAGCCCTTTAGGTATTTTCCATAGCCACTCTTGTGCAAAGGCTCGGCTAACTGTTCGAGCTGTTTTTTATCAATAAAGCCTTGGCGAAATGCAGCTTCTTCTATGCAACCTATTTTAAGGCCCTGACGCTCCTCAATAACTTGGACGAATTGTGATGCTTGAGTCATAGAATTAAAGGTTCCGGTGTCCAGCCAAGCGGTGCCACGGTCCAGCAGATATACCTTAAGTTTTTTTAATTTAAGATATTCATTCATAATTTCGGTAATCTCGATTTCTCCTCTATCGCTTGGTCTTGCCTGCCTGGCGTGTGCAACCACATTATTATCAAAAAAGTATAGTCCAGGGATAGCGTAGTTTGATTTTGGCTTGGCTGGTTTTTCTTCTATAGACAAAACGTTCATATTGTCATCAAAATCAACAACACCATATCGTTCTGGGTCGGCCACTTGCTGACCAAAAACAATCCCACCATCAAGCTCTTTGGCGGCTTTGCGTACTTTTGATTCAAAGTCACTGCCGTAGAATATGTTATCGCCTAGTATCATTGCTACCGAATCGGTGCCTATAAAGTCTTCACCAACAACAAAAGCATCGGCTAGCCCTTTTGGTTTATCTTGAACTTTATAGGTAAAGTCGCAACCTATCTGCGCACCACTACCAAGTAACTGCTCAAAACGAGGTAAGTCGTTTGGGGTAGAGATAATTAATATTTCCCGGATTCCGGCGCCGATTAGCGTACTTAACGGGTAATAAACCATTGGCTTGTCATAGATGGGCATCAGCTGTTTACTGACAGCTAAAGTTAGCGGGTACAGCCTAGTTCCTGAGCCGCCAGCTAGAATTATTCCTTTCACGACAGTTCCTTTCTAATATATTCATTCAAATTATCGCTCCATTCGCGAGGGACAAAACCGGTTGCTTTGATTTTAGCAAGATCGAGTGCGCTTTGTAACGGACGAGGGGCAATACCTTCCTTGCCGCGGTAGTATTCTTCGGTCGTAACGTCCGTAACAGTATTCTTAAAGCTGGCGGTTTCAAAAATCGTTCGTGTAATATTTGCCCAGCTAGCGAGATCACCATCGTTGCTGATATTGTACGTTCCGAATTCTGATTTTTTTGACAGCAAGTGATCAATAGCGCGGACCAGTTCGGATGTAAAAGTTAAGCGACCGATTTGATCACTAACCACACTTGGATTTACACCTTTTTTGCCTAATTCAAGCATTGTGCGTACAAAGTTTTTGCCCTCACCAATTATCCAAGAAGTTCTAAGTATGTAGTGTTTGGGGGCCAAAGACACTGCAATGTCTCCGGCAGCTTTACTAGCTCCATAAACGCTTAGGGGGCTAAATTGCTCGTCTTCTGTATGCGGGTTTTTGCTGCCATCAAAAACATAGTCAGTTGAGATATGGACTAGAGTCATATCGAGCTTAGTGGCGACTTGCTGTAAGTGTCCAACCGCAACAGCGTTGACCTGCCAGGCGCTGCGTCGTCCTTCGGGCGTTTCGGCGCCATCAACATTGGTGTATGCGGCAGCGTTTAGGATAATTTTGATACCTGACCAATCAAAAGTTTCAACAGATTTTTGGTCGGTAATGTCCAGCTCATCAATATCGGCATTTTGAGCGCCAGGATACTTTTGTTGGAGGGCCAGCCCTAGCTGTCCTTTGGCGCCAACTATAAAAATACTGGATTCATTCACGACCAAGCGCCTCCTTAAGTGAGGGATTGCCTCTGTCCTTTTCTGAAATAATCATGCCCGCGTTTTCTGCGATTGGCCAAGTTATTCCTAGCTCTGGGTCCAGTGGATTGCAAGCTGATCCCTCCATCCCGGGCTGCCATTCTTTCTCAAAATAGTAAAGATACAGTGAGGGTTCATCGCTAACTGACTGAAAAGAATTGCCCAGCCCCTTGGATATAAACAAACCTTGGCCACGTTCCAGCTCAAAACCTTGCCATTGGCTGGCGGTTGGCGAGTCTACGCGTAGATCCACAATTGCAGCGTAGACCTTGCCACTGGCGACGGATACGAGCTTGTGGGCAGCCTCCGCATGTATTCCGCGCAGGGCTCCCTTGATGGTTAGCGGCGCATTAACTTGTGGACGTGCGTCAAGGCTGGGCAGCCCGGCAGCTTCAAATTCACTTTGCCGGTAAAATTCCATGAGTGAACCGCGATCGTCAGGGATAAGCTTGAACTTAACTTGCCAAAGGCCATCAATTTTAGTTTTGGTTGCTTGCATGGAGCCAATGTCAGCCATTACGTCGTTTCCGTCTTTGATTTAGTTTTATATAGGTCTGCATCTCGCATCAGATCAAGACGTTCCTTGTAGGGCTTCCACCACGCTTCGTGAGATTTATACCATTCAACAGTTTTGGCGATTCCTTCCTCAAACGATACGCTTTGCTTCCAGCCCAAAGATTTCTCAATATACGAAGGATCAATATCGTATCGCATATCATGTCCTGGGCGATCAGTCACAAACTCTATAAGCTCTTTTGGCTTGCCAAGTGCGTCTAGGACTGCCCGGGCAACTTCAACACCGTTTTTTTGGGCAGCTCCGCCGACGCAATAAGTCTGGCCCAGCTTGCCCTTGTGTAAAGCTAGATCTATGGCTGCGCAGTGATCGGTCACAAATAAATAGTCTCTGATTGCCCGTCCTTTTCCATAGATTGGTAACGGTTTATTTTGCAAGGCATTAGTGATAAAGACGGGGATAACACGGCCCGGTGAATCAGAGGGCCCATAGTTATTGGAGCAGTTAGTAATAGTAAAGGGAAGGCCATAAGTTTCACCGTACGCTCGTACTAGATGATCACTGGCGGCTTTGGAGGCGGCATAAGGGCTGCGCGGGCTATAGGCCGTCTGCTCATTAAAGCGCTCAGAACTTCCTAGTTCAAGCGTGCCAAAAACCTCATCGGTCGAGACATGATGGAAACGCTTAACTTTATGTTTAATGGCCGCTCGGGTCAGAATTTCGGTACCCATAATGTTGGTGGCTAGGAACGGTCCGGGATCGGCAATAGAACGATCAACATGAGTCTCGGCGGCGAAGTGAACCACCCAGTCTTTACCTCGCACTAAGTCATCCACTATTTTTTTATCAACAATATCTGCTTTAACAAATTCAATTTTGCTATCCACGTCAGCCAGGCGGCCCCGGTCACCAGCATACGTTAACAGGTCAACAACTGTTAACTCATATTCGGGATATTTGTCCGTAAGATAGTGGACAAAGTTGGAGCCAATAAAACCGGCTCCGCCAGTTACAAGTATTTTCATACCCATCTAGTATATCAATCAAATCAGCTATCTTCACACCTATAAATGGATTATTTGTAAGATGGGTCCAGTGCACCTACGTTGGCACTGATTTTGGATGTCCAGTCTATCTCTGGGATGGTGTGTAGTAGTTTTGCAATATATTGTCGCAGATCTTCATACTCTACATCGGTACGCGCCTCGAACTTGACTGTTAGATACGGACCATTTTGCGAGTAGCGCACTACAAACATACTGTCCGGTAGTTCCAGGCGCAAACCGTCACCGGCTCTTTGGTCGTCAATAATCTCGGCCTTAGGGTAATCGGCTCGAAGTCTTGGCACCAACTTTTTGACTATGGATTCTTTGATTTCGTCGGGGCAAAAAACTTTTATCTCCGG
>Ga0209542_10020218_pt1 | contig 10573 bp, 12 predicted proteins | sample RifCSPhighO2_01_FD_184028 | JGI IMG/M metagenome (GOLD analysis project Ga0209542, IMG submission 184028) | Soil microbial communities from Rifle, Colorado - Rifle CSP2_plank highO2_0.1 (SPAdes) (version 2) | ecosystem: Environmental > Terrestrial > Deep subsurface > Rock core/Sediment ...
CGGGCGGTAGTCTTCATCTTGAAGTCTTTACTCCTACTGAGGCAAAAGGTATATATATTGAGGGAGCTAATGCAAGGCAGGTTGCTTATCACAGGCTAGGAATTCCGCAAAGTGAGGAAAGATCGGATGATGATTGGCAGTTGAATATGGAAGTAGATAGATTAAAAAGTGAAGAGCAAGATTACTATAATGTCTATATTGAGCTTGCAAATAGAGATTACATTCAGACAGCTCAAAGAATTCGAGGAGATCACGAAGATACTCCCTGGATATTTAAGGCAAGTGATTTTAGCCCAAGACAGGTTCTAGCTTCATGTTTGTCTCCACAGTTGAGGGATCAAAGGACAAAAGATGCACTGGAAAGAGCTAATAATCCTCAATGGTGGCATCCAATGGCAGATTTTTTCACAAGCGTAAGAAAAGCAATACCCGACTTAAATATTACTATAAGGTAGTAAATTTCTTGCTACTGCCCACTCGTTTATACGTCCTCTTTTCCAGATATGCCTAAGATACTGACCACGTTTGTATTCGAGCGTTAGGTCATTACAATCTCCGTCTTGCACTCTTCTTTTTAAATATGCTAGATTAAGAATCTCAGAATCCTTTAAACCAGATGCTCTCATTATTTCTACCTGGATTTCAGTTCTCTCCATAACTGAATCATAATGCGCTATTTTCATTAAGTCAATAACTAATTCCATCACAAAATAGGGGCTTGACAAGATATACAATATATGGTATAGTTTCCCTTACCTGTTCACCGCAAGGTTTACAGGTTCTCGAAGAAAGTCCCGCAAGGGACTTTTTTCGTGGGAAAAATTGGTTTTAGCTTCTCTATCTGATAAAATATAGAAGCGCCTGTAGCTTAATGGATAGAGCACATCGCTTCGGACGATGCGGTTGCAGGTTCGACTCCTGTCAGGCGCGCCGGGCCGCTAGCTCAATGGCAGAGCAACTCCCTCTTAAGGAGTAGGTTCTCGGTTCGACCCCGAGGCGGCTCACAGTCACGGACTGAGGTACTACTCAGTTCATCGATTAGCTTGATATAAGGCGCTAATTTGGGTGTTCTAGAAACCAATTCTTGGTATGTTGGTGTTTGACTGAAGACTAACCCAAAATATGTTGCCTTTTTAAGACGATTAGGGCTTCCCAACAGTAAATAGTCGAAGTGTTCTAGAAAATATCCGACGACTTCCGCAACCATCTCCATATTAGTATTTTTAGTTCCCTGTTTTAGCTTTGCATCTTCCAGATCTCTAATTTCACCTGTAATCTCTTTGATCTTATCTTCCATAAGTTTTATAGCTTCTTCTGAGCTAAGAACGGCTATCTTATTCCCGATTAGAATTTTTTGTGTTTCTAATACTTTGATTTTCTCATCTATATTTACTACTTCTTTCTGTCCATTTTCCATTCTCTGACTCCACTGCTCTAAGACAACCTTTTTAAACTTGAATACACCTTCATCGGTAACTCTTAGCCTATTGACAAAATCTGTGATTGTAGTATTAAATTCACCAACTGAGACGCTAAATCTTGAATGTTTATCACAATGATAAACTGGAAAATATCGGCCGCTTTTACCCCTTGAAGCGCTCCCATATAGGTAGCTATAGCATTGAGGACAAAGAACATATCTTTTATAAGGAAAATTCGGATTCTTAATTTTCTTAATTACTCTCCAAGCTTCAGGTTTGTTTTTATAAATAGTTACACCACTATCCTTTTCAGATAATATAATTTTACCTCTGTTAGCCTGATTAAAGAGTTCGACAGTAACTAATCCCGGAAATTTTGTTTTAACCGGCTCTGGATCAGTCCACTTTTCATCATTGATGCCTGCATAAATAGGCTTTTGAATATAAGTCCAAAACGCTTTAAGGCTTAACTTATTTCCGCCTCTTTTACCTATCACCTCAAGCTTATCTCTTGGATCCCTTACATAGTGCACTCGTGATTTGTATCCTAGTTTATTAACCTCTTCTACGATTTCCCGATCATTTAATGTTTTCCTGGCTCGGAGTTCAAACATCTTAATAACATACTGAGCCTCCTCCGGGTGGGGTTTTAAGATAACTCTTTTACCATGCACAGTTTCTACCTTTTCATTCATATATCCATATGGTGCCGGTCTTACTCTATAGCCCATTCGGACATATCTGATCTCTGCCCCGATCATTCGAGTTAAAATATCTCTTATTTCATCTTTAGCCCTTTCTGCTTCTAAAATTTCCGTTTTTTTTGTTGGGGAGTAGATACTCCAGTCAAATTCTATTCCTAAATGGTCAAGTGTGTTTACCTGTTGGTTTCCAATGACTCCATAAAGATCAACCAATCTGATCTTACATCTTACAAGTTGATTTTTAAGTTCTTCATAAAAGAATGAACCGCCTCTGGTAAACCTATCAATAGATTTGATGATTACAAGCTGTATATCATTTTTCTGATTTTCTCTTCTTTGGTATTAAATCCTCGGGAAATGTACCCAAAGACTCTTTTGATCTTAATTTTAGTTTAATTGTTCCTGCAGTGTTGCGGCTTGTCCAGTATTCACCCTGTAGAGTATATTTTCCTTTTTCCTTTACTATTCTCAGAATAGCTGCACCATGATGCATAGCACTTCGACCTCTTATTGTTATGTCCGGTGTATTTGTATAATTGTAACTAAGTCTTTTTATCCCACTTTCATCGTCTTCACTTAACATTGAAGCGTTGCTATAACTCGTTGATTCTTGAGTGTACATTACGCAATTGATCGTTTTAAAGGATTGTTTGATGACTAAAATCATCGGAATAGGTCCGGGAATCTCGCCTGTTTCTGGATTCTTCCAGGTTGTTTGGAGAACTCCTTGCCATGTTCCTTGTAAGTCTGGAAATTGTATAAGCCAACCTTGCAGAAAGGGTAACCGCCAAAACCATTTTGTAAATATAAAATTGAGAAACATATATATTGCTAAAGCAGTTGGTAATTTCAATAATGCTTCCTGGGTAAATCCTGGAGAGATTTTATAAAAATACAGCAAAGCAAACCATATAATAATAAAGGAGATTAGGCTTATTCTAGTTAATAACTCGTGCTTTATATTTGTCATTTAAGTCCAATATAGTCCCAAGCTGCCGAAATAAATGCATGTGTCTCTGCTAAAGTCCATGGTTGTACATTGTCTCTAAAGAGATATTTTAATTCATTTACCTCTCCCCATTCTTTACAATCTTCAAATTTCAGTGTGTTGTCGAATAGATATGCTAACACATCTCGAATATCAGCGTAGTATTTTTCATGCCCAAAAAACTGATTTGGAACATTCCATGCAAGAGAGGCAATCAAAAATGATTCAATACCTTTTGCTTCCTTAAATCCTTCCTCGTCCATCTTACCTCTAAGTTGTTTCAAAATCCTAACGATAGCTTTATATCTTCGTCCAGATTCACTATTTTTGTCCACCCCATTTTTATATGTTTGGTCTGGCCAGTTAATAATCCTACCACCATTGTCTGGCCGAAACTCAATCCCACTATGGTATATGTAATTCCCAGTTGAGTCCTTTTGCCCTGTATAACGCCTATGTTCAAAGACGGGAACAACATCGGCATCAACACGATATGAATTAGCGTGAATATCAAAGGCTTTATTTCCTCTTTCTACCTCATCGGCTCCAAAATGATTGACCAATGCGGTCCCCACTAAATTTTTAAATTGTTTGTAAGTAAAATCACTGCTTGAATTACCATATGTTTCGTCGGTATGTCCTTCGGGATAATCAGTATAAAATGTATCCCGTAGCATAATGCAGATATCAACATCGCTATCTAGTTTTATGTAGGTATTATTTTTATAGGAGCCCTGAGTAAAAACAAGAATGTCTAGCTTAGCTAAAACTTCATCATTGTTCAAAGCATCACAAATAACTTTTTCTGCATTTGCGCATCGCTCAGCTTCACTTTCACTCGGAGGTTTTGCCCATGAAGTAAATGTTTCTTCCCAATCCATAATTCGCACCAATTTTACCAAAAAACTAGCCTATAAGCCAGGCTCAGCAATCTGCCCCAAAAAGTTATATAATCTGATTATGGATTCAAAGGAGAGAATAGGAAAAAATCTAAAAAAGGCCAGAAAAAATCTTTATTTAAAGCAATCTGATGTAGCTTAAAAAGCAGGAATCAGCTCCAATTACTACGCCATGATAGAAAGAGGAGAGGAGAATCCTTCTTGGACGGTATTGGAAAAGATATTTAAGGTTTTGAAAGTAAAATCCTCTGATATTTTACCCTAGTTAACTGTTTTCTTTGAAGTTTTAGCAAGTTCCAATAATGCGTGAGCAATATCTTTGCCAGCAGTTTGTAATTCTTCCAAGAACTCTACTGCGCCTTCTCTATTAGCTTTTTGAGGATTCTCAACCTTTAAATATCTTATAACGGTTTGTATATCTTCTTCTGTATATTGAAAGCTCATGTCCGTAGTATAGCAAAATTACAGAAATTTGCTAAATTGTAAAAAATTAAACATTTCCATTGTCAACTCTTTATTCTCTATCCTTCTCATAATTTCACGGCTGTATGCTTGGGAAAGGATATTTAATGAACCTTCCCAAAGCACTTTTCTATCTAAGATTGCGAGCTTCCGATGATGATTGCCGGTACAAAGCAAAACCTGAATTCCTAAGACTTCACACCACTTTACAGCTTCTTCAGACTGAATTTCATAGCCATTATCATGCTCCCGGGGATCACGAGTAACTATATATATTTTTACCCCTCTTTGAAGCAATTTTTTAAATAAACGATCAAAAGTTCCCATCCGTTCTGTGGTAATGAATGGACTTTCGATAACTACTTCAGTTTGACACTGTTCAAGATCAGTCAAGAACTTTTGATAAAACGTACGCTCATCGTGCAGAGAGGAATTATGCATCTGAATCCTCCTCTACTTCAATTATTACAACTTTTCCGTTATAATACGTAAAGCCTAATTCGGTAGTGAGCTGGTTGAAAACATGAATCAAATTATCAAAGAAGTCGGGTGCGAGAATTGGAGGTGACGGCTCACAAAACACCCTGGTTGGAAGGTACATTTACATGTACAATAACTAATTTGATTTTTAACCTGTGATTCGTTATACTGTGTGCACTAAAATGAGAGAAGTTGGTCAAATTACAAATCTGGATGTAGCTGATGCGCTAGATGCATTGTTTCAAATAGATAAAGGATTTATAGTATCAGAAAGAGCTGTTGGTCTAAAGGAAAAAAGTGATTTTGTACTAGTACAAGCAGGTAGAGAGATAGTTAGAGATGTGTGTGGAGGTAAACTTGAACTCGTGGATCCTAAGTACTGGGCAACAAAAGAAGAACTGGAAATTGCCCAAGCTATAGTTAACAAGTATGTACATGACGGATGGATAGAAAAGAGAAGTTTTGAAAGTTATGGTTTGATGGATCACGACATCCGTATAATAGAAAGAGTTCTAAAAACAGATCTTCCAGATTTAAATAAGCATTCAAGAAAAAGATTAGTAACCGCAGCAGCACAGCAAATGAAAGACAACTTTGCAAATAAATAATGGTTGAAGATTGCAAAAGTGAAAGACTTCATGAATTTTTAGGTTTAGAACCCGAAACAATCACAACTTTAGATGAATTAAACGGGCATATAAATGGAGTAGGAGAAGAATTAAAAAATTATCTATATTGCCTGGAACCTAAATATGACGGCTTTTATTTTGACAGAAGAATTGATAAAGATAAATTAATTATTGTGGTTCACCCTATGTACCCGGGGAGTATTTCAATAAATAGACTTCACTTAAAGAAAAACGAATATTCTATGAATTTACCAATATACTCAGGAATAGAAATACCAGAGGAAATATGGTATGAAGGAAGCTATGCCGTGAAATCCAGATTCGGATTGTCAAATATTTATAGTTTTGAAGGAGATAAAATTGATCCAACGATTATAAGTGGATATGCCATGGTTTTAAAAGAAGCTATAAATGACATCTTAATCTCCAGAAAAAAATATTCCAGGGGTTAGTATTGCATTCTGGTTCAATTTATTGTAAATTGCCGGATACATGGATTCTTATTTCATTTTGGGTTTCTCTGACTGGTTAATTAATCTCTCTGCAGGTTGGTTTGCAGCGGCATTCATAGTTCCATCCGTGGGGAGAAAACCTGCAAAAGTTAACTGGTTTATATTGACAACTAATATGGTTTTCGCTATACTTTTCTTGTTGGAAGCTATCCAAATAAGGAGGTTTCTAGAATTAATATGAGTAGTAATGAACTTGGAAATACTGTTGCTGAATGGAATTACAGAGCTCTAGTGGTTGGAGCATTAGTTCTAATAATCATTCTCCTAACAGTAATTGCATTCTATAAATAATTTTTAATATAACTCCATCTACCTGTAGCTACATTAAACAGGAAAATGGTTTATTCGGGTTAAGTTTAACTATACCTCCCCACTCAAGAGCTGTAAAACCATCTCTAACCGGAGTAACTATTTCTGGTGAGTTAATACTCAAAGGTCCATCTATTGCCTCAAAATACAGCGTCACACGGATAAAATTCGAAGGAGCAGGTTTTATGCTTACAGGTGCAATCTGATTCAAGTTTTTTTCAGAAATGATACCTACAAAATAATACTTTGAAGCCGGAAGTGCTTTTAGCCAATACTCACTAAATTGAGTGGTCTCTTTTTCATTTAATCCAAGTTCCGGCAAAATTACAGAGAATAACTCCCGAAGATTTTCGTATTTTATTGTAAACCCGCTTGACGGTTTTTCAATTAGTCCATCAGGAATCTCTGCTTCATAATATAAATAATCATATTGCTTATTTTCAAAAAATATATTCCCGCCTGGATCTGCTAAAACGTCCCAGCCGGATGGAGAATAAACAGGGTCTGTAAAAGTTAGATTTCCTTTCGGAAAAATCTTAACGCTTATGAGCTTTTTTTCCTCCGGATAAAGATAAATTGCAGGTTTACACCAGGGAGAAACCCATGGAATTGAACCCTGAGTTCTTGGTTCAAATTTGCAGTAATTTATTTGAAGAGCGTTTGAACCAGCTGGTGCGGAAGTTGGACAAACAAGCCTATCAACAACAGATCCCTCATGAGGGTTTATTCTGATAGGTCCACTTACTACCTCCTGGCTGCATTCCTTAATAAATTCGGGAATTTCTTCACCTCTTGACGAGCGAATGTAAGTATCCATTTTACCAATTCCCTCAAGTCCAATACAATCAGTAGGTCCCTCAGGCTGGCAAACATATATAAGTAAATTATCAGCTATCCTGTTACAACCTCCAACCAGATCTCCAGGAGGCAGGCAATCCGGATGCTCCGCCTTATTAACATTAATATCAACATTTTCACTAATATTTATAAATACTCTTTTCCCGTCTAACGAAAAATCATGCGGAGCATTTACTATATCAGTAGGAGGATCGGGAATTCCAAGATGTGTAGCATCTGCAAAAACAGCACCGCTTTTCAAAAGCTCATATCTATCCCCATTCCAGATAAAGTATTTATTTTCAATACTCTGACAATCCTCTCCGCTGCCCGAATCACAACATTCTGTCTGAGAAATAGATGGAGAGGGCTCAATTATTATTGAACTTCCGCTTGATAGGTTAGCATTTTTTTTACCCCCAAATGAAAATGCAAAAAAAAGTACTACTAATACAAGGAGTAATATTTCAATCTGCCCGGCAGTTTTTTTCATCAGAAAGACTTAATTAACATAAGAAATTTCGGATAAAATTTATAAAACAAATAAGCGTTTAAAAAAAGGAGTCCTGGAAAAACAAACATTTTTTCAATTAACCCTCCTGTTTTTACTCTCAAAAAACTAATTGGAGGAAATCCAATCCTAAACGGAATAGGAAAAAACCAGGCAATCCCTTCTTTTGTAAATGTATCCATTACTAAGTGTGAAATAAAACCTATCATAAAAGATATCCAGACAATATTCATATCAACAATTATAAAAGTTTCCATTAAATTAAATAAAAATTTTGATAATATCCCGAAAATAATTATTCCCAGAATTGAATGTGATATAAACCTGTGACCGCCTAAAAGGGGTGAGAGTAAAACTCCGAGAGATGAGCCTCCTCTTATATTTTTCCAGATTTGAGATGTTGACTGGTCTAAATCCGGAACGAGTGCACCAATAAAGTTTGCAGAAACTGCAATAAAAGCTGTAGGTAAGCTAAGTGAGATAACGGGAGATGTGGCCACAATATAATTTAGTGCAGTAAACGCTGCCAGATCATGAGTCCTACCGGTCATTAACTAATAATATTAGTTACTCCTGGATCTTTCAAGTATTTCAGAAATATATTTTTTTCTGTTTACCCTGTAATCTTCCCCGAAATACTCTGTCTCAAACTCATGTATTAAACCTTCCATCTTTTGAATAACTTTATCAAATGACATAGATGTCAGTTCCTCAAGTTCTTTTGAGTAGTCATTTTCTACATCCGGGGATCCGAAGCGCCTTTCCAGATCCCTTGCCCGAAGTTCCCCTTTTAAGCGTATTAGTGTAGACCCTACTACTTCAGGAAAACTTCTGCTTACTTCACTTGATATTGCTGAAGCCAGAGAAAAACCTGCAACCATACTTTCTAATTTATCTTTAATATCCTCAAAATCTTCTGAGCTTTTGATAATTTCTGATGCTCTGTTACTTAGTAATCTGCTAAAATTTATTGTTCCTGGAGTACTAAAGCCTCTACTTTTCAAATAAGCGGGCATAGCTGCATTTTTTATAAGTGATTCAATCGCATTGGTAATTGAATCATCGCCACTTTCAACTAAATTATTACAAACTGAAAGTAGGGCATTTGCGGATAAATGAACCTCATCATCTTTTTCAAAATTTTTATGAGTTGTTGTTGATCCGGGTACAAATTTTTTCTGGAAAAGATTAAACAGGAGCATTAGTTTTTTATATAGAAGACTTGTAATATTTGTTCTTCTCTCATAATCTGTAACCTTAGGATCTGAAAATATCTGGTTCAGTAAGCTTACTCTTTCATTATAAGATAAACTTCTGAAAAATTTGGAATTGAAATTACCCTTTATTATAAAATCCTGAACAAGCAGGTTTTTACTAGCGAGCCTGGAAGCTTCAGATGGACGTTCCGGTTCTTTTGTTTGCCTTTGCATCACTGGTTCAGGCCTTCTTTCTTTCATCTCTAAATGGTAAAGCGGTTCAAGTTTATTTAAATCTCTATTGTCCCATCCTGGCAGATTCTGTAGCCTGAAAAAAAGGAGATTACTAAAAAACTCAAATCCAGCATCGGGTGAGATCTTTAATTCTTCAAAGTTTTGATTTAAAGCTTCTCTATTTTGTTCTATTAGACTATTTGTAATTAACCCTATTTTGAGTTTAAAGTTTAATATAGAATTGGTTTCTCTTAAATCATTTATAAATTTGTTTACCCTAATTATACGCTCAAGCGTAGTCTCAGGATTTCTAAAGTGATTTATATTTTTAAGGGACTGCGGATTGGTCAAAAGTTCAATTATAAAACTGGCTTCAACTTTCTTTCTACTCTCACCTCCAAATATAAACAGATTGTTTAACTTAAGTATTTCCGAATAAAAACTATTTAAAGCAGGAACATTTTTAAGTAGATGACTGTTTTGACCTATCCCATTTGAGATATAAAAATCAACTGCATCCCTTCCCTGCCTTATAGATTTAAGCTTTGTAAAAAGCTCTCTTATATCTAAAAATACTCCATCCCGCAAAGACGGGAAAAATGGCAGGACTCCTAGACACTTACTGTCAGCAGAAAATATTCTCTCAGAAACTTTCATAAAATCCATGTACTCCTTAAATTGCTCTTTTTCCCCTGTATAAAGAGCCTGTTCTACTAAAGCTCTATCTGTCCAGAAATCAGAAACTCCTGCTGTAGGTTGATTCCGCCTGTTCAAATCCTTAATAAAGTTTATCCTGGCGAAAGGGTCACTGGATTTTAAACTAAGGAACCATGTAATAAGTCCAGTTTCATCCATCTTATAGGCTCTTACAGCTGTTCCATCTAACTCATCAATCTCAACTCCATTAGTTTTTAATCTTTCGGTAACAACATCTGAACCTCTTTCCAGGGCATCCTTATACAATGGGAGTTTTCTTTCGAATGTAAGTCTCAACTTTTCCTTATTGGTTTCTGTTGTGTTATTAAAAAAATGCTCACCAAGAACATGCATTGTAACCTCTCTTGCTCTTAAGGTATCAAAGTTTTCATCCCGGAGTATATCTTGTGAAACAATTTCTCTTTCGTTCATATATTGGTTCGTTTTATAGGATATTATACCACAATTTAGCCATTCTGCAAAATCAAAGCATCTACTTGACAAAAATTCACGAATATGCTAGACTATCGGTTAATATGGTAGAGAGATACAAATAGTTTGCCTGTTGTTTTCGAACCAACTCCAACTCAGATGTTGGTTTTTTCACTAACCAGTTTTGACAGGCTAATTAGTCCAGGTTCTTTTGCTCTGGTAAGTAGGCACCCGGAAGCTATAACATCGGCTATAACATTAGC
>Ga0209542_10020219_pt1 | contig 10573 bp, 11 predicted proteins | sample RifCSPhighO2_01_FD_184028 | JGI IMG/M metagenome (GOLD analysis project Ga0209542, IMG submission 184028) | Soil microbial communities from Rifle, Colorado - Rifle CSP2_plank highO2_0.1 (SPAdes) (version 2) | ecosystem: Environmental > Terrestrial > Deep subsurface > Rock core/Sediment ...
ACAATCAAGCAGTCACCGAGACTGTCTGGTAGAGGTAGCCCTTACGCGGCATCACAGGAGTATCTTCGTTTGGGGTTTGGGTTGTTGCCAGCAGAAAAATGTCTCGGTGACTGCTTGATTGTTGCCTTGAAATTGTTTGAATGTGGTGTGATACCTGGAACAGGAAAAGCTGCTTCGGTGATGCGAAAGGCTCTAAGGAATGCGTGTTTCTTAGCGCTTAGAAACTACGGGGATTCGGCAATTTGGAAAATTCATAGTTTGGCCCAAGCATTAAGCACAAATTCCTCATGGTTGGAACTCATCAAGAAAACGGGCAGTGTGGTCCATGATTCTGTAGAAGCTTTTTGTCACGAAGTAGCTCATATGAAAAGACACGTGTCTGGCTTCCGCCTCGAGAAAAAGATCGAGGGATATCGAGAACGATACGGTATTCCAGAACAATTTTGACTACAGCCGCATTCAAGCATAAGTCTTGGAGTGCGGCTATTTTTATGCTATATTCTTGGAATGAAGGGGGTCCCATCCTTAGTTTCAAATTCAACAATAGCAATAGTCAGCCCGTCGTGGGGCGGACCTAATATCTTCTCTGGGGTTTACGAACTTGGAGTCAGCAGGCTCCAAAAAGAATTTAGCTTTCAAATCAAAGAATATCCGACGACTCGAAGCAAAACTGAATACAATTATAAGCACCCGGAGAAGCGAGCAGACGATCTGGCAAAAGCATTTCAAGATAAAAATGTTGATGGCATAATTTGCTCCATCGGCGGCGACGATGCAGTTAGATTACTTCCTTTCTTGGATCAATACGATCTACCCCCTAAATTCTTTATGGGATATTCTGATGCTACGGTCCTTCTAACATATTTGCATCAAAGAGGTTTCTGCACTTTCCACGGTCCGTCTGTAATGGCTGGCTTTGCGGAACCAGGAATTTTGAATGATGAATTCTATAATCATATTAAAACCTTTATATTCGAAAAATGGAACACATATTCCTACCGTCCGTATAAAAAGTGGACCGAGGAAACAATGAACTGGTCAGATCCAAAAAGATTAGAGATGGTTAGGGTCCATCAGGACAATAACGGTTGGAAAATGATAGAGTCGTCCAAAACTCCCAGCCTAATTGAAGTACGCGGTATGCTGTGGGGGGGGTGTTTAGAAGCCTTGGAATTTATAAAAGGTACAAAGTATTGGCCAGGACCAGAAACATTCTGGGAAGATAAAATTGTATTTTTAGAAATGTCAGATGAGAAAATTAAACACGAACAAATTAAGTGGATACTGAGAAATTACGGGGTGCAAGGAATGTTCACTAGAGCTAGAGCATTACTTCTCGGTAGGTTTGCTATGGTAACAAAAGAAGAAAAAGAACAACTGGAAAATATCATTTACAATATCGTTTATAGTGAATTCTCATCTAGAATACCAATCATCATGAATATGGATTTTGGTCATACTTATCCGCAGCAAATCATTCCATTGGGAGCACAAGGAGTGATCAAGATAATCAATAATGAAATATCATTCTCGATTGAAACCCCGTTTATTCACTAAAAAACAACTAAATGAACTTGCCTATATCAAAAAAGGAAATCGCCGAAATGCCATATATAGAATTTGTCGGTTTTATAAATCAGTGGAATGTTTTGCCTGGCGCTTATGTTACTTTATCAAAATGGGCAAGATTTTCTAATTTAACCAAAACCTCAAAGATTCTAGAGATCGCGTGCACCTCCGGTTTTTCCTCGAAGAGCAGTGACTCTTCCGGTCAGAGCGCTCAAAGCAAGGACTAAGCGCGCTCTCCACAACAGCCCTGAATGTCTTAAAAAACAATCGGGGCTTATTTATTGCTAAAACTAGACCCACCAAGAATATCTTTCAGCTGTCTAGTCATAATTGCTTTCCAATCCAAACTTGGGTTGTTTTCCAAAAAGGATTTGACGATATAGTAACCAATAGTATATCCGGTCCAACAAATATATTTTTCATTACCCCCAAATACTCCTCGGCGAATTTCAGAATCGGTTGACTGTAACAAATTTGCCAATCTCATTTCTGAAAAACAATCCTTGCCTGATTGAGTTCAAAGATTTTTGTCCAAGGAGCTTGACCACCACCGATAATTTGTTCACGAAAGTGTTCGGCCAAACCTTCAAAAATTATTGAGTCTAAAAGGGTTGTACATTTTTTATCTCTCAAAAAAACAGCATGATTAAATTCGTGCCCGACAGTTTCGCCTAAAGCTTTATCGCATTGCAGACTAGCGGGATTGACAAAAATTAAAATAGTATCCGACCATGAGGTATAGCCAGTCGTGCCCGACATTTTTTCTCTAACGAATTGGCTAAACGTTGGAAAGACAAAAATACTAGAAATTCTTCCAGGTAAAACGTCAGAGCATTTTCTAATAGCTTTCGTTACAGTTTTAATTATCCTTACCCCATCTAAAGTAAAAGTATATTGATGGTTATTATCATCGGCCTTATCAAAAACGACCTCTTGCAGATAATTATTCAGGTTTTCTTTAGTGTTAAAACCGGCATAACCGTTATCCGAATCTTCAATCTCCCCCGATAAACAAGATATTAATCCTGCTTTATTACTACTGTCTGAGTTATAGTCTATACACGGTAAAAAGACATGAGCAATTGTCCTGCCATTATTTTTTATTATTTCTGATTTCATAAATTTTACTGTAATTTTAATTGAGTAATTAGGGAGAAACGTAAGAAAATTTACAAATAATTTTTCTGAAACACCCTCAAATATCCGTCGAAATAGATCTTGATGCGCCAATCAGTGATTTGATTATTTTTCAATTCTTTTTTACTCGGATCACGCAAACCACTGAAGATAGAACCATTGAGTAGTAATGGTTTCGGCCAATTAGATTTTATCGGTACATACAGGAAAAACCAACCATTTATATCATCGTACTCCACCCCCCTTCTGGCTACAGTTTCAATCATTCGATCAAGTTCGTTTTTAAGATTATCTGGCAAATGGTGTTTAAATTTGGAGTGATAAACAACATCAATATTTTTCTGGCCGAAATAAGTTTCGAGAGCGAGAGCGTCGCCGTTCACTAAGATTATAACGTACTGTTCGTTCATAAAGTCGCGTTTCATCTGACTTATTTTAACCTGGTCCAAATTGTTTGTTCGAAATAATTTGACCCCTAAATCAGTCAGATTCTCGCGCGCAATCTCAAGCGACGCGTCGCTATTGTCAATGCCGAAAAAAATGATTTTCTGCCGATTCCCCCTTTCTCGCAATTTACTAATCAATTGCCTCTCAATCTCCATCGAGCCCGAGCCGAGACTCACAAACATCAAATGTCGCTCGGGTTCATTCAAATCTGCGATTTGCTGAAGGAGAGCTTTCCTGATCCGACCCAAGATGTCCGGGAATTTCCATTTCTCAATCTCGAGTAACTCTCTCTGTAACCTCCTCTCCCACCTTCCATCGCTTAAATGAAAATCGGAAAGTTCCAATAATCTTTTGCCATCAAGAGTTGGTCGCACTCTTCGGAACCAATGCCAAAAGTCGCGGAAGCGATACAGTGAACGGAAGAAAACCAAGTTGACTTCGAGAGCATAGAGATTCTCGCACTGACCGCTTTTCTTGTGTGCTTCCAGATCGGCAATAATTTCGCCGAGTAATTGTTTTCTGGCTAAGTATTTATTGTCAAAATTTTTCAGGAGGTCCATTGAGGTAGATTATAATACAATTCATTTCATTAGCAAAGTTAAATAAAAAATGTTAAACTGGCAAAATGCCTAAAATTAGCAGGAAGGCTATTGCTTTATCCATTCTTAAAGATGAAGTCAGGGGTGATTTACCATCGGCCTTGAGTAAACTCCACCCTGATTATTCAATGACTTGGATGTACCAAGGGAAAACCATTTTTCCTCGCGAAACTTTCAAAAATTCAGATGAGGGCAAAGAAATTTATGAGATCGAAGGGCGGAAGTATGACATCAAAAACATAGCGGAATCTGATAGCGTAGTCTTCATTGAATTAGTAGAATCTTATCCCGATCCAAAAACTAAAAAGGTTTATCGCACTCCTTTGGTATTAGTTTTGGAATTTCAAAATGGCAAAATTCGTCGTGGTCGACATTACTGCGATCCGCAACTTTCTCGTCTGTATCTTACGAAAAATCAAATAAAAAAAGCGATGGAATAGTAAACTCCCAGTGTAAACCGGGGGTTGTTGACTCCCTCTTTCCTCAGACGGAAACTTTTTTCGTGCTGACGAGGGAACCGTAGCCCATGTAAGCATACCAGATTTCCGTTGAAAGAATACTGGAAGCCAGAAAGTGAGCGTGGAAACTTGACCATGAAGTGTAGAGACGAGCAAAGGCAATCCTGAAATTCGAGGACTGATTCTCTTCGGCAACTTCGGACAATGACCGATTTTGCACTCGACCGAAAACCATCATCAAGGCTGAGGTCTTGTAGTGGAGATCGTTGAGTGCGGACGTAAACAAATCTAGATTGGCGAAGAACGTCCCCGTTCTCATGTTTTTGACCATTTCATCCCAAGCTTGACGTTCCACTAGGCCACTTTGAGACAATTGTTCTCCGATCTCACCAAGATCAAGGGTATGGAGAGTTGGCAAATCTTTGTAACCGTTCTCCTCCATCACGTGCCGCAGATCACTGATCATTTTCTTCGCATCTTGAAGAGAAGCTAGCGATGCCTTGAGATGCGAGACGAGATTATCACGCGACTCTCGACAACCTTCCAATTCTGCCACAATGACATCTTCCAGGGCAACATTCGCCAAATCCAGTTCGGCCCGGCTCAAACTGATGGCGCGCGATAATCTGGTTGACCATCGCAAGTAATGACTACACGGCTGATGGTTAATACCACCCATGGGATATCTCCTAACAAAGAACTATGACCCAATCTCCAGAACATCCGGAAACTGACCTAATTCTAGTTTAAACCTTACTAACTTATTGTCAACTAAACTTAATTGTTTTCACCCCTGATTCTAGTTTTATCTAAAAACCACCTTGCCCCCACTTTTTGACATCCAGACGGTGGGTCCTCGCCGTCGGTAATCCCCCGTCGCCTGCCCTAAACATAATGGCAATGATTTTATTGTTGATATTAAACACCGACTTGAGAAGATTGTAAGCGTTCAGAACAATGGCTTTTTGCTTTTCGGATATTTCACTTCCTTCGCCGGCGGTAATCCTATGATTAAGAAAAATTATGCCTGTCAACGGCTGTAAACTCAAGCCGCGACTGGTGAGCTTGAGCCAGAGCCGTTCCAAAATGCGGCCGGCGGCGAGAAAATCCTTCGGGGTATTTTGGGGCACGGTGATAATCCCCATCGCCGCGGCGGCGCCGTAGGTCTTGCTATTTTGTTTGGCCACCAGCTTGGCGAACCCTAACTTATTCATAAACTGCAGAGTTCTCCAATTCCGCGCTAATTTAAACATCATCTTCGCCGGCGGTGGAATCTCAAAAGTATCAACGGAGAAGCCGAGCCGCCGCTTCTCGTCTTCCTCTTTAGTCCAATTGATGTGGTCAAAGAAAAACTCGTGGAGGCGTCGGTTATGGAAAAGTATCTCTTCATTGACGGCGGCGATCCGACCGAGCGCTTTAATTTTATCCGGCTCTTCCGCCAAACGCACCTCTCCCTCGCCGATCTCCGCGCCGGTTTCTAAAATTTCTTGCCGTATTTCTTCCGGCAACGGTTCTTTTTTGTACGGCTTGCGATTGGTGGCGCGCTTGTCAATGGCTTCAAACAAATCGGCCGAGTAATTTTTACCTTCCCGCAAACTCAGTTTGGCGACCAAGTTTGGATTTGTCGAATCAGGAAAAAGCTCGTAATCCACGGCGCGGCCGTAATGAGCGGCGGCGATAAAAACATTTTCCAGCCAGGCGCCGTGGGCGATGTAGGACGGACGTTGGCCCCAGGAATAAAGCGAGGCGTCGCGCTCCGGCAAATTGTAAAGCTTGATTTCGTTGCTCCTAACCTCAAACCGCCAGGGCTGGCAATTGTCGCCCGACGGCGCCCGTACTCCCTTCTCCAAAATTGATTTGATAATTGGGTCCATTGGGGTTAATTTTAGCAAATATGGGGTTTAAGGTAAATGCCTTAACAGCGATACATACCGCGGTTTCAATCCGGGTTTGAAATATTTGGGGTCTTGGTAGGATTTCAAATGAATTCTCGGGGTTATATTTGTCTTGGCATAATTGAATGAATTCAAATATTCTTTATTAACCTTTTTAAGATATCCATCTACTTGTTCTTTGACAATATTAGTCAGTTTTAAATCCGATTTTATGTTTTTCCGCAATTCAACATTAATCTCCAAAAATTCTTCCATTTTAGGCGTGTAATCTTTGCTCATCACGAATCGGCCGGTTAATTTCTTGAAAAACGGCGGATGGTTCAGAGCGCTCTTGATGTGTTCCGGATAGATGTTGGCGGCATAGAAAACAACCGCCTGATCGCTCCGGCCGACCAGCGTGACAAAGGGCAAATTCCATCGCGGTTGCTTGAGGCTAAATTCTCCTTTCGCCTGCTCGCCGGTGATGATCCGGCCCCGGTCTTTAAGATCATAACGGATAAGCGGCAGGCCGCTCGCGGCGGTGAAAATCAATCCCCCTTTTTCTTCTTCAATATACCGGAACAGCGGGTTGTATTGGAAAACGCCGTCAAGGCCTCCGGCTTTCTCCTCCAGTTTATTTTTAAGCGCGAGACTGTCGCGCGTCTCATGGGCCATCAACAAAAATTCAGAGGAGCCATAGGTACTGACAATGGACAACGGTTTGTCAACGGCCAGCCCCGCCGCTCCCAAAACGTATTTCCGCCATTTTTCACTGAAACCCTCGCTGCAGAGCATCACTTTCAGCCGGAGAGAGCGCCACTTGACATCATCTTCAACGCCGCTTTCCAAAACATCTTTGATAAAAAACGGGTGGCCGGTCAAAACAACCTGCTCGTAATCGCGGCCGAGCACCTTAACGATTCTTAGAATTTCGTCTTTATTGGTGCCCGGGGCGGCAATGGTCAAGTTGTAATTCTTTTGACTGATAAGCAAACTGGGAATGACGGTCGCCAGACCCGAAACATAAACTCCCATCGGGAAGCCGACGACCAGGAGAGTTTTGTATTTATGAATGTCAAAAAGATAACGATAAATCAGCTCGTGAATCACCGCCGCTTCAAACTCTTGATATTCTCCCCGCGGCCAAAAGATTGGCGCGCCGGTGGAACCGGAACTGGCGGCGATTAATTTATTTCGCTCCAACCGGCCATCCCACGAGCGGTCTTTTAGTGGATAAGCATTGATGTAATTTTTCTTGTCGATGATCGGGACAAAAGCGAAATCTTTGATGGTTTTTATTTTTTCAACACTGACTTTGCGACGTCTCAAAAAATCTTGGTAGGCCGGCACGCGCGCGGCGACCGAATGAAAAAGTTTCAGAGCGCGTTTTTCGCCGATTTCTCGCCAAAATTTTTCATCCTTTTCTCTTAATAATTTTCCAAACTCGGTAATGTTGAAATTAGAAAAATCGAGCCGGTGCGGGCGGGTTTTTGAAAAATCGAAATTCTTTTCTAAAATCAGCATATTGGTCACTTTTTACGATAATTAGGATCCAGTTTTTCATCCAATGAAATAATGGCGCGATTCGTTTCGAGCGGTTCACCGGTCGCGATTTTTCTCACGCAGTAAGCGACAACTGAACCGTTTAAGAGCGCCGTGCCGCCGAGTTGCGGCCAAGAAACGATTGTTTTTCCCATCGCGTCCAGGGATTGACGCATCCGCGGCGGTTCATTTTCTTTTCCGATATGGCGCGCAATCATTTGGCCAATCCCAAATTTGTCTAAACTTTTTAAACTCTCGTAAGTTACTTCGCCCATTCGATCGTGAAAAAACGGGGTGTTTGGGTCAAGATCGTAACGTTCAATGTCAACCACCCCACTGTCGCCATTGTCCGCCGCCATCACGACCGGTAACCGTCGCCGGCGCGCCTGTTCGCGAATAAGATATTTCACGGCCAAATTATCAATTTCGTCGATCATAATATCCAACCCATTAAAGAAATTTCCCATATTCTCCGCCGTCAAACCGGCCGGAAAAATTTCCACTTCGGCATAGGGATTGATTTCGTAAATTTGCCGCGCCGTCATTTCAACTTTCGGCAAACCCAAGTATTGGATCCCCGAACGAATCCGGTTCAGGTTCGAGAGAACCATTTGATCGTGGTCGGCCAGTTTGATATGCCGCGCGCCGCCTTGCAAAATAATCGCCAAGACGACGCTTGAACCGACACTCATGCCGGCCACGCCCACCGTTTTATCATAAAACTTTTCTTGCTCCGCGGCGGTAATCAATTCGCGATTTCGGGCCGTTCTTACTTTCTGAAACTCCACATCCTCGAGGATGTGAACGAGCGTGGCCAACCAAGGGAAATAGGCCCAGCGACCCTGTTTTTCGGCCGGATTCTCTTTTATCAACGTCTGCCAGTGCGCGGTAAACAATTGGTCGAAATTCCGATCAAAAACCAGCGGCGGATTATTGATCTGAAATAATTCTTTCACCTGCTCCTCGTAATCGTCGACTTGAGATTTAACCGCGCCACTTGTTTTCAACTGTTCTAAAGTTCGACGATCATTTTCACTAGCTAAATCAAAAATAATTGGTTGCCAATTTTTCATATTCAAATCACGCATTGGAACAATTCAATCAGGGTAAAAGTTTGTCGGCTTGCGATTTAAACAGAGTTCGGAGCTTTGATAGATCCCCGGCCAACGCCCGATCTTCAACCACTGCCGGGGAAACTTTTCTGATTGATTGATATAATCCACGGGCCGCGGGCGATAACTGATTATTTAATTTTCCGCAATCAGTCGCTTGGGCCAGAATCAAGAGTTCAATTATCAAAACCGAAAGAGCGTTCTCGGTGACCGCGTCGGCGAACAATGCCGCGTCCGCGCCCATACTGACCACATCCTGATTGTCGGCGTTGGTGGAAATTGAATGGAGATTGTGCGGATAAGCTAATGACTGATTCTGGGCGGTGATTGAAGTGGCCACAAACTGGAGTCCTTGCAAACCCAAAGTCAAGCCGGGTTCTTTAAGATTCAAAAACGGCGGGTAGCGGCCGTTCAATTTTTGATTGAGAAAATAATTGATTTGCCTTTCAGCCAGAAGAGTGGCTTTGACAATGCTCATCTTGAGTTGATCAGCGGCCACGGCCACATAATCGCCGTGGAAATTGCCGCCGTGGAGAAAAACCTCATCGCTGGTGAAAACAACAGGGTTGTCGGTTACCGAGTTCATCTCCACCTCAACAACATTTTTTACCCTTTCCAAGGTTTCTCTGATCGGTCCCAATATTTGCGGCAGACAACGAAGCGAATACACTTCCTGGCCGTTGTCGTTTATTTTTTTGGCCTCGTTATCTATTTTATATTGAGTTTGGAAATCCTCGCGGTTTTTTAATAGTTTTGCCCGCCGAACCAGTTTTCGTAAAGTTTCGGCGACAAAAATTTGACCCGGATGCGGCCGGACGGCATGCAGACGCTCATCTAAACTGTCAGAAAAAGCGTGGGCCAATTCAAGCGCCCAAGCGCCAGCGCGCAACGACAGATCAAACATCAATTCGGCCCGTTGAACTAGAACCACCATGATGCCCGTCATCACGGCGGTCCCGTTGATCAGGGCCAAACCTTCTTTCACTCTTAACTTATAAGGTTTGAGTTTAAATTGACGAAGCAGGGGCGCCACAGGTTGTCGTTGGCCTCGATAAAAAACTTCGCCTTCGCCAATTAAAGCCAAGGCGATGTGCGCCAATTGTACCAAGTCGCCGCTCGTGCCCACGGCGCCGTGTTCGGGAACAATCGGTAAAATACGATGATTGGTAAAAAAGATTAACTGCTCGATTAATCCTTCCGACACGCCGGAATATCCTTTTAACAGAGTATTCAATCTCACTATCATCGAGGCCAGAACAAATTCCGGAGCAATCGGTTCTCCTACGCCGGCGGCGTGGCTTCTAACCAAATTTAGTTGCAAATCAGCAAGCTTCTGCTTATTGATGAGGTGCGAGATCATCGGACCAAAGCCGGTGTTAACGCCATAAATAACGCGCCTGTCTTGCTCGATCTCTAAAAATCGGTTGCTGGCTCTAACTTTTTCCAACGCGGCGGGAGAAACGGCAATCGTAAGTCGTTCATTTTTTATCAGCTCATTTATGTCGGCAATCGCCAAACTTCCGCCGTCCAAAACCAATTGAGACTTCTTAATCATCCCCCCTACTATACCACCCCCTAAATTGGTTGTGAAGAGGCAGAGCAAATCAAGATTTTTCAGGATGTCCATTGGGATGGATCACAATGCGCCTTAAAAAATTTCAGGCTTCTCGGGCCATCGAACTTCACCCCAATTTTATAGTTGCTAAAAATTCTGCTTTGTCCTAGTATGATGACGGATTAGTTCTTTGACACCGCGCGGTGTCAGCGATTCCATAAGCACTTTTTGAAAGGAGAAAATCGTGAAGCAATTAAGTGTTTGCCTGGCCAGTTTCTTT
>Ga0209542_10020221_pt1 | contig 10571 bp, 7 predicted proteins | sample RifCSPhighO2_01_FD_184028 | JGI IMG/M metagenome (GOLD analysis project Ga0209542, IMG submission 184028) | Soil microbial communities from Rifle, Colorado - Rifle CSP2_plank highO2_0.1 (SPAdes) (version 2) | ecosystem: Environmental > Terrestrial > Deep subsurface > Rock core/Sediment ...
TAACATCCTTGGGAAGTTCACTTTGGGATTAGTTTTCTGGATTTTGGTGAATTGTTGGTGGTTAATACCGGTATTAACTATTAGCCAGGGCGTGGCTTCAGAACAACATAATATCTGGGAGAGTATGACTACCTTGATCGATATAAGTAAACGGGAGATTCTACCTTATAGCCTACAGATGATAAATTCATTTTATTTTTTTGAAAAAGCAGAATTGGGAGAGATGTACAAAAGCTTCTTTTTTCGTTTAATTCCTTGGTTAGGGGTTGTTACAATATTTTATGGTATAGTCTATGCTCTTCGAAAAAAGCAGCTTGCCTTCTATCCTCTGATCTTCATTATAATAATAATGCTAGCAAAGGGTTCATCTACTCCCTTTGGTCAACCTTTTTTATTACTTTTCTCTAAGTTTTTTATCCTTGGGTTGCTTAGAAACCCTTTTGAAAAAATCGGCATACTCTTGCCTCTTCTATCTAGTATATTGTTTGTTTTGGGAATAGAAAGTTTTTATAATTGGGCTAGTAAAAAATTGGGTGTAATAGCGAGTAAATTAATATTAGTAATATTGTTTTTTGTCATGGGTATTTATTATTGGCCAATGTATCAGGGAACAATTTTTGGTATGGCAGATAAACCAAACTATGTGGAAATTCCAACTAGTTATATACAAGCAGACAAGTGGTTGAACGATAGAATACAGCAAAAAAACCCTCAGCTTGACGGTAGAATCCTTCATTTGCCATTAACAAGAAGCGATGTTATAACATATAATTGGGAGCTTGGTTATCATGGAGTTGATACATCTGCTTCATTATTTACGGCATTACCTTCAATCTCACGAGGGCTCGGCCCTCAAAGGACAGACGATTCTTTAACAGCTCTATCATTAATGTTTCATGAACCTTACTCTAGAAATAAGGAGAAGGTCTTAAAGCTAGTTCAGGATTTTAACATTAGATTCATTATATTGCATAAAGACATGGAATGGAGGGGAATAGATGTTTATGATCCAAAAGAAACTGAGAAAATTTTGGATGATTTAAGTTTTTTACAAAGAAAAACACAATTTGGTGATCTTATAATTTATGAAATCCTACCAGAATATTTTAGGCCAAAGATAGTGCTTGCTGATGAAATTAATTTTGCTTATCCTGAAAAAGCTTCTTTTAGAATGTGGCCTAACCTAATTACAAATACATCAAGCGATATAATAACTCCTATAAATGAAGATACCAAACAAATTATAAACGAGAGTCATGAAATTATTCTTTTTCCCAAGCTTTCGTTCACCCACTTAGACTCTTCATCGGCAGGCATGGAGAGTGTTACTAGTAGCTTAGCCGTTATTCTTTATAACTTATCTAGTACAAAAACCTTTTTAGATAAAAGTGGTGATGTTGAGGGTGGACAAGCTATTGGACAGGTGATCTCAGTAGGAGAAAACTTAATTAATTCATATATATTATTAATGCAAAACAATAGTATGCAGGCGATCCCTTTAATTGAACAATATACACAGACTGTTAATAAATTATTTGTACAGGATCCTCGAAAATCGAAATTAAGTTTTTTTATTGATCGATCTACTTTAGATAATATATTCAAACTTCATTTATTAATTCTAGAACAAATAGAAATGGTGTTAAATTTTAACCAAAAGGAATTAATCTTACCCGCAAAAAATAAAATTAAAGAATATTTGAATAATTACAAATTGCTACCCAATTACCCAATGATTAAAAGTGATAATCTGGTAACTCAAGAAAGACAAATTAATCAATTTAGTATTCCTGCAGCAGGAAAATATGAATTGCTGATGGTTAATTCATCAATTAGCGGTATTTATACAAATAAACTTGAGGATCTAGATTTCCAGATTAACGACCAGACATATAATTTTAAGGGTACCAAGAAAGAGGATTTAATATCATTTGGAGAAATAGAATTTAACAAAGGAGAAAATGAAATAAGTTTTAATAATTTACTTTCAAAAGATCTTCTTGCCCCAAATCAATTAGCAAAAACAGATAATGTTTCCTTAATAGGTAAAGACACTTATCGACTCTCTTCTAACGGACAAGATGTCGCCTACATCGAGGGAGATTTGGGAGGGGTTACTGGAGAGGATACTTATCAAGTTGCGTTTGACGGCAGCTTCTTAACTGGAGTTGAATTTTATGTTCAAATTATTCAAGATGGAGATGAGTTAATAAATGATAAGCAAAAGCCGCGAGTAGGAACATTTATATATCGAACTAATCAGGGTTCAAACTTTCAAAACTATAGTTTTAAATTATCCCCATTAAATTTGGCAACCAGAAAGGCCAAATTTAGAATTATAATAGATCCCATCGGGACGGAATCGTTTAACACTCCTCTTTCACCTTATGTCCCAACCACTGTAGCGATTAGAAACTTAAGAGTTTTTAGAGTACTAAATAATCAAATATTCTTAAGGAGTAAGACAGAAAGAGGAAATCAGAGCCTAGCATCGGGACAAATTTATGAAATGAAACAGAAAAACCCGGTTCTATATGAGGGTAAGCTTAAAATTGATCGACCAACATTTTTGATTTTTAAGGAAACTTTTTATCCCGGATGGGAATTAGAATTAAGAAGAGGTAATGAAATTTATAAGGTAGAAAAGCACTTTCTAGCTAATCTTTATAGTAATTCATGGTGGATAGAAAATACAGGCGAATACAGTTTTAAAATTGAATATAAACCTCAACAGGGAGTGATTTTAGGCACCTACCTAGCTTTGGCTGGTTTTTTGGGAGTTATTGTTTTGTTTTTAAAGTCAAAAATTAATAAAAAAAAATGAAAGCTAATAAAGTACTGATAAAATTTGTAATACTGCCAATTTTTCTGGTAGGTTTTTTTAACTTTTTGGAATATGGTTTTAGTTGGAATAGAATAGACCAGTTTGTATATCCTATTATATTGATGATAATTACTTTAAATGCTTATTATATTGCAAGGTTAAGAAAAATATTTTTCATCCTCTCATTTATCCTGCTTTTTATTATGGTTTTATTATATTTGCTAAATGAATTAAATTTAGCAAATACTGTGGGTAGTTTTGGCTTCAGCATATTTTTAATTACTATGACAGCTTACCTCCCACAAATTTTCAAGAAAGGATTTATAGAAGAGTTCTAGTATCTTAACCACTTGCTTTTGGATAATATTTCTAATAATATTGGTTCCTTATGTTGTCACAAATAAAAAAAGATTTAGGAATTAATATTACCCCCGAATTATATCAAGAAATTATTAACTATTTTGCAAAGTTATATAAAGGGGTTATACCTGATTCGTATTCATTTGAAGAGTTTGCGAAAGCCAGGTTATATAGTTCCATACGTCAGATTAAACGATTGAAAAAGTTAGGTTTATCACCTAAAAAATGTCTGGATGCAGGCTGTGGTATTGGCATATTTGCTCTTGTTGCAAATATAGAGGGATATAATTTCTATGGATATGATATTGATAAGGAATCTGTAAAAATTGCAAAACAGCTTTTTAAAATAAATAAAATATCCCCAAAAAAAATTAGTTTAAATCCAACAATAAAGAATTTAAAAGGAAAGTTTGATCTGATTACATCTTTTGAGGTTGTTGAGCATTTAAGCGATATGGACTCATATATAAAAAAATTAAGGAAAGCTATTGTAGATGACGGATCATTATTTATTGAAACTCCTAATTATATGATTCCTTACGAAACTCATTACTACGCTTTTATTCCACCTGGTCCGAGATTTATTAAGTGGTTCTTCTGCAAATTAAAAGGGGCAACAAATAAGTCTTTTTTTGATAGCATAAATTTTGTGAACAAATTTTCATTAGAGTCATCATTGAAGAAATTTGAATTTACTTTTGATAATTTGGGAGATTCCGAATGGCTACAACAAATATTAATAAAATCTACTCCAGATAGGAGTAAGCATCTTTCTGATTTCTCACGTATTATAAAGAAATATAATTTAGGGATATTGGTTAAGTTTTTAACATGGTTAGGCTTTTACACTCCCTTAGTATATTTAGCAAACCCAAAAAACAATAAAATCTCCAGGCTTAATTAACGTGATCATTAAATTTGCGGCGGGCTAATCCAAATAAAACAATTAATGATCCTATTGTCACAGAAATTATGGATATTAAACTGTCAGTATTCAATCCATCTTGCAAAGTGAAATTTAGAGTTAGATCATAGTCTCCCGAACGTTCAATTAACCAGCCATTCGCAAAGGAGTTTGCCAAAAAGTGTTTTTTAGCCTTTATCCCATCAGGAAAAATAATTTCCCAACCCGTATTAAAACTGGCGGAATAAACTAAGATAAAAGGGTTTTGGGAATTTTTAATACGGATATTATATTTAGTTGGACTAATTTTTATATAGGTAAGTTCAGGTTTTTTTTGAAGGTTGTTCTCAACTTTTCTAATTAATGTTATGGAAGGATTAATAATCTTTCTTATAATCATATTTTTAATGATAATATTGCTTGATGGTTCAGGAGAAAGATAGATTTTTAAACTACTGGCAGTATTTGTTGGTTCCAGGGTGTCCTTGTAAAGACTAAATACATTTGGAGTGGTAGGTGGTAAATCGCGGATATATAAAGGTATAGGCTGATTATTTCTTATTTGTGAGTTATCTTGAGAAACTACTATTTTCTTCTTGTCCTGTGTCAAACTATAATCAAATGAAATTTCATATTTTGCAAAAGGGTCAAAATCTGAAATTGTATAACTACCTACATTTATATCTTGCAGCGCTAAATTATCCTTCCCTTGTCTTAATACTTCCATCTCATGCATTCCTTCTTCTAAATTAAAACTTCCAAAGGAATACTGCCCATTCTCTCTTAAGATTGGTTTGATATCTAATCTAGCCTTATCAACTTTAACAATAGGAAGGTTTGCAATTAACTCATAGCTTCCAGCATTTTTAATATCAAATTTATAGATAGCATCCTGTATTTGAGGATGGATAATCTCTGTATTTGTGAAGCTAGAAAGATACGATAGATCATTGTGATATGCTGTGTCATTTGAGCTAACTTCAGGTAAAATAAAGTCTGAAAGTTTTACTTGTGGAGATACCTTAATCAAATTTGTGGTAGCAAAAATTGTTCTATCCCCCCAAAAGGGATTCTGCCAGAATTTGAGTTTACCGAAATCTTCAGTCTTATTAAGTTTGCTTTCCTTTGTATAATTATTTGCAATATTGTTAAGAATATTCGGATCTCTCATGTTACGTTCATGAAAATCGATATCTGAGCGAATCATCAAATATTTAGCATTAAGAATATTCATTACTTTATAGAAATTTTCATTCTTGATAAATAGTTCCTCAAGTTGGTCTGCAATCTCACTATAGTAGAGAACTGGAGTGCTAAACATAACGTTTGGAGTTGAAAATAACCATGTTGATGTTTCCACCCCCTGATATCCTTTTTCCCACAAATAAGTTACTCCCTGACCGTTGAATGGAAATCCTATAAATCTAAAATTTTGTTCTTGGGAATTAAGCCAATCATTAGCAGAAGAGTAATAAGATGGGACTTTAACTTTATAACCTATGGAATAATTATTTGTTGGTGGGGACATGTTAGTAAAAACAAGTCCAGACCAAAATGGAAAGCCAAATAAGCCAACAATGATTATTAAATAAGCAATATATATCGCATTTCTTCCTTTTTTTTGAAATCTTAAAGATAAATCTTCCATTCCTGCAACCAGTAAAGGAGTGACTGCAAGAGGAATAATAAATCCAAACTTTTCAAATGGATTGCGGAAAACTTGCAATGGCTTGAAGATCGTAAAAAGAAATTCGAATAATTGTCCGAATGGTGGATTACTACCTTTTGCAAGAAAAAGACTGAATATGAATAAACTTCCCAAAAAAAGAACATTAATGTTTTTTCTTTTCTGGATTATAAATAACAAAACAATTCCGGTAGTAAAAAATTCCATTATGATAGCCCATGGAGTAACGAATAATTTTGCCCAATCAACAAATGGAGTTACAAAAAACGATTTATGAAATAATCTAAACAAGTAATTTATATCACCCAGGCTTTTACTCAGCGAATTTAGAGTGGTAAGAGTATCTGTTTTTTTATAAAGTATTGATAACTCTTGGGTGTAATTATCTAAGAATAAACTTCTTATAATTTGACCAATCCACCAAAAATTGACTAAACAAAAGAAAATTAAATTTAAAACAAAAAAGGAAATAAAGAATATTCTTTCTCTTTTAGTATTTGTTGCTAAAAGTTTAAATACTGTTATATATAAAAATACAAACCATAATGTAATATTGAAAACCGGGTTAGAAAGTCCTATTGCAAATATTGAACAAATAATTCCCAATAAAAAAATATAAAGATAGTTTTGTTTATTAATCCCCTTTAAATAAAAGTATGTTGCTAAAGGTAGAAGCGCCCAGAAGGTCATGTAGTTATATAAGAACCTATTCCAAACATTAACTAAAGATATTAAATTAAACCAATAAAAAAGAGAGGCCATTAATAAGTATCTGCGGGAGATTTTAGGGAAGAGCTCTTGAGTAAAGAGTACAATCCCTATTCCTGCTGTAATTAACAGAAACCAGAAAAACCAAGCCTCAATTATAAAATTTGGAATCCCAACTCTCTGTAAAAAAGACAAAATATAAAATGTTGGTGCAAAGGCCGTTACAATACCATTAGCATATCCTAGTCCCGGGTTAATATCCGACCAAGCGAATTTCACTTGATCATAGAATCCTGTTAGGTTATAGAATAGCAGTTGACTTTCTGCGGTACCTAATATGAAGCCATCCTTAAACCAAATAAACACAAGAACAAAACTTAGGAACGATAGAATGATTAGCAATAAAGCTGTGGTCCTCATTTTTAGTATAGTATAATACCCAAATTACCTATTTACTATGGATAATATTACTCATTATGGGGATCAGGTTTTCGATAAGAAATATTTTGGAACTTACTATAAAAAATACAATGAAGAAGAGTTTACAAAAGCTTATCGTTGGTTTAAAGGATGGACTAGGTTAATTGGTCAACTATATCCAATTAAAAAATTTCATGGGAAAAAAATTTTGGTTGTTGGAAGTGGAATTGGAGCTTTCCCCAAAGCTGTTAAAGAAATGGGATTTGAAGTTCAAGCAACCGATATCTCGAAATTTATTATCAAAAAGGCCAAAAAATTACAAAAAGACATTGATTTTAAGGTGGATGATATAGAAAGAATTGCTGGTAAACAAAATCAGTACAATTTAATCTTTATGATAAAGACATTAGAGCGCCTAAGGGATCCAAAAAAAGCACTTAAACACATAAAAGGTAGATTAAAAAAGGATGGGATGCTAATATTCTTTTCCCCTTATTTAACAAAAAAAAATCTAACTGATCCAGCTAATATTAATGTAAAATCTCCTGAGGAATGGATTGATATAGGAAAAGAATTAAGCTTTAAAAAGATGAAATTTAAATATGTCTCCTTTTTGCCATTTCTATATCGTTATAACTCGTTTTTTAGTAGGGCTTTCCCTATAAAAATTAATTTGCCAATGGTTGTTAATACTTGTTTTTTTATTTTTGAGAACTAATATGTCATACACAATTAAGGTGAAAGATAAAAAATTCATGAAACATGGACAGAAGGTATTTGATGAACAATACTATGGCATGTTCTTTGAGGAATACTCCTATAAAGAAATGCTAGCTTACTACCATTTTTTTCTGGGATGGATAAGATTTCTAGATAAATTTCTTCCATTAAAAAAAGGAGAGGGCAAAAAAGTTTTAGAAATAGGATGTGGTATTGGTGCCTTCGCAAAAATCTTAAACGAAAGAGGTTTTAGGGTTGATGCTACAGATGTATCGCCATTTATTGTGGAAAGAGCCCAAAAAATTCATAAAGATATTAATTTTAGGTTACTTAATATTGAAAAAGCTACAATAAATGAAAAATATGACTATATTTTTGCATTTGAAGTTATGGAACACCTTAAAAATCCATCTAAAGCATTAATAAACATAAAAAAAATGTTAAAGAAAAAAGGAGTTTTAATTTTCTCAACACCTTTCCCTACAAAAGAAATGTTGGCAGATCCCATGCACATTAATGTTCATCCGCCTAAGTTTTGGTTATCTGAAGGGGAAAAAATTGGATATAAAAACCTAAAAGTAAAATATGTTTCATTTTTACCTTTTTTATATAAACTTCACCCTTTTTTTAGCAGAGCTCTACCGTTTAGGATAGATAACTATTTTATAAACAGTACAGGTATATATTTATTCAAAAAATAATACTAAATTTTTATTTTGATATAAGAAAACTGTTTACATAATTTGCTAATTTTAGAGAAACCAAAATCACATACTTATGAAAGTAGAAAGCAGCCACTAAAATAACAGGAAGTGAAACAAAAAAGGTTATTAATACGCTCATATTATAATCAAAATACTCGATAAATATTTTAAACAGGAAGCTGGAAAATGAACCTATAATTAAAAGGTGTAAAAAGAAAACTGAAAATGAAATTTCTCCTAAAAATCTCAAAACAAAATTTGCAAAAAGCCTTTTTAGAATATTTAAGTTTTTTATTGCCAAAAACATTAAGAGTGCGGCCGTAGCTTGAAATAAAATTATATTCTTTGATTCACCTAATATTGGTATTTTTATTAAATCATATAAAGTATCCTTTGTGGATCCGATGGGAAATGAACCTAGAATAATTGCTATTACCAAAAAAACAAACCCAATTTTTTTATTCTCTTTTGTTAGAATTTTTACTCTCGAATTATATTCCAAGTTACAAAGGAGCATTCCAACAACAAAACCCATTAAATAACTTTTCCAAACAAAAGTAATGATAAAAAGAAGAAAATACACAAAGGCTTTCCTCTTTGTATACTTGAATATTTTTAAGGCAAGATATACCAAAATAGAACCTGCCAATTCATACGACATCATCCACAAAACAGGATTATATGTTTGATTACCAATAAATATAGAACTCATAAATATACCCTCCATAATTGCCTTATAAAAATTGGCCTCAAAGGTCCAAAAATTTGCAAACCACATGGATGATCCAGTAATAGTTGATATTTGAAGGTTATAGAAAAGGTTCCCTTTTAAAAGGACATAGGAAATCAATATGGATATTAAAGTAGGTATTGCCAGTCTCAAGTATCTCCTAATAAGAGATGGCATTAAAGGTTCCTCCTTATGAAACCTAAAGTACTTATAACTAAGAAAATACCCGCTTAATAAATAAAAAATACTAAGTGCAAATATTCCAGAAAAGAAAATGTTCAGTGGAGTTTTATAAATAATAGGTTCAAAGATGTTATGGAACTGAGCTTTTTCACCAAAGATGATAGCGGGATAAAAGGCAGCTGCAAAGTGGTTTAAGACAACTATCATCATTGATAATCCTCTTAAACCTTCTAGGTAATCTATTTTCTCATTCATAATCTCCCGATTATCATACTATTTCCATAAAATGAAAGAAAGAATATAATCTAACTCATGGAGTTTATATATTTAGTAGTTATTATTCTTTGGATTTTAGGAATCATCATTTTTAAAAAGAATAGTACTTATGCTCTGATTCCGGCTTTTATCTTCTTTCTAATTTCAGCTTCTTTTGCAGTTTTTAGCTTAATGGATATATCAGAACAAATTATGAGAATAAGTTTTATTGGTTGGATAATAGGGGTGTTAGGAAGCTTAATTGAATATAAAAAACAGGGGAAAATACACTAAAGATTTAATAAATCTTTGCAACTACTGGAAAAATATTTTGCCCCTCCATATCAGGGCTTTGAATGTTTTCATAATACACTTTGATTGTTGGATCCCCATATAGTAGTTGTAACGCATCGGCTCCATTTAAAACTAGATTGGCTTGCTTAGAACTATCCCCCCATTCTTTTGTTAGCTTTGGATAAGAAGGGTCATTTGTAAAATATATAATAGAGCCCTTTGGTAAGGTTGGATACTGACTTTTAACATCGGTAATAAGTTTCTCAGCAATTCTTCCACGGTTTGCTGCCCAATAATTTGTACTACCTAGTAGGACAGAAACTGAAGAAAGAAATGCTATATTGCTAATGAAAACTATCATGAAGGTTCGCGAAAGCATTACACTTCTGGTTTTACTAAGGTCAAAAAAACTAAAAGTGATAAAACCTATTATCGACCAAAAGGGGAGTAGGCTAATAACAAGATAATGAGTTGATTTATGAAGGGGTAATAATAGGACAGGAGATAATCCCAAAGGAAACCATAAGAGGCAAAATAAAAAGTATTTATTTTTAAATATGGTATTTTTTTTAAATATCAATGTAAGTACTGAAATAATTAATAAAATTAGAAAAATAACAAAGGAAGGAAAAATTAATTGATAATAGTTACCCCAGTATTTTAAAAGATTAGGATTTAGTTTTAATCCTGGCATTACAAAATCTATTAAGGTTTCAGGAAGCCCCAGAGCCCAGAATGAATACCAAGCTAGTGAATTCAGTGTTCTTTTTATATCAAAAACA
>Ga0209542_10020223_pt1 | contig 10571 bp, 8 predicted proteins | sample RifCSPhighO2_01_FD_184028 | JGI IMG/M metagenome (GOLD analysis project Ga0209542, IMG submission 184028) | Soil microbial communities from Rifle, Colorado - Rifle CSP2_plank highO2_0.1 (SPAdes) (version 2) | ecosystem: Environmental > Terrestrial > Deep subsurface > Rock core/Sediment ...
CTCGAAGAATATAATAAGTTCGGCGAGAGTGATCCTTCCACTGATAAGGAAGTTGACGAGTATCAAAAAAAGCTGGGCAAAACTGAAGATAATTTCGTCATTCAGGGGCGCACATCGTTCAAATTCATCCCTCATTCTTTCAAGGTCTATCTGGACGTTGATGATGCGGTTGCAGCTGAACGGATATGGGAAGATATTCAGCAGAACCCGGAACAGCGGAACGAGGCGTCGACATCGCTTGCTGACGTGAAGAAAAATTTCAAGAAACGCATGCTGAGCGATAAAAAAAGGTATTTGAAATATTATGGCTTTGATTGTTATGATACGAAACATTATGATGTTGTGATTAATACGACCGACAAGACGCCTGAAGAAGTTGTTGGGGAGATTATTCGAGCCTCAACAGCCGCAAATAATTTAAAGAGAGGTGAAAACTGAATCCTCATGGCATTAAAAGAACATGATTTTGTTGAGATTGATTATATCGGCAGGGCCGCTCATGGCGTTGTGTTTGACACGACTTTTGAATCTGTTGCGAAAGAATATAATCTGAAGCTTAAAACGGCGTATAAGCCTATCATCATCTGCATCGGTGAGCAGCAAGTTCTCAAAGGCATAGATAAGTCTCTTGTCGGCAAAGAAGTCGGCAAAAAATATACGCTGACGCTTGCGCCCGAAGAAGCATTCGGCAAAAAAGATGCAAAAATGATCCGACTTGTTCCGTTACGCACATTTCATAAACAGAAAGTACAGCCTCAGCCTGGCTTGCAGGTTGATATTGACGGGACGGTTGCGACGGTTCTTCGCATCAGCGGCGGACGCGTCTTAGTTGATTTTAACCATCCTTTAGCAGGAAAAGAAGTCATGTATGAAGTTGACATCAAACGCCATGTGACGGACAAGGCAGAGCAAATCAAGAGCTTCATGAAGCTTATATTCCCCATCGACATGGATATTTCGGTTGAGCACAACAAAGCAGTCATCAAAGGGCCGCAATTGCCTAAGGAAGCCACGGATGCAATCACAAAAAAAATAAGCGAGCTTACGCAGGTTGCTGTTGAGTTTAAAGCTGACGAGAAAGCGATTGCTGAGAATTCTCCTGAAGGCCATGAGCATGGACATGCGCATCAGCAATAATTGACAATATGACTGTTACAATTTGTAAATGTTTATAAACCTCCATCTCCTGAAAATTTTAGGTGCTCAACAGTCGTCTGCTGGCATCTCAAACAAAAGTTTAAGGTGATTTGGTTGTATCCGCAAACGCAAAATTCTGAAACTATAAGCATTCGTCCAGCACAACCTCCGCAGCAGAAAAACGGCAGGAGCGATGTAACCCTTAAAGAAAGTGCGCCGCGAAAAAATTCTGAAATCGATGCGGAGCTTGAAGCATTGCTTGCACAGCAGAAAACGCGAATCAAAGTTGTCGGCTGCGGCGGCGGCGGGAATAACACGATCAATCGCATCGCTGAAGTAAGCATTAAAGGCGCGGAAACGATTGCAATCAACACAGATGCGCAGGATTTACTTTATACCACTTCTGACAAGAAAATTCTCATCGGAAAAGAATTGACGCGCGGCTTAGGGGCAGGTTCAAATCCACGGCTTGGCGAAGAAGCTGCGAAAGAACAGGAAATGGAATTGAAAAAATCAATCGAAAATTCTGACATGGTGTTTGTAACGTGCGGATTAGGCGGCGGCACGGGCACTGGATCAGCTCCGGTTGTCTCTCAGATTGCGAAAAAGATGGGCGCTCTTACTATTGGCATTGTTACGCTGCCATTCAAAATGGAAGGAACCAAACGATGGGAAAATGCTCAAATTGGACTGGAAAAGATGGAGCAAATTGTGGATACACTTATTGTCATTCCAAATGAAAAGCTTATTGAATTGTGCCCTGATTTGCCGCTGCAGACGGCGTTCAAAGTCGCTGATGAAATTCTTACGAATGCTGTCAAAGGCATCTCTGAACTTGTGACACGAGCTGGACTGGTCAATCTTGATTTTGCAGACATCAAAGCGATCATGTCCAATGGCGGTGTTGCACTCATCGGTGTTGGAGAATCTGACTCTGAGAATCGTGCGATTGAAGCTGTTCAGAAAGCGCTCGAAAATCCGCTGCTGGATGTTGATATTTCCGGTGCGACCGGTGCATTAATCAATATTGCAGGCGGCGAAGATTTGACGCTCGATGAAGCACGCAAAGTTGTTGAAAGTGTTGCGGGAAAAGTTGACGAACAAGCACGCATCATCTGGGGTGCGCAAATCTACAAAGATCTGCAGAGGACTATTCGTGTCATGCTTGTAATCACTGGTGTTAAATCTGAACAGATTTTCGGCATTCGCGTTGAGAAAACAGCGGACAAAAAGAAACGAGAAATTGAAAACGAATTGGGCATTGAGTTTGTGAACTAATTATTGCTTATGACGGTTGCTTTCGCGTAGCCCGTTGTGCGGTCGCGGCTGCTTAAGTCGAGCACTCTATCTTCGGGATCGCTGGGCGTGTCTATCAGTATTTTATCGCCGCGCCATTTTGGAATTTCGAATTTGCGCGATAATGCGAAGACCGTTTCCTGCTGTCCTGTTGTTCGGTCATAGATGCGCAGTTCGTATTTATGCGTTGATCTATCCTGAATCGTATATGCCACTTTTGTGCTGTCATCAGAGAATGTGGCATTTTCAAAACTTTTTCCCGATTCTGAATTAATAAGTATCTGCGACATGTCCTCGAGATCCAAGATATTCACGTCCTCATGCTGTTCTCCTTGATATGATGCAGCTGTAGTGATGACGTAGCGTCCGTTTCTGCTCACTTCTCTTTTTTTTGCTTCCTCAAATCCGCTGAACTGCTGGACTGGCGAGGCGCCTTGAAATGTAAACATTTTGTTCACATTCGGCTGCTGCGGATATTTCGCTTCTGCATGAAGTATTGTATTGCCGTTATGAGAAGCATATGAAACACTGACCTCTTGTGCTCCTGCTGGAAAATAGGATGCCAATGGATCTTCCACACGGCGCACTGCACGGTCACGATTATAGAAAAGCATGTCTGGAATTCCTGTTTGAGATTTTTCACCGATGATTGCAACAAGTGTTTTGCCGTGGTCAATTATTGAATCGTGATACTCTCTTTCGCGTATTCCTCTGGGTGTCCATCCTGCCGGAAAGTTCAGCGGTGTATATGACGATGTTATGGCCCCACGACTGAAATCAGGCTCGAGCAGTCTTCGCACGGATCCGTTTGTTTCCTGCACTATCGCGTGGACAAGCGCAGCGTTTGATGATTCAACTGCGGACACGGCGGCATAGCCAAGCGTATTATCAGGAACTTCGAATGTGTATTTTTTGCCTGTTGACACCTGATGGAAGACGAGCTCTTTGACCGTTGGATCACTTAATCCATGATACGAAACAACTTGAGCAGTTACTAAGTCGATTCCGTTGAATACTGTCAGCTGGTCGTCAAGCGAGCATAGGTCACGTAATGTTGCATTCGCCGTTATAAGCTCGTGAGCAGTGTGCATGTTTTCTTCGTGCGCCACAATAAATTTTTTATTTGGATCAAACTGAAATGCTTCGCGTGATGCTGCGTTGTTCGGATCGTCTGCAAGAAGGCCGCTGAGTTCTGCGCTTTCTGGATTCAGCAGAAAGATACGGTTCGTCGGCGCGGCTATATACACAATATGCCCGGCATCTGTTATTCCCAATGGCTTTTCGCGTATGGTGGGCGAATTCAGATCGTAAGTAACAACGCCGTCTGGAGACAGAACCAGCAGATCAATATCGTTCTGGCGATGATTGCTGCGGGAAAAATATATGTGGTTTCCAACAATGCCTAAAAGTGTATGACCGACGTCCGTTGTTTGGTACGGTTCGATGAGTGTTGTTGATTCGCCTGTCTTAATATCCACGGCAAGCAGTTTTCTGTCCAGCTCATTCACCAGGACATAATCACTGCCGATATCCTCGGCAACACCGCGGACGGGCGGAAGGCGCTCCTTTTTTTGCTTTGAGCTTTCAGGCTGTGCATACCAGCATCCTGTCACTGTTGCAGCCAGTGCCAGCGCTGCTCCTATTATTGAAGTGTGTTGAATAGATCTTCTCATGCGTATCCCCACCACTATGTGGACACTGAAGTTTATTTAAGAATTCAGATTAAAGTTTGTATAAGCATTATTTTTTATATAATAGCAAAACGCATTAAGAATTGAACTTTTGTGCGTTCTGCTATAATAACAAATATCACCAAATATCTCGTGATTTTTGACATAACATCTAATTATCCGACATATTAATGTTATTTCATATAAATAAGTTCAAAAACCAATGAGATTTGCTATAATATGGGCATTATTGAGATGCATGGCGATTGTACAATTTCTTTGCGATTTCGTCGAGCATCTCTCTATCTACATTCCCCACTGATAATGTTGTTTGCCCGTGATTTACTGCTACATCCGGCTCCCATAATTTTAACTCTTTAAATGCATATTTTATTTGATATGCAATCTGCTTCAACACCGAACCGCCGCGAGCTCCTTTTTGAGTGGTATTCCAATGCTCGTGTATTCCTACTGTTAATGCCCCATCGTTGATTAGTCTGGACAGATAATCTCTTGATTTCTCATCGGTAGGATCAAATATTCGATATCTGCCGGCAATCGGAGAAACATCAAGAGTCTCTTGTTCAGGCTTGACAAACTCTTTTAGATCATCTAACGAAAAAAATGCCTCTGCATAATCCGGAATTTTATCATTTAACTGCTGGGCTGTTCGTCGTGCCAGTTCTAAATATTCTTGGAAGTCACCATTTTTCATTGATTCAACGAGCTTGCCGTATTTTAGAATTCGAGAAGACGTTTCGCCTACTATTTGCTCAACGGTGTCAAGCCGCTGTGCAAATTCAGCAAATGTCATAGATCGCGCTGCTCTTCGTGCGCGCATATAATCTATTCCGTATTCACGCGTTAAATATTCGACTAGTTCATTATCCGGATCTTTGAAGAGTCTCTCTCTCATAGCGTTGATAATTTATCCGGTCTTTTATAAATGTTTCGATTTATTCATCACTCCAAAGTAATTAAAACTTATCTGTTGTTTTGGTAAAGATTTATAAATAACCCTCTCCCCACAAGCCTATTTCTTATGATGAACGAACAAGAGCCAGTTGGACAACCAGAACAGCCGCAGTCTGAGCCAGTTGAAGCTGAAATTGTTGAGCCTGCTCAAGAGTCAAACGGTGGTCTACGACGGTATTGGCTTCGATTTAAGCAATTCATCAAAGAATGCCAGAGAGTCATAAAAGTCCTTCAAAAGCCGAGCCGAGAGGAATTTACGACGATATCTAAAGTATCCGCGCTTGGGATTACGGTTATCGGACTCGTAGGGTTTATATTAAGCATGATCCAGCAATTGATATTGCAGTGAAACTATGAAAGAACAACCAGAACAACCGGCAGACGGAAAAGCACATATTTTTGGATTGCGAACGACAGCGAACAGAGAAGACCAAGTTATGGACTTTGTAAGCTCAAAGATCAAAAAAGAAACAGGCAACGTTTATGCAGTTATCCGCGCTCATGGCATGAGAGGCTATATTTTTGTGGAGGCTGCGACGAGGCACGATGCAGAACAATTAACAGCACGCATTCCGTATGCGCGCGGTATTTTACCTCAGGAAATTCAATACGAAGAAATCGATCATATGCTTGAACAAGTGCGCGTTGAGCGCAATATCCTGAAAAGTGATGTCGTAGAGATTATCTCTGGGCCATTTAAGCGCGAACAGGCGAAAGTCATGCGTGTCGACAAGACAAAAGAAGAGGTTGTCGTCGAGCTCCTGCAGGCAGCTGTTCCGATTCCTATCACAGTTCGCATGGATGCAGTCAAGGTCATCCGGCGCGAATCGGGCGATGAGCCTGCTGATGATATGGACTAAGTTATAGTTTAACCCAAATCTGCTTAGAAATCTACTGATTTCTGGCACATTTTGTCTTGAGAGACAAAACGTTTATAAATAACGTATAATCCGAGCGATCCTATGGCAAAAGAAAAAATTCGAGCGTTAATTGAAGGCGGAAAAGCAAGCGCTGCACCACCATTAGGGCCAGCTTTAGGGCCGTTGGGCGTGAATATCGGTCAGGTCATCGCTAAAATTAACGAGAAGACGAAGAGTTTTGCCGGGATGCAGGTTCCTGTTGTCGTTGTTGTTGAGACAACTACAAAAGAATTTGACATTGAAGTTGGAACACCACCAACGAGCTCATTAGTTCTTAAAGAAGCAGGCATTGAAAAAGGTTCAGGCAGTCCATTAACGGATAAGGTTGCAGATGTTCTTATTGAGCAAATCATCAAAGTCGCTAAAATGAAAGAAGGGGATTTGCTTGGAAAGACGTTAAAAAATAAAATCAAAGAAGTCATCGGCACGTGCCAGAGCATGGGCATTCTTGTCGAAGGCGTTCCAGCTCACGATGCTATTGTTCTTGTCAATGAGGGCAAGTTCGATCACGAAATCAAAACTGAAAAGACAGAATTAACTGTTGAAGAACGTAAAGCACTTGAAGAAGAGAAGCTCAGATTACGCGCAGACCTCGAGAAGAGAAAAGTCGAATTGGAAACGCGCGCAAAAGAAATCATTACACAGATGGCAGGCGTGGAACGAGCAAAGATTAAGGCCAAACTCATCGAAGCAAAGATTCCGGCAGCTCTTATCGAGACACTCTTACCTGTGGAAGCAGCAGCTGGTGCAGCACCGGGCGCAGCGCCGGGCGCGAAAGCAGCACCGGGTGCAAAACCTGAAACTGCAAAAGCGCCTGCAGCGAAGAAGTAATCTCTTGTTTTTTTAAAATTTATTTTTTTGAGATTTTTTTCTAACAGTTTAATCAGCTTATGGGGCTCAACACGACTACTGTTTCCTGAACACAAAACCTTTATAATAGTACACTCTTTCTTCAATCTCGGATTTCCATGAGTGACGCTTACAAAAAAGAGGCACAGGCAGTCTGTGCAGAATTGCGTGTAATTTCTGACAAAGGCTTAACAGCGCAGGAAGCTGAAGAAAGGCTGCATAAATATGGGCCGAATGAAATCAAGAAGAAGCGCGGGCCGTCGCCGCTCTTTATCTTTATTTCGCAGTTCATGTCGCCATTAATTGGCATTCTTATCGCGGCGACGCTCATTTCGGCGTTCCTGAAAGAATTTGTTGATGCGATTGTCATTCTTGCTATTATTATTCTCAACTCGATTCTTGGTTTTGTTCAAGAATATAAAGCAGAACGCGCGATGGAAGCGCTGCAGAAGCTTGCCGCACCCAGTTGCCGTGTTGTGCGCGGCGGCCGCGTCGAGGAGTGCAAAAGCAGATTTCTTGTGCCGGGCGACATCATCCTCGTTGAAACAGGCGACATCTGTCCGGCAGATGCACGGTTGATTGAAACGTTCAGCGTTCAGATGCAGGAAGCGCCATTGACGGGAGAAAGCACGCCGGTCCTGAAAAGCATTAATCTCATCCCGAAAAATGTGCCCGTTTCGGATCAGACGAACATGATTTTTGCCGGAACAACTGTCACGAAAGGCAGGGCGAAAGCTGTTGTCACATCGACTGGCATGGGGACAGAATTCGGGAAGATCGCAGACATGCTTCAGCAGACGAAAGAGGAGATTACGCCGCTACAAAAAAGATTTCAGGAGCTTGCAAAATGGATGAGTATTGTTGCAGTTGCAATCATCATAATAACATTTGCGCTCGGGTCATTACGGGATGAGCCGCTGCTTGAGATGCTGCTTGTTGCGATATCACTCGCAGTTGCAGCCGTTCCTGAAGGGTTGCCGGCGGTCATCACGATCTCGTTAGCGCGCGGCGTTCAGCGCATGGTAAAGCGCAATGCACTTATTCGCAAGTTGCCCAGCGCTGAGACGTTAGGCTCGGTTTCGGTCATCTGCACGGACAAGACGGGCACGTTGACGCACAATGAAATGACGGTGCGCAACTTGTGGATATATAACGCCGCTGTTTCTGTTTCCGGCTCTGGATATGCACCAAAAGGAGTTTTCACGATTCAAGCTAAAATTATCGATCCTTCGAAAAGCAAAGTTCTCTCGCTGCTCTTAAAAATCGGTATGCTCTGCAATAACACGAAGATACGCCATGAAAGAGGGCAGAACACCGCTATCGGAGATCCGACGGAAGCTGCACTTCTTGTCAGCGGGGAAAAAGCCGCATTTGATGAAGAAAAATTACAGCGAGAATACCCGCGTTATGGAGAGATAGAGTTCACGTCCGAGCGAAAGATCATGACGACAATGCATCAAGTTCATTTGCGGCATCTGGCCTTGACAAAAGGAGCAGCTGATGTGCTGCTGAAGAGATGCACATCAATTCTTGTTGACGGGCGTGTTGAACGCTTAACATCAGAGCATAAAGATGAGGTGCTGAAAGCGAATGAAGTGTTCGCACAGAATGCACTCCGTGTTCTGGGATTCGCGTATAAAGAGATTGAGAAATCAACGCGCATTGATGATATTGAAAAAGACTTGGTTTTCGTCGGTATGCAGGCAATGATTGATCCGCCGCGTGATGAAGTCAAGACAGCATTGCAGAAATGCAAGGATGCGCATATCAAGGTCGTAATGATTACGGGCGACCATAAGACGACTGCATTGGCAGTTGCAAAAGAGATCGGCCTTTCCGGGCGCGCTTTAACAGGAGATGAACTTGACGCATTATCTGCTCCAGAATTCAGGAAACAGGCTGAAGAAATCACCGTCTATGCTCGTGTGAATCCTGCTCATAAGCTAAAAATCATCGAAGCGTTGAAAGCGAACAAGCATGTTGTTGCAATGACCGGCGACGGCGTGAACGATGCGCCTGCACTTAAGAAAGCAGATATCGGCATTGCCATGGGCATCACCGGCACCGACGTCAGCAAGGAAGCAAGCGACATGATATTGACCGACGACAACTTTACAAGCATTGTCTATGCAGTTGAAGAAGGGCGCGGCATCTACGATAACATCCGCAAGTTCTTTGCATTCCTGTTTTCGGGCAATTTAGCGGAAGTAGGCATTATACTCATTGCTATAGTAGCGGGACTGCCGCTGCCATTGACGGCAACACTGATCCTCCTCATTAATCTTGTCACGGACGGTTTGCCGGCGATTGCGCTTGCGGTTGATCCATTTGAGCCAGACACCATGAAAAGCAAGCCGCGAAACAGCGGCGAGCCCCTGTATAAAGGCCTGCAGCCTTTTATTATCAGTTATCCGATCATCATGACACTTGCAGTGATGCTGCTGTTCAGTTTTATTTACATGAGAAGCAGCGATGTTGTTCATGCACAGGCTGCGGCGTTCCTGGCGATTGTTCTGTTTGAACTGTGGCAATCTTTTGCAGCGCGATCGACAAAATATCCGTCAGTGAGTGTTGGATTATTTAAGAACAAGCTGCTGGTTTTGGCGGCTGTTCTGTCTATCGTCGTGTCGCTTGGTGTCATCTATATTCCATTTTTCCAGAAGCTGTTCTTTTCGGTGGATGCATACAGGCCAATGCTCCTGACGATCGGTGAAGTTATCATCATCTCTATCATATCAACCCTTGGCTTTGTCACTATTGAAATTCAAAAGTACAAGACATCACGAGTTAAACCATGGTAGAAAGTGTATTACGACTGGCTGCTGGAGGGTATCCTAAGTTTTATTTAATTTTTATTCTCGTGGCGAGCCTGCTCATCATGATTAAGAGCGCTGACTTGCTGCTTTATGGTGTTACCCGTTATTTCAAACGCATCGGATTGAGCGAGTATATTGTTGGTTTAGTTGTCGTTGCGGCTGTTGCGTCGTTTCCTGAGCTGATATCGTCAATTACCGGCGCATCGCTGGGCGATCATGGCATTGTTTTCGGCGCGATTCTTGGGTCGAATGTGGGCGGGCTTACACTTATCTTGGGGATTATGGCTCTTGTGAGCGGGAAGCTGAACATTCAGAGCAAACTGTTTACGAACGTGCGCTTGATTGTTTTTTTGGCGACGATATTGCCTATCATTCTTGTTTCGGACGGGACGCTGTCGCGGCTGGACGGCGTGTTTTTAGTTGCGACGTATGCGACCTACTTGTTTTTTGTATTCCGAAAAGAAGATGGCGGCGGCGGATTAAAAGAGCGTGTTCAGCTGTCTAAAATTTGGAAAGATGGTTTAGTATTTTTGATGGCGTTTGGCGCGCTGCTGCTTAGCTCGCGCTGGCTGATTTTTGGCGTCATCGAACTGTCGAAACGGCTTCATATCTCGTCATTTATCGTGTCTGTGGTGATATTAGGCATTGGCGCGCAGATTCCAGATTTGATTGTTATCCTGCGTTCGAAAGCATCGGGTCATGAGGATGTTGGTATGGGCGATCTTCTCGGAAGCACGCTGACAAAACAGCTGCTGTTTTTGGGGCTTATTGCGCTGTTTGTGCCCTTAGTTATTCCGGTGAAACTTATTTTGATCAGCGCGATTGCGTTCTCTTTAGTGATGGGGTTGGTTCTGCTGTTTATGAAGTCAGGCTGGCTGGACTGGAAGCATGGCGTGCTGTTTTTGGTA
>Ga0209542_10020224_pt1 | contig 10570 bp, 6 predicted proteins | sample RifCSPhighO2_01_FD_184028 | JGI IMG/M metagenome (GOLD analysis project Ga0209542, IMG submission 184028) | Soil microbial communities from Rifle, Colorado - Rifle CSP2_plank highO2_0.1 (SPAdes) (version 2) | ecosystem: Environmental > Terrestrial > Deep subsurface > Rock core/Sediment ...
CTGAAGTGCGAGAATGGATTGGCCTAGAACGTGAGAAAGGAACTTCTGACGAGGACATGCGCATTTCCCTGCAGAAACGCGGCTGGGAAGAGAAAGATATCAAGGCTGCGTTTAAGAAATCGAAGTAATTTTTAGAAGTTTAATTCGAAGATTATGTAATCTTTTTAACACTTCCTTTGCTTCAATGATGGAAACTTCTTTTCCATAGTAATTGATATCATTACGTATAATTCGTAGTTCATCAAATTCTTCTGCAAGTTCTGTTTCGTTCATGATTTCTTTCAAGAAGCCAGTATAACAAATATGGTTATAAATTTTAAATCCCCTGCGTAAAGCAATCACTTCTAATAATTCCCTCACCGAGTCGTAATCCAAGGATATTTTAGAGGCAACAGTTTTTTCCGTAAGTTCTAAAAGTTGCGAAGAAAAGGTTTTGTTGGCACTTGTTTTCTCTAACGAAGCAGCCATCTCCAAGTCAGGCTTTATCAGCTTTGCTTCTTTTTGTCGTAAACAGGTGTTCCAATTCATAGCCACTTCAATTTACCAAAAAGGAGCATTCCATTTAAAATGTTATTGCGTAAATGTTCGTTTTGTACTTCGTTAAGGGATTTGAACCAATAGAGAGAAATTTTTCTGCCTAGTTGTTTTTCAAATGGTTTTAGATCAATATTTTTTCTTTCTGGAGCAAAGATGACCAGATCTATATCGGAATTTGATTTTGCTTCCCCTTTAGCCAAAGAACCAAATAGTATCCCGCTTGCTCCAGTTAATTTTTTCTGAAATTCTTGGCTTAGTTTTTGCAGTCTCTGTTTCCAATACAGCCGGCAAAGATCGATCACGGTTTCATTTTCTATATTTAGGGTAAAAAATAAGTGCTTTCTCTCTCCTCTTTGTTGTAGGTAATTTTCTTTTGTAAACTCTTTTAAAATCTTGGAAGCAGTGGGAGGGCTTATTTTTACTAATTTTGCATATTCTCTAACTGAGATTGATCTATAAGAATCTTCGAAGAACGGTGCGAAAGTGTTAAGTATCTCTAACATGTGTTAATATTATTTAACATGTGTTAATAAATCTTTCCATTAAAAGCAAGCATAAAATATATAAACAACAAAATTCTACTTCTCTAAAAAAGATTATTGGTGATATCATGTTCAAAAAGACGGTGCTGTTTGCGATATTATTGGTTGCTTTATTGGTGTTGAGTGGGTGTGGGGTTTATGATTCCGCATTTAAAGGAGATTCTGCCGATAAAAGCTACGGTGGTTTTAAGGTGCCCTATGCTTCTTTTCCACATGATGAGAATCTAGCTAACAACGATTGTAAAGACGCTGACATGATGCAAATCGGCGATCTCTGTTTTGCAGTTGGTGATGCTGCAAGATGTTCTACTTTAGATGATGTGCAAAATAGCGGCGTAAAATGGGCTTCTGTCAATGTTCCTAAATATAATGTTAACATTTGTTATCCTACCTGCCTAAATATGCAGGGAGGTAAATGCAGGAAAATTTCGGCGGATCTGACCATAGCCGATGCATATTTCCCTGCTTGTGTTTCTGATGCTGACTGTCTTCTAGGATTAACCCATTGTGATCTTACTGAAAAATACTGCGCTCCTGATTCAGATTTGTCTACGAGTGGAGCTGTTGTACAAGCTAATACTGTAATTGCTAATGCCCCTGTGCAGGATATTACTGTCAGTGCAAATACATTAACAGTTGAATTAGAATTGAACAGGGTCGATCGCGCTCATGCTTGGGTTAATGTATACCTAAGGTCAGCAAGCAAGACTCAAATATATCTCATTAATAAATTACAAATAATCCCTTCCGATGGAAAGATCACTAAGTTAGAATTAGACCCTTTATTTAAAACATTAACAAATGGTGATGAGGTACAAAAGTCATCCATCTGGGTATATGGTAATGGTCCTTTCCCTATTACTCCTTCAGCTAAAATTTATGTAGGAAGAGCTCTTTTAGAAACCATAAATGGTAATCCAGAGACCATTCAATTTACTTTAGATCAGGGTTCTAGTGTTTGGTATGATAGTACGGGAAGTTTATTTACCCTTTCTATGGATCCACTATCATTTTGTGCTCCAGATGCTTCTCCCTTAGAAATAGAATGCGTCCCTAATTACAGTTGTGGTGCGCACACAGATGGTTGTGGCGGTTACATAGACTGCGGTTTTTGTGGAGATGGAAATTCCTGTGTTGCAGGCACATGTAAATCGCCTGTTTCCCAATTAGCTTCCCAAGATCAATTATTATGCCAGGGCGCAATTGATGCTTCTCCGGATGATAAGACTTTGCTGGGTGGAGTGATTAGTGCTCTGAAAACCAATCCCATCCAAGAGGATGCAATACTTGAGATCTTCGCTGCTTTAAATGCTTGGTTTAAATAAATAATAGGTGTGCATAATGAAACGACGGGTAAAAAGAGTGTACAAGAAGTTACCGCCGCATACCTATGAGGCTCATCCGGTTGCCAATGCTGGGGAAGCAAGTAAACCCCTAATTATTGGTATAATTGCTATTGTTGCAGTTATTTTGTTGTCTTTATTATTGCTTTTTTCTAAGCAGCAGTTTGCAGGAAAAGCAATCTACGCCGGTGCAGGGACGGCAGGGATTATCTATCCAACTGTCTATGAAAATCAGGATTTTACTTTGCAGGTGAAAGCGAATGTCGGGAATGATATGGCTGCTTCCGTTTCTTTTGAGTTAACTTTACCTACTGGAGTAAGTTGTAAAAGTTTTGTCGACAACCTAAATTGGCCTATCCATAAATTTACCTGTGATCCTAATCTAAATACCGTGACTTATTCTGACGTAACCAACAGCCCTGTATCTGGTGAGTTAACGGTAGCTTCCATCACTTTTAATAGTGTTAAAGCAGGAACATACGATTTTAAGTTTGCAAAATTTGACGTCAAAAAGGCAGATAAAAGCATGATCTCATTCACAAATAAGGTTCTTGCAGCTTCTCAGCTTGTTGTTAAAGTCCCTCCTACCTGCGGCAATGGCGTGAAAGAAGAAGGAGAACTATGCGATGGCGCTGATTTAGGCGGAGCAACTTGCGCCAGTATCAGCCAAGGATTTACCGGCGGAACATTGAAATGCGCCACTATGGATTGTAAATCATACGATACGGCTATGTGTACTATACCAGTCCAGCCGCAAGTAGTCTGTGGCAACGGAGATAAAGAAGGAACTGAACAATGTGACGATGGTAATGTTGTGAATGGCGATGGCTGTTCATCTACTTGTATGGCTGAGCAGGTTCTAGTATCCTGCGGCAATGCAGCACTGGATCCTGAAGAACAGTGTGATGACGGCAATCCTACGAATGGCGATGGCTGTTCATCTGCTTGTATGACTGAAAGCGGTTATATCTGTGCTGGCATGCCAAGTGTTTGTCAGAAACAGATGCAACAAGTTTGTACACCTAAACAATATGAATGTGAGAGCTCTACTGCTAGAAAACAATGTAATGCTGATGGAACTGGCTACATTTACGCTAAAGATTTCCCAGCTATGTATTGTGATCAAGGACAAATCTGCAACGATGGTGTTTGTGCGCAGCAACAAGCCGTCTGTGGCAACGGCGTTAAAGAAGGAACTGAACAATGTGACGATAAAAATGTCATGAATGGCGATGGTTGTTCATCTACTTGTATGACGGAAGCTCAACCACAACAAGTCTGTACTGCAAACCAATATGTCTGTGAAGGAACCACTGCGAAAAAACAATGTAAAGCTGACGGCTCTGGATATAATGCAGCTATGAATTGCGCTTCAGGGGAAACTTGCAGTAACGGTGCCTGTGGCTTGGCTCCAGTTTCCTCCACTGGTAAAAAAATAATGCTTACTGATGTCACTACGGCAAATAATGTCTTTTCCACCACGATAAAGGCAACAGAAACGTTCGCGAATGAAGTTACTGTCTACACTATCTTGTACAACAAAGATAACAAAGTCCTTTCCATAAAATCAGAAAAAGTGGAAAGCGGCTTAGCTAAAGATGCTGTTTATACTGCAACTGTGAATTATCCCGAAGCCAATGTCAAGAAAAAATCCGTCATCGTCTATGATGTAGAGCAGAATCCTTCCGTCTTCGCACAGCTGCAAGTTCAGAAATCATAAGTAATTGATTCAAGATGAAAAAAATTTTCCTTTTTATTGTACTTTTTTTACTCTCGTTTTCTTTAGTTGCAGCAGTACAAGTTTCTACCTCTAAAACCGAATACAGCGGCGGGGATACTGTTACTGCGACCATAAGTGATTGTACTGGAACATCTATCGTCAGATTTAAGAATCCCGGCGGAGATACTGTGGATCTCAAAAGCGGAGAAGGTTCTTGGAGCACTTCCTACAACACCCTTTCCGATTCTGCAGATGGAAAATACACTGTCTCTGTATCCTGTACTAATGGTCCAGCGCAAACAAATTTCTGTGTTGATGCGCCTGGATGCATTTCTTCATTCAACCTTCCTGCTCCTCCTGAATCCCCCAATCTTCCCTCTACTTCCAATGGTGGAAGTTCCTGCACTCCGGACTGGAGTTGCAGCACCTGGACTTTCTGCGGTCCTACTAGTACTCAAAGTCGTTCTTGCACCGACCTTAACCACTGTCAATCCGCGAAGGATGAAAGCCGGGCTTGTGAACCTTGCCTGGAATCCTGGATATGTTCACTCTGGGCGGAATGTAATGCCGGAAATCAGGCCAGAGCCTGCTATGATGAACATTTTTGTGAAACCACTAACTATAAACCTGGTCTAGAGAAAGGATGCAATCAAGCCGATCCTCTTCCTCCTCCGGCAAGAATCTCTTCCCAGCTTCCTCCTCCATTTACTCCTCCCTCAGCAATAGCACAACAAAGTGTCTGGGATAATTACAAAATTTATTTTATTGGCGGAGCAGCTGCAGTTCTCCTTGCCGCGCTGGTCTTGCTGGCGATCCATTACTTTAAGCCTAAACAAGTTGCCTATAACCTTAACGAATTGAAACAATGGGTGCGCAAGGAAAAAAATATGGGGACTTCTGAATCCGATATCCGCCAAATCCTGAAACAAAACACCGGCTGGAATAATGAGGAAATAAATAGTGCTTTTGAAAGTTTGAAGCAACCGTCAAGAGTTGTAAACGCTAATTCTGCTTAATTTTCCATCAGAGAAATCTTAATAAACCATAACCTATTCATAATATCTAAAATGAGGTGGATGTTTCGTTTTTTAATAGTGAGCATTTTACTGGTAAGTGTCCTCTCCACTTCTTGCGAGGCTGCTCCTGCTTCAAAATTGACCGCTCGATATAAACAAACAACGATTAAAACAACAACTGCAAGACAAGTCACGCTTTCTCTTCCTCCCGAACCCAGGTTCCCTGGCGAATCGCAAAGGCAGACCGGTATCGCCGGAAGAGCCTTCTATGCTGAATTAGGACAATTAGGCTATGCCGATCCAGGCAACGTATTTACTATAAGCAACGATTCTCTCAGCAAAGAAGAAACTCTCCTCTTGTCCGTGAACGAGGCTTTCATCTACAAGTACTATTATATTTCTATAAACGGAAAATGGGAAAAATTTACCTTCCCTCAGCAATCGATAGGAAATTCTAGTTGGATTGCCTTTGCTGCCGGCGCATCCGTTTCTACTGAACAACTTCCTCCAGGCGATAACTATGTAATAGCATACTCTTGCAGTAAAACAAATAGTGGTTTCGATTGTCATAACAACAAATGGCAAATTCATGCGTTTCAGATTCTCCCGCTGCCAAATCTGAATCCTCAATGCGGCAGCGATGTTGAATGCCCATTGAATTTTGCCTGCGTTAATTCCCAATGCGTGCCTAAGCCACTGCCGCCGCAATGTTCTCCTTCTCCGAGCCAGAACGAACTCGTACCTGCTGTCACCTCGCCAATTCTACAAAAGCCAGTGACCAAGCAGGCTTACATCGATTACCTCATGAGACAGCCTTATTATTATAGTTTTAATCCTCTGCTAAAAACCTCGACCGACTTTCATGAGTACGGCTTCATGGGAAACTACTCGAAAAACATCTATCTCAACGCTGGCGGGGAATTTGCTTCTAACGCCCCCGCCTGGGCCATGCAGGGACTCGCCCTCGCCGAGTATTACAAGATGAAAGGTGAGCCAGAAAAGGCTAAGGTCTATTTACAAAGGGTAAAGTATCTCCTGTTGGGGCCAGGTCCTTGGAACAACTGGGGCGGCACGGGCAACAAGAACTACACCAATGACCAGTTTAAACAGGCGTTCGATAAGCAGCTGCTGGACACCGGCGGAAACAACGGCAGCCTTCCCATCAGGCGTTGCTATTTCGTCGGTGTCACAAAAGACAATATACCGGTCGTGAGGACCGCGAGGGACCGGAGCTACCAGAATTGTCAGGATTTCACCGCAAGTGATCTGAACACTTGGGCGACTCAAGCGGGTGCGCAAAATCCAAAAATGATTCAGTTGGAATATAAAAATCAGAAGGGAGGGTGGCAGGATTTTTTTGAGCGTACCCCGGAGCAGATCGAACTGGTAATTCGAGCCTTGGAAGAGGCTGCCAAAAAAGATCCAGACATTTTGACCGATGAGGAACGTAGCCTCTTGAAGGACATGGTCCTTCGTCTCGGCAAAACAATCCGTGTCTGGGGTTATGGGGAGGAGCGGAATCAGTATGAGCCCACCCTGGCGCGTTATCAATACGATCCAATCCACTATCCGAAGCCGGTGGCGTCACAGTTGCCGCCACGCAAAGAGTACTGGCGGGGAAACCATCACCGGGCCCAGGGCGAAGGGATGATGAGGCGTCTTGCTGCGGTGCGCATCCTGAACGACCCGACCGCGACCGACCAGGAAAAAGCGCAAGCGAAGGTCTGGCAGCATTACGCCGACATTGTTTGGAACGACTGGTGGCCCGTTCGCGACACGGCTTTCGATCAGACCACTTACACCGTCTTGAGCTGGCTGTCTTACGTGATGCGGGGCGCACATATTCTCGACGGTCAAGACCCAGCTATGACACTTTTCTGGGACGAGGCGGATAAAAGCATGAAACCCTTCTGGGATCGCTACTTGAACACAGTAACTCCTGACGGGGTTGCCTTCCCCATTTCACAATACGAAGGATTTACGGAAAGCGAGCCGGTCCTCCTCTGGATGATGGAGCTCCTGGGAGCCAAGACCAAGGACGGGCGGTACCGCTGGGTGGCCCAAAGGATCATGAACGACCTTCTCTACCAGGAGAGCCAGGGAAAGCTGTCTATGAGCGTGAACGGCCAGTGGAATCACTATGCGGAGGGCGTGGCTTTAGCCTACCTCTTTGCTGACGAGAGCGTGAAACCAGTTGAGCCGGATTCCCGGTCCCAGTCGGCCGACGGCAAGAAGGTCTTCTATCTTGCCTACGACAAGTACTACGACATAGACAGGGACCTCGCCGCCAAGTATTTAGGCAACTACGACGACGATCTTTTCAAAAACTACAATGACCCTAACTCCCCCAATTACGACCATGGCTATGAGGATGGTGCCTTCGTCGTCTTGAAAGATGCCAACGGGAAATACGAGACGGCACCCTCCAAGTTTTTTTTCAAGAGCGGAAACAGACCGGGCGATCTGACCGTCATGGTCGAAACCGCCGCGAGGACCGCCGACGTCCACAACCCAGGCGGCATCGCGGGCATCGCCTCGCACGGCTCGATTCTCGCCATGTCGGAAAACCCCAAGACCTTCACGAGCTTTCAAAACATGTTGTCTGTCGAGGATCCTTCCAAAACAGTCACTATGATAAAAAACGACAATCCGGACGGCAACATATGGATAGACAAATGCTTCATGGAGTCCGAGGCCCCGAAATTCGCTGATTATCGCTTGGCGACTCATGCGAGGTTGAAGACAGATAACTATCTCTGTTTTCCTATGACTAATGAGAGGGAATTTTTCTTCATCAAGAATCGTTTCATGGTCGTTCGGGATCGTGCTACGTCGCATTTTGAAAAGCCATTCAACGGTCTTCTCAAGGAGATATGGTACACTGAAACTATAGGTTCTAAGGGGCAGAACTGGGCCGACACCTATGTCGAAAAGCCCCTCCTGGTAAATCTCCCTATGGCCAATCCGCGTTGGAACCTTCTGGTCTATCATTCGCCGAAAAATGGAAGGGAGTTGAAGCAATACCCGGCCCCGGCCGATTTGAACTGGCTTCCCGGCATGGCTCCTCCGATGCCTCAAGTCGTGAGTTACGATCAGACCAAAACGGTCGCTCCCGAAACGCCGGAAGTTTTCACTTATATCCTTCTCCCGCACGACCCGATCGAAAATGCCACGGGCCTGGCCTCGTCGATCGAAGTTCTCGTCGACACCGTCGATCAAGCGGTGATACGTTTGGGTGCGCCAGATAAAGACCATGAATGGGTCGTCTTGAACGAGAAAGGCGCGGCGATTAAGCAGGCTGGATTGGAGACAGACGCGAAACAGCTTTATATAGATATCAAGGATGGCAAGGTCGCAAGGATTCTGGCAGTCGAAGCAAGCTATCTTGTATTGGACGGTAAGGATGTCTTCAAAAAAGATAAACGTATCACTGTAGATGGAGTTCTGCCGCCTCCTGAGTGTCTATGAAACCAGGTCATTTCAGAAGAAGGCCACAAATGTATATCTAAGGATAGCGGGTCAGTATGATGAATCTATTACTCCAACAATACAGTTTAACAGAATGTTTTTATACATCTATTCCTTCTTTTGATTTGGTGTTAGATGGATCAAGCTCAATATCAAAATTTACTGGAAAAATACAAAGCGCGGGTAGCGGGAGAATTTGGCAGCGCTGCTGCAATCTCACCTAAGATCACCACCAAAGAATATATTGATTTCAAACAGGAATTATACCCGGCACATTATTCTTTGTACGAAAAAGCCTGTAACTTTGCTGATCAGCTTCTGAAGTTAACTGTTGATCCGGTAAAAGCAAAAGCAATGCAGAAAAATCTTGACCTCTGTCATTTGAATGTTCGCCCTGCTGGCGTCATTGCCCTTTCTTTTTTGTTGCCGCTCATAACAATTGTGATCGGCTCTTTAATCACCTTTGGCATCTTTGGTTTGTTTTTCTTTGTGATCTTTTTTTTAGTCGCGGGATTGCTGATGATCCCAGCCCTGCAGCGTGTCCCTGATTTTATGGCTAACACCTGGCGCATGAAAGCATCAAACCAGATGGTGCAGAGTGTTTTTTATATTGTCACCTACATGCGTCACACTTCTAACTTGGAGCGAGCTATTGAATTCGCCGCAGATCACTTAGAAGCTCCTCTCTCTCTTGACTTCCGTAAAATATTATGGGACGTAGAAACGGAAAAATATAGTACTATCCGCGCTTCTGCTGAAGCTTATCTGCTAGTGTGGAAAGAATGGGATCCTGACTTTGTCGAGTCATTCCATTTGATTGAATCATCGCTGTTTGAATCATCGGAAGAACGTCGTCTGGCCTTATTAGACAAATCTCTTGATGTTATCCTCACCGGAACCTATGAGACCATGCTTCATTATGCTCACTCACTTAAATCTCCCATCACCATGTTGCACATGCTGGGAATTATTCTTCCCATCTTGGGACTAGTTATCCTTCCCTTAGTAGTAAGCTTTATGGGTGGGGAAGGTTCTACTCCTTTTGTTTCTGCCATTTACATTTCCGTGCTCTACAATTTTACTTTACCAATCAGTGTTTTTTACTTAGGAAAAGTCATACTTTCTAAACGCCCGGCCGGGTATGGAGCAGTAGACATCAGTGAAAAAGATGGCTTCAAGAAATACAAGAATGTGGCTTTGCCATTAAGTAAAAATCTTACTCTGTGGGTCAATCCAATTTATTTTTGTATCATGGTTTTTGCGCTGGGTACTTTGATTGGTTTCAGTCCGCTGATCATGCACTCTCTGGGTGTAAGCGATTTTGCTTTTGATCAAAATGGAAATATGAAGATGCTGGAATATGTCTGTCCTCCGGAAAAAGGTCCGGGATGTGCTCCTGAAGAAAAGATCGGGCCGTACGGCGTGGGAGCTTCTTTGCTTTCTCTGGTAGTCGTCCTCGCTTTTGGACTTTCTGTTGGGTTGTATTTTACTTTACGTTCCAAGAATGTCATTAAAATTCGACAAAAAACCAAAGAACTGGAAGAAGAATTCTCTTCCGCTTTATTTCAATTAGGAAATCGTTTAGGCGATGGGCTGCCGGCAGAAATTGCTTTTGCCAAAGTGGCAGAAACTATGCGTAATACTGTTTCCGGAGAATTTTTTGCCGTAGCAGAAAAAAATATCACGAGTTTAGGAATGGGTTTGGAACAAGCCCTTTTTGATCCGCGCGTGGGCGCAGTGGTTAAATTTCCTTCCAATGTCATTGAAGCCTCGATGAAAGTCCTGATTGAAAGTATCCGCAAAGGGCCGCGGATTGCGGCGCAAGCCTTATTATCTATGTCCCGCTACATTAAAGAAATACATAGGGTAGAAGAACGTCTCCAGGATTTAATGGCAGACATTATCTCTTCTATGAAAGCGCAGATTAAATTTCTTACTCCGGCC
>Ga0209542_10020225_pt1 | contig 10570 bp, 9 predicted proteins | sample RifCSPhighO2_01_FD_184028 | JGI IMG/M metagenome (GOLD analysis project Ga0209542, IMG submission 184028) | Soil microbial communities from Rifle, Colorado - Rifle CSP2_plank highO2_0.1 (SPAdes) (version 2) | ecosystem: Environmental > Terrestrial > Deep subsurface > Rock core/Sediment ...
AACGCCCTAAAATGGTTGGTAATTCTTTTATATAGCGCAACAATTTTTCTAGGAGGAGACTTCTATTATCATATTCTGGTTGTCCTTGTCTACCTTTACGGTTTTATAAAAGTAATATTGCGCATTTACCACCGGGAATTCGCATTCCCAGCGCTATCTCTGAACAGTCTTCTGATAATTTTTCTTGCACTTACAATTTCTGCCGTCCTTTTTGTATTTCCCCCTTTGGATCGCTATCTTTGGATGCTCATAATAGACAGGCTTCATCCACTCATTCTGGTATTCTTCCTGAGTATATTTTTAGTATTTTTTGATTTTCGACAAGATACGATAATTAATCGAGCAATCGATAAGCTCGAGAAACACAAGAATCTTCTTACGATTTCTGTGGTTGGAAGTTACGCAAAAGGATCAACCAGGGAATTTATCGCAAGAATTTTAGATATTAAATTTAACGTGCTTGAAAACACTACGCCATTCAGCAATGCTTTAGGGATTGCGAAAACAATAATTTCGCGCCTCACTCGCGACACCCAACTATTTGTAGTAGAGATGAATGATTATAAGCCGCATGATATTTATGAAATGAGCAACATTGCAAGGCCTAAGATAGCCGTAATTACGGGAATAAATGATGAAAAAATTTCTGTTTTTGGAAGTATTAACAAAATAATAGATTCAAAGTACGAGGTAGTAGAAACACTGCCTCGAGACGGTATTGTGCTTTTGAACGGGGATAACGTTAATGCAATCTCTTTATATGATCGAATCAGACATAAAAAATTTACTTTTTCGTCTTTTTCAAATGAAAGAAGACAAGCCCCGCACCGTTCTGGTACAGGGCAAGCTTCCATTGAAGCTGAGAATATAAAACTTAGTAAATTCTCAGTATCTTTTGATGTTCGTGTTCTTGGCAGAAAATACAGGCTGTTAAATATAAAGCTGATAGGAGCTCAAAATGTTGAGAATCTTCTACCGGGAATTTTTTTGGGACTATATTTAGGAATAGATTTTGCATTGGTAAGAAAAGAGATAGCAAAAATTGTGCCACTTCCTCAAACCATGAATCCCTCAAAGACCGCCAAAGGTACAGTTTTAATAAATGATACATATAACAGCCACATTAATTCTGTAAAAGGAGCTGTGGAATATATGAAATTGTATAAAGGGAAAAGGATTTTAATTTTAGAGCCTCTAACCGAGCTTGGAAAGAATGCCTACCGGGATCATTTGGAATTAGGAAAGGAAATCGGGAAAGTATGCGACTATCTTTTTTTAACAAATGATAATTACTATAAACCGCTAATTTCAGGCATACAAGGAGAAAAATCTCTTTGTCTTGTTCAGGTTTTGCCTCCTGTGAAAATTGCAAAGTTCATAGAGAAGAATACTGGACTTTCTGACGTGGTTGTATTTGAAGGCAGAGAAGCTTATAATTCATTCTCGCTTATTGCGTCCGAGCCTGTATTCGGACTATAATTAAATTCCATGGCACAAGATATTAATGTCATTCTGATCCCGAGTCGACAATTATAAAATATGGCACAGGTTTTTGGGTTTGCGATTCTTTCCCTTTTCATCACTGTAGTGCTTTTAGTTCCATTTATCGATTTTCTTTACAAGATTAAGCTTCAGAAGCAACATAACCGCCACCGTGATGTTTTCAACCAAAACATAAGATTACTAGATAGACTTTCAGCTTGGAAAGTAGGTACGCCCTTTGGTGGTGGGCTTTTAATCATCTTAGTCGTGACTCTTCTTAGTCTTTGGACATATGGGCTACTTGGAATAGATGTTAAATTCTGGGAATTATTTGTTCTACTATTCACATTCATCGGGTTCGGAGCCTTGGGATTTTATGATGATTTAAGGAAAATATTCAATACACATTCTGGCGTGTTTGGGTTAAAGCTGGTTCATAAATTCGCAATTCAGTGGATTCTTGCGTTAATAATAGGTGCTGTTATGTACTTTCAACTTGGTTATTCATTTGTTTATGTTCATTGGTTCGGAGAAATAACACTTGGAATTATATACATTTTCTTTGCGGCTTTTGTTATTGTATCATTTGCTAATGCGGTAAACTTTTCAGATGGCTTGGACGGACTTGCGACCGGCCTTCTTATTATCTGTCTTGTTGCGTTTCTGGCAATTACTGGTTCAACTCTCGATCGTTTTCTTTCTCTTTTTATAGCAATTCTACTGGGAAGCACTTTGGCATTTCTTTATTTTAATATATATAAGGCAAGACTTTGGCTTGGAGATGTAGGGGCGCTCTCGCTTGGTGCGGTTTTGGCGGTAATAGGACTTTTGACTGGAAAACCCCTTTCAATCGCGCTAATTGGAGGTGTATTTGTTCTTGAAGTTGGTTCTACTCTTCTCCAAATTTTATCGCGCCATTTCTTGAACAGACGAATACTTCCTGCCACTCCAATTCATGTTTACTTTGTCAAGCGCGGGTGGGAAGAGCCAAAGATAGTTATGAGGGCGTGGCTTCTGGGAGTAATTTTTGCACTTTTAGGACTTTACATTGCCTTTCCCTAGAAGATAAGATAGACTCTTTTTAGATGAGCAAATCCGCTCTTTTCCTTTTGTCAACGTCAGTGCTACTTTCCCTTATTGGGATATTTATTCTCTATGAAAGCTCAACGTATTCGGCTTTATTGTCAATAGGAGATAAATATTATTTTGTCAAAAATCAGGCAGTATGGTTTGTTTTGGGAATTGTTGCATGTTTAATTGTTTCAAAGATTGATTATAAAAAATATTACGTACTGGCCCTTCCGCTTTTACTTTCGACCTTATTGCTTTTGATCCTTGTATTTTTACCAGGCGTTGGTCTTAAGCTTAAAGGGGCCCATCGTTGGCTCAATTTAGGATTTATGGTTTTTCAGCCGTCAGAGATTCTTAAGATAACATTGACGATCTACCTTGCCGCATGGTTGTCCGCAAAGGAAAAAGGACGCCTGATAGCATTTCTCATGCTTGTCTTGCTTGCGGTTCTTTTAGTGGCGATTGAGCCGGACTTGGGAACCGCTTTTATTGTTGCTGCTACTTCTACGATAGTTTATTTTTTGTCCGGAGCGCCATTTCGCGACATGATTATGGTAGCCATATTAATGGCAGTAAGTATATTCACTTTAATTAAAGTTGCTCCCTATAGGTTCGAAAGGTTGTTGGCGTTCCAAAATTTTGATCCAAAGAACTTGCAATCGGCCCCATATCACATTAAGCAGATACTAATTGCTCTTGGATCCGGAGGCCTAATGGGGCTTGGGTTTGGAAATTCTATTCAAAAATATGCATATTTACCGGAGTTAACAACCGATTCTATTTTTGCAATCTTTGCAGAAGAAGCAGGACTTATTGGCGCAACCGCGCTGATTGGTTGTTTTGTTGCGCTTACAATCACAGGATTTTACATTGTTTCAGGCGCACGGGATACTTTTGGAAAATTACTTGGAGCAGGTATAATTAGTTTTATAAGCATTCAGGCGTTTGTTAATCTTGCGTCTCAAGTTATTTTAATTCCGCTAACCGGAGTTCCCTTGCCCTTTGTCTCATATGGAGGTTCGTCACTTGTTATCAATTTTATCGCAATAGGAATTCTGTTAAACATAGCAAGACATAAGTAGTATCGAGTATAGAGTATTCAGTATTGAGTATGAAGCTAAACTGAATACCGGATACTGTACACTGAATACTTATGAAAGTATTGATTACGGGGGGTCATTTTTCTCCTGCATATAGTTTAATCAAAGAGCTTAAAAAGCGCGGCCATGATTGTTTGATTGCCGGTCGTCGTTACCCTTTTGAAGAGGATAGAAGCGAAAGCTTTGAATATAGAATATCAAAAGAAGAGAGACTTCCGTTTTATGAAGTAAAAACAGGACGTTTTCAAAGAAAATTTACAGCCTACACCATTACATCTCTTCTTAAGACCCCAATTGGGTTCCTTGTGTCTATTAGAATTCTTTCCCGTGCAAAACCGGACATAATTTTAACTTTTGGAGGCTATATTGGTTTTCCCGTATCATTGGCGGCAAGAGTTCTTAACATTCCGGTTGTATTGCATGAGCAAACGCAGAAGGCGGGACTCGCAAGCAAAATAATAAGTAAATTTGCCAAGAGAATATGCGTTTCGTTTGAAAGCTCAGCTGCTTTTTTCCCAAGAGATAAGGTTATAATAACAGGAAATCCTGTAAGGGACGAGATTTTTGAGCCTAAGAAAAAAATTTTGACTCCGGAAGTCCTGCCTGCCGGCAGGCAGGGCAGGACAATATATATTACTGGAGGAAGTACCGGTTCTCATTTTATTAATTCAATAGTTTCTGAAATTCTTCCGGAGTTAGCTTCTAATTTTGTAGTCATTCACCAGACGGGAGATAGCCTTAAGTTTCGTGATTTTGAATTGCTTTCGAACAAACAAAAAGCCCTACCACAAAGTTTACAAAAAAAGTACATTCTGAAGAAATTTATATACCCTGATGAGATAGGGGACGTATTTAAAAATTGTGATCTTATCATCTCAAGATCAGGGGCAAATATTATATTTGAAATTATGGCAGCTCGCAAAATGAGCCTATTTATTCCTCTTCCTTACGGACAAAATGAAGAGCAAATTTCTAACGCAAATTTTTTGAAAGAATTAGGAGTAAGCGAGTTTATAGAAGAAAATGATGCAACGGCAGGAAAAGTTTTAAATCTAATTCACGAAATGTTTCGCGATCAAAAAAAATATCAAAGGAATATGGAAAATGTTCACGGGTTTATCATAAAAGATGCGGCTAAGAGAATCGCGGATGTGGTAGAGGAAGTTTATGGTAAGAAGAAAAGTTAAAAGAGAAATAGAGCGAGTATTTTTTAGGATACTAATTATATCAATAGTCATTACTGCATTTGTATTACTCGTGCTTTCTATTAAAAACTTATTGCCGCTTTTAAGGTTTAGTAGTGAACAGAAAAATTCTATCATAAGAGCGGTCTCAAAAGTTACGACTGCCAACGATTTGTCTAAGATATTATCCGACAAAAATTTTATTATGGAGTCTTTGGTTGAGAGTTCTTCCTCAGGAGTAATTATTGGCAAGATTAAAGACGGACCAAGAGTATATTTCGCGAAAGAAAAAGAAGCAGGCTGGCAGGTCTTGTCTTTGGAGCTGATTCTTAATAAGCTTACGATAGATAATAAGAAGCCTGTGCTAATAGATCTTCGATTTGAGCAGCCTATTGTAAAATTCTGACGCATATAATACTATAGAAATACTACAAATACAGTACCAATACTACCAATACATACCAATAATTCAATGATTCATTGAAATATTTGTAGTATTTGTGGCATTTGTAGTATTGGTAGTATTATTAAATTATGGCGAACGATAAAATTGTCGTAGGTATTGATATTGGATCTTCAAAGATTGCAACTATAATTGGCCAGATACAAGAAGAAGGAATCAATATATTAGGAGTTTCGGAAATTCTTTCCCGCGGAATAAGAAAAGGACAAATCGTTGATATAGAAGAGGCAGCTTCTTCAATTAACGCATCGCTTGATGCCGCAGAACGTATGGCGGGATATTCTGTTGATCGGGTTTTTGTTTCATTGTCTGGCGTTCATATCTTAAGCCAGAATTCAAAAGGAATTGTTGCGATATCTGCGCCCTCCGGAGAAATAGGACCTCAGGATGTCCAAAGAGTTCTTGAAGCGGCTGGTGCTATCTCAACACCCTCAACCACTACGATTCTTCACGTGTTGCCTAAGACATTTACGGTTGACGGAGAGGCGGGGATAAAAGATCCCGTAGGAATGACAGGGGTGAGACTTGAAGTTGAGACGCACATAATTACCGCAAACTCGGTCTCCGTTAAAAATATTCAAAGGGTTCTTGAGCAAGAGGCAGGAGTAGGAGTTTCGCAAGTAGTATTTTCGGGTCTTGCGTCGGCACTGTCTGTACTTACGGATACGGAGCGCGAACTTGGCGTAATCCTTATTGATGTCGGAGCCGGAGTCACAAATATTTGTATATATATTGACGGTGCATTGTCTTATTCTTCTGTTATACCGATTGGTGCTCGTCACATCACAAATGACCTTGCGATAGGGCTTCGAATATCTCTTGAGAGCGCTGAGAAGATTAAGCTCTATCTATCCAGAAAGTACGGTAAGAAACACAGAGAAGAAGAAAGAACAGAAGAAGAATCAGGTGATGAAGTTGATCTTGCAGGGCTTCATTTGGTTGAGGATCTAAAGAAAGTTTCTCAAAAAACGCTTGTAGACGGAATAATAAAACCGCGCCTGAACGAATTATTTACTATGGTTGGTATTGAGCTTAAGAAAAGCGGATTCGCAACACAAACCCCGGCAGGAGTCGTAATTACCGGAGGAGGAGCAAGAACCGCCGGAGCGCAAGAATGCGCAAAAAGAATGCTTTCAATGCCTGTTCGCGTTGGTGTGCCGGCAAATGTTACCGGCTTAATTGATGATGTTGAAAATCCGGCATTTGCAACGTCCGTAGGTCTCCTGTTTTTTGCCAAAGGTTTTCGCCCGCAAGAAGGAGGTTCATTTTTAGACGGAGTCATGCGTCCTCTAAATCTTAACTTTACGCGCGGCCTCCTCGGTCCCATCACAAAATTAATCAAAACCTTTTTACCCCGTTAAATTTGCAAAGCAAATATTTAACCGGGGCCTGCCAAAATAAGGGAGTTGCATTGGTACTATTTTTGTGGTAGGATGAGCCTAATTATTCAAATAATAATTTCCCATGTTAATTAAACCTCAGACAACTTCTTTTGCTAAAATCCGCGTAATTGGTGTTGGCGGTGGAGGATCAAATGCTATAAATACAATGATTTTAGATGGACAAATTAATGGTGTTGAGTTTATGTCTATTAATACAGATGCCCAGGCACTTTTAAATAATCAAGCAAATATAAAAATCCAAATTGGAGAAAATTTAACCCGGGGACTTGGATCCGGCGGAGATCCTGAGGTGGGCATTAAGGCGGCTGAGGAATCTCGAGAAAAAATCAAGGATATGCTTGAGGGCACAGATATGGTTTTCCTGACGGCCGGAATGGGGGGCGGCACAGGAACAGGCGCAACGCCTATTATTGCCGAAGTCGCAAAAGAAATTGGAGCTCTGACTGTTTCTGTAGTAACCAAGCCATTTACTTTTGAAGGCACAAGGAGGATGGTTACGGCAGAAGAAGGGATTGAAAATCTAAAGGAGAAAGTTGACACATTAATTGTTATTCCAAATCAAAGAATTCTTGAGGTTATAGACAAAAAATTGTCGCTTCTTGAGGCGTTCAGGGTTGCAGATTCGGTTCTCAATCACGGGGTGCAAGGAATCTCAGACTTAATAACCATTCCGGGATTAATTAACGTTGATTTCGCGGACGTTAAGACGATCATGACAAATGCAGGATCCGCATTAATGGGAATAGGAATCGGAGTCGGTGAAAATCGTGCACAGCTGGCCGCGCGGCAAGCAACATCATCCCCGCTTCTGGAGGTTTCAATGGAGGGAGCTCGCGGAGTTCTTTATAACATTATTGGCGGGACCGATCTTTCAATGTCAGAAGTTAATGAAGCATCAAAGATTATTGCATCCGCTGCGGATCCTGACGCAAACATTATTTTTGGGGCAACAATTGATGAAAACCTGCACGATCAAATTCGAATAACCGTTATTGCAACAGGATTTGACGAGTCAAGAAGGAGGCTTCAGGAGCTGGTCGAAAAACCGGAAGAAATAATCGACAATGGAGAAAGCTTATCGGCACCAACGCCTACCGAGGATGAAGAAGAAAGCATCTTTGACATCCCCGCCTTTTTACGCCAAAAGAATTAAAAAGGCGAGGCTCGCCTTTGGCGGCCCGCATTTCTAAGACAGAAGAATTAAAATAGTTTTATTAATCCACCTGATCAGCTGATTATTCAAGTTTGTGCTATAATGTCATTTATAAATGAGCGCTGAGCAACACAGAGAAGGAGGTAGCCCAATACCAGGTATTGTCGAAATTGATGGAGCTCCCCCCACTAAAAATCTTATAGCTCGTTTAGCCGAAGGAATAATCAATGGTCGTGAACCCATACCAGCAGTCCCTTTTAGTGAGCTTATACCTGAATTAAAGAAGATCGAAGACGGAGGAGGAAACTTAAGAGAATACATCGAAGAACTTGAAGAAAGAGCAAAAACAGAAAATTACAACAACGGAAGAATCTCATCAGCTATAGAAAAAATAAGAAGTCTTGCCCGTCACGATAACCAAATAATCGTAGATGGTCATCAAGTTGGTGGCAGAACGACTGCAATAGTGGTAGCGGTCGGCACTTTAGTGGTGGGAGCTGGTATCTTCCTGCGGTTGGATCATGCACCTACTAAGCCGAGGCCAAAGAAAGAAGAACCTAAGTCGGCGGGAGGCCTCAGGCACCAATCGTGAAAGCAAGGTACAAGATTAAATTTAAAATCCTTTCTTTTTTATTTCAATCTTTTCGAAACAGAAGAATTAAATTCCCAACTGTTGCTTGATTATTATCCAGGTTTTGGCCCAAAAGCCGGCTTTACTGTATTTTTTCCATGCTTGTTTTTGGCGAGCGTCCGCAGTGATGAGAAGAGGGGGATTTCTCCAGACTGATTTTACTATCCATTCGTTTTTATTATTTTGGATCGCAACAACTGTAATTTTATAGTCATCGAATTCATGCTCGAATTCCAATCCTCCATATCTCCCTTTTTGTGTTCGAATTGGGTGCTTAAATGTTTCCCAAGCCTCAGCAATTTTTATACCCCGATTTTTTAACTGATCTTGCGAATGCAGTGTAAATATCAAATCAAAGTATCGCATTTATTTTTTAAAGAATAAAAAGTTTGTAATAAGTAGGGCGGCAATTAGAGCGTCGGGAATAAAAATATTTCCGGCGATAATGTTCGATGCCAAAATAAAATTAATTACGGCAACTGCAGCGCCAAATAATAGCTGTTTATTCTTCGATGACGGCGATGTTATTGGTTCCGGAAGCATAACTATCGAAAAAAAGACTACTGTGGGGTTGAGGAGAGTAACAGAGAATGAATCTAGTGAGATGCCGAAACTCATGAGGCTCAAGATTGCATAAATTACGATAAAACTAAGGATCGAAAAAAATCTTCTCATTCGATATGCGCTTATGTATAGCGGTGAGAATAGGATAATGTACAAAATTAGTGTTTGAATAGTAAAATTACTCGAATACTGAAATGAACTTCCCCACCAAGCCACGTTCGAACTAAAAATATATCCCCCAATTAGTAGTCCTGCCGCAGCGGGATTAAAAATATGCTTGTTATTGATTCGGATAAAGTTTTTTATTGCCATAGCAATAAGTGCTATCGTAGCAATTTTATACCAGACAAGTGTTGGATCAATGAGAAGTGTTAGTATCATTCCTGTTACCATGGCGGCGTGAGGCATAAAGAGTTTTCTTATTCGGACATAAGAGATTAGAAGATCGAAAAAAAGGCAAGATATAGTTGATATAAGAAAAATATAAATATATTGTTCAAGGGGCAATTGTCCGAAGGCAGATAAATATATCACGATAAGCGCAAAAGACAGTTGAACCTTTGGCAATTTTAATCTCTTCAGCATAACCTGATTATAGCACTGAACTAATTTCACGCCTCATTTTAGATTTGAAGACTGAGGCTATTTAAACTATAATAGTTGAATATGTCTTTTAAGCCTGTTTCGCCAAAAGTCGACTTCCCAAAACTCGAGCAAGAAATCTTAGATTACTGGAAGAAAAATAAGATATTTGAAAAATCTATTGGGTCACGGCCTCCTGATAAACGCTGGACTTTCCTTGATGGCCCGCCGTTTGTGACAGGAACGCCACACTACGGATCTCTTCTGTCAAGCATGCCTAAAGACTTATTCGGTAGGTATTGGACAATGAAAGGCTATCGAGTCCGCCGTGTCTGGGGTTGGGATGGCCATGGCCTTCCGGTTGAAAATAAAGTTGAAGAAAAACTCGGCATTAAATCTAAAAAAGAAATAGAAGAGAAAGTCGGAGTTAAAAAGTTTATTGATGAATGCAAAAAATATGTCAACCAGGTTTCGGCGGAATGGGAATGGTACGTTGACCATATTGGCCGATGGGTAGATTTTAAGAATGCTTATAAAACATGGGATAAGCCTTACATGGAGTCGGTAATGTGGGTTTTTAAGCAAATGTATGATAAGGGATATATCTATAAGGGATTACGCGTTGGACTTTACTGTCCGCATTGTGCTACTCCTATCTCGAATTTTGAAGTTGCACTTGACAATAGCTATAAAGAGGTTATTGATCCTTCGACTATATATAAATTTCAATTAGAAGATAAAAAAGATACATATATTCTCGCTTGGTCTACGACTCCGTGGAATAAAATCGCAACACCCGCTTTAGCCGTAAATCCCGAGCTTGTCTATGTTAATGTCCTAAAAGACAGCGAAAACTACATTCTTGCCAAGCCTACTCTCGAGCGTACGATTGATATGCCATACGAAATAATCGAAGAGTTTAAGGGGAAAAAGCTGG
>Ga0209542_10020226_pt1 | contig 10570 bp, 8 predicted proteins | sample RifCSPhighO2_01_FD_184028 | JGI IMG/M metagenome (GOLD analysis project Ga0209542, IMG submission 184028) | Soil microbial communities from Rifle, Colorado - Rifle CSP2_plank highO2_0.1 (SPAdes) (version 2) | ecosystem: Environmental > Terrestrial > Deep subsurface > Rock core/Sediment ...
ACACGATTTTTCCTCGGCGTCTTATTTAAGAAATTTCATATTTGGCGTGGAAGACAGCTTGGTGTCCACGGTCGGGCTTCTTTCGGGTGTCGCTATTACCGGGGCAGACGCGCGCGCGATTTTTATCACCGGCGTTATTTTGATTTTTGTTGAGGCCTTTTCAATGGCGGTTGGAAGTTTTCTTTCGGAGCACTCTGCGGAAGAATTTATGCAAAAAACAGAAACACCCTTGCGCCAGTCTCTTTTTTTGGGCGGCGTAATGTTTGTTTCATATTTTGTTTCAGGATTCGTACCATTGTTGCCTTACGTCTTTTTTCCGCTAAATTCGGCTTTTTGGTATTCTATCGGCTTATCCCTTTTGGCGCTTTTTTTGCTCGGAGTCGTTAGCGCCAGACTATCCAACATTAGCTTCGTCAGAGGAGGCGCCCGGATGTTGACGGTTGGCGGCATTGCAATTGCTGTGGGCGTTTTGGTTGGCCGCATTGTCGCAGGCTTGTAGTTGATTGTCTTTGACTTTTTCAGTCCTTTGGCGCTAAACTGTGGGTAGAATTTAAGGCTTGAAATGAACGGAATAATCTCGCTCTATCGGACTTTTATGCCGCCTGAAATCCAGGCGATTCCAGATGACAAAATTGTGACTTTGGGAGAGGGTGCGACTCCTTTAATCCGCGCGAAAAATTTAGAGGAATATCTTAGAACACAAAATAAAAGATTCGCGGCGCATGTTTGGCTAAAAGACGAGGGTGCGAATCCAACCAAGTCTTTTAAAGATCGCGGAATGACCTGCGCGGTTTCATATGAAAAATCGATCGGACGCGCGGCCGTTGCATGCGCTTCAACCGGAAATACTTACGGTTCTGCCGCGGCTTACGCCAAAAAAGCGGGCTTAAAATGCTATGGGCTGATTCCGGAAGGCAAAGTTACTCCCGGCAAAATTTTTCTTGCCAGCATGTACGGCGCGACAACGATTCAGATTCGCGGAAATTTTGACGTAGCTTTCGCTTTAGTAAAGCAATTAAAAGAGGTCGGCGTTGTCAACAACATCCATCCTTACAGGCTTTGCGGGCAGGCGACAGCCGCTTTTGAGATTTGTGATAAGCTGAAGCGATTCAAGCGGACGCCTTCTTATCATTTTCTGCCAGTTGGGAACGCCGGCAATATCACGGCTTACTGGATGGGTTACACGCTTTATAAAAAATTAGGCAAGATTCCGTTTGGGCCCGCGATGATGGGCTGCCAAGCCGCCGGAGCGGCTGCCATGGTTTTGGGAAGGGATATAGAAAACCCCGAAACGGAGGCCTCTGCTATCAGAATCGGAAAGCCCGCGCGAAGAGAAGAAGCGACGCGCGCAAGGCTTGAATCCGGCGGAAGATTTTACAGCGTAACAGACGACGAGATAAAAGAAGCCAGAAAGCTTTTAGTGGAATTAGAAGATGTTTTTTGCGAGTTGGCGTCCGCCGCTTCTGTTGCTGTCGTGATCAAGCTAGCTAGGCTTTGCGCGCTTGATTTTTGGAATACGTTAACGGTAGTTTGCACTCTTACCGGCAGCGGATGGAAAGATTTGGATACAGCGTTCGCGCAATTTATTCCGCAAAAATCCATTGTGATTGAGCCGAGGCTCGATGACGTGATGGATGTAATAAGAAGCAAATAAAGGCCCCCGCCAGTAGGCGGAAAGGCCTTTTTTTTACGCTGTTTTTAGGATAAAATTAGATTATGTTTCGAGCGGAGATTAGAAATGAAATAGAAAAGATTGTGCCGGCGGGTACTGTTTTTTCTATTGAAAGAAGCGAAAATCCGGAACATGGAGACTATTCATCTAATATCGCTTTAGTCCGCCAGCTGGCGGACGGCAAAAATCCAAGCGAGGTTGCTAAAGATTTAAAAGCCCAAATTGTTCAAAGCTCGGTTTTTAACAATTTTATAGAAAAAATAGAGATTGCCGGCCCGGGATTTTTGAATTTTTGGATTAAAAAAGAAGCGTTGATCCTCGCGCTTAAAAAGCCGCCTAAACCTAAGACGGGGAAGAAGCTAAAAATTAATCTCGAATTTGTTTCAGCAAATCCTACCGGACCGTTAACAATGGCCAATGGGCGCGGGGGATTTTATGGAGACGCCTTGGCGAATATTTTGGAAGCTGTTGGGCACAAAGTAGCGCGCGAGTATTATATTAATGACGCCGGAAATCAAATTAAGCTTTTAGGAGAATCTATTCTTGCCGCTGAAGGAAAAATCCCGCAAAAAGATGAGTACTATAAGGGCGCGTATATAAAAAAACTAAAAGGCAAATCAGCGGCGGCCGCGGCGAAAACTTTGCTCAGCGAGATTAAAAAATCTCTCAAGAAAGCGGGAATCAAATTTGATGTCTGGTTTTCGGAAGATAAAAATTTGCATAAAAAAGGTGAGCTGAAAAAGGTTTTAGAATTTTTAAATAAACATAAAGCAATCAAAGAAAAAGAAGGCGCGTTGTGGCTTGGAGATGCTGTGGTTATAAAATCCAATAAAGAGCCGACGTATTTTTTGGCGGACTTGGCGTATCACTACGATAAATTTATAAAAAGAAAATTTGATTTGGCGATAAATATTTGGGGGGCGGACCATCATGGTTATGTTGAGAGGATGAAAAAAGGAGTTGAGGTTCTCGGCGTTAATTCGGAGTGGCTGAAAATTATAATTATGCAGCTAGTGCGGCTAACGAGCAAAGGCAAAGAAGTGCGCATGTCAAAAAGAGCCGGAGAATTTATTACTTTAGACGATTTAATAAAAGAAGTCGGCGCGGACGCGGCAAGGTGGTTTTTTCTGGAGCGTTCGCCGGACACGCACATGGATTTTGATTTGGATTTGGCAAAAGAGCGGTCTAAAAAGAATCCTGTTTATTATGTCCAGTACGCGCACGCGCGGGCATGCAGTATTTTGCGCAAAGGAAAGGCATCCAAGAGGGTTAATCTCAATTTGCTTGGCGAACCCGCAGAATTAAATCTCATCAAAAAAATCTTACAGCTCCCGGAAATTATTGAGGACATCGCCCAGGACTACCAAGCCCATCGCCTCCCGCGCTACGCTTATGAGCTTGCACAAGTATTCACTAATTTTTACGAAAAACATAAAGTTATTGACCCAAAAAATAAAGAGCTTACACAAGCTCGCATAGCATTAGTTTCGGCAACTCAAGAAACCATCAAAACTGCGCTATCTCTCATGGGCATAGACACCCCGGAGAAGATGTGATAAATTTTACTTAGAGTGAAGTATAGGGTTTTTGTGTATATATTGATCGCGTTTTGGATTTTGTGCGGGATTTTGGCTTATGGTTTGAGCAACGGCTGTTTGGTGAAAAATTCCGACTATTGGTTTCAAATTAATTGCACGCGCCCATTTCTTCCTAGCGCCAAATTCTGTTTTTGGCTTACTCGTTTTATATATTTTGTTCACGGGCCGTTTTCCATCATAATATTTGTTGTTATGTATCATTTTCTCGTGACGCCGTCCCGTTTGGAATTCGCGTGGAAGCTGCCCAAAAATTTTTGGAATCGGTACGAGAAGCAACTCTAGCGGTTGCTTTTTTTATTTGCGGGTGATAATTTAGGACTAGATTAGAATGTAAGAAAAGGTGATTAAATTTATTTTGCTAGGGTCGCTGGCTCTGTTTTTATCCGGCATTCTCGGAAGAACTTTTGTTAATCTGGCTTATTTGCTTATGGCCAATTCTATATTTTATTATGCTCTTTTTAAACTAGTTGATTGGAGCCAAACGCTTTCTATTTACTATCTGACCATAAGATTTTGGCCGCCGCATCTTGAATGGATTGAATTTTTGCGAAGCCCTACTTTGGGCGGTTTTATTTTCAATTTTACTGTCTATTCTACTTTCGCTGTTACCCTTTGGGGCGGTATGTTTTTTAACAGCGGTTATTTAGACGAAGGCTCAAGGCATAATTTTAATCTTTTTATTCCGCAATTTCTGGTTTGGTTTTCTGCGCCAGCCGCTTTTATCAGCATGAACTGGGTTTATTACGATCGGCTTCCTGCTTGGCCGGATATCGTGGCTCTTTGTTTTTTTGCCGCCGGCACAATAATCAGATACGTATTTAGCGCGTAGGCCGTTTTCTTAAACGGCTTTTTTTGTTATACTTTTTTTATGTTTGACGAGAAGGAAATTTTGGAATTTTGGGAGAAAAACAAGGTTTTTGAGAAATCCGTTACCCAAAGAAAAGGTAAAAAAAACTTTGTTTTTTACGAAGGCCCTCCTACGGCAAATAACGTCCCGCACATTGGGCATTTTGGCGGAACCAGAGTATTTAAAGATGTGGTTTTGCGTTATAAAACTATGCGCGGTTATTACGCTCCGCGCCGTGCCGGTTGGGATACGCAAGGCCTTCCGGTTGAAGTGGAAGTGGAAAAAGCGCTGGGACTTAAAAATAAAAAAGATATAGAATCTTACGGCGTTGCCGCGTTTAACAAAAAATGCAGAGAATCTGTTTGGAAGTATAAAGAAAATTGGGAAAAATTTACAAGGCGGATGGGTTTTTGGATAGATATGGCGCATCCTTATATTACTTATGAAAACTCATATATTGAGTCTCTTTGGTGGGCGATAAAAGAATTCGCCAAGAAAAAATATTTATACGAAGACTACAAAGTCGTTCCTTGGTGCGCGAGGTGCGGAACGGCGCTCTCTTCTCACGAGCTCGCGCAGGGATACGAGAAAGTAAAAGAGGAGTCGGTTTATATAAAATTTAGGTCAAAAAACGACCCGCGCGCGCATTTTCTCGTCTGGACCACAACTCCATGGACTTTGCCCGGCAACGCTGCCTTGGCGGTTGGGTCAAAAGTAGATTACATAGCGGCAAAAATTGGGGACGAAGTATTGATTTTTGCGGAAGCCAGGTCTTCTATATTGGGTAATGATTTTCAGATAATAAAAAAGTTTAAAGGAAGCGAACTGGTCGGAAAAGAATACGAGCCGCTTTATTCCAATAAAGCGGCATATAAAGTGGTTGCCGGAGACTTTGTTTCAACCGAGGAGGGGACTGGAATTGTGCATATAGCGCCGGCTTTCGGGGACGACGATTTTCGGCTTTCCAAAAAAAATAATTTGCCGATTTTGGTTACGACAAATGAGCGCGGCATAATGCAGACGCAGGGAAAACCGTGGAACGGCGAATGGTTTAAAAAAGCGGATAAATTAATCGTGGAAGATTTAAAATCAAGAGGCCTTTTGTTCAAAACCGAAATCTACGAACACGACTATCCTTTTTGCTGGAGATGCAAAACGCCTTTGATGTATCTCGCACGGAAGACTTGGTGGGTGGACGTAAACGCCGTAAGATCCAAACTTTTGGCCAACAACCAAAAAATAAATTGGTTGCCTCCGCATATTAAAGACGGTCGGATGGGCGAATGGCTCAAAGAAAAAAAGAATTGGGCGTTTTCGCGCGAGAGATATTGGGGTACGCCCTTGCCTGTCTGGAGATGCGAAACATGCTCAAAATGGGAAGCGATAGGTTCGGTTGAGGAGCTTAAAAAACGCGGCATTGTTTCGGGCAATAAATATTTTATCATGCGGCACGGAGAATCCGAATCTAACAAAAAAAACATAACCAACTGCGATCTTGCACGAAACCATTATCCTTTAACCGCCAAAGGAAGGGCGCAGGTTGGAAAAACAGCAAAAATGATGCTTAAGAAAAAGATTAAACCGGATTTAATTTTTGCTTCTCCGTTTTTGCGAACCAAGGAAACCGCGGAGTTAATCAGCGAAAGATTAGGAGTTTCACGAGAGAATATCAAGGTTGACCCGCGCCTCGGAGAAATAAATACCGGAGTTTTTGCTGAAGGCGATCAGAGCCAGTACCACGCGTATTATAAAAATACTTTGGAAAAATTCGAAAAATCGCCTCCGGAAGGAGAGTCGCTTACTGATCTTAAAAAAAGAATGTGGAACGCGGTTTCGGAAATTGAGCGACGGTATCAAAATAAAACTATTTTAATGGTGAGCCACGAGTATCCTTTATGGATGCTTTGGGCCGCGACAGAAGCTCAAACCAATAATAAATCCGTTGACGAAAAAGAAAAGCGCGGCAATGATTTTATAAAAACCGGCGGATTGTTGAAGCTTGATTTTACAAATATCCCGCGCGATGAAAATCTTGTTTTGGATTTGCATAAGCCCTTTATTGATGAAATCAAGCTAAAATGCGGATGCGGAGGAGAGATGCGTAGGGTTCCGGAGGTTGTGGACGTCTGGTTTGATTCGGGCGCGATGCCGTTTGCGCAAAATCATTATCCTTTTGAAAAAAAATTGGAATATCCTGCTGATTACATTACAGAAGCAATAGATCAAACGCGCGGATGGTTTTACAACCTTCTGGCAATATCCACTCTTTTAGGAAAAGGTATTGCTTACAAAAATGTGCTTATTACCGGCCTTATTTTGGATTCTAACGGCAAAAAAATGTCAAAGTCTTTGGGAAATGTTGTTGACCCGATGGTGCCCATTGAAAAATACGGAGCGGACGCGGTGAGATGGTATTTTTTCACGATCAATCAGCCGTGGGACTCAAAGCTTTTCCGCGAGGAAGACGTTAAAGACGCCTCGCGCAGATTTTTTATGATTTTGTGGAACGTTTTGCAGTTTTGGAAAATGTATTGCGGCAGGCGACCTGGTCGCCACTTGGCGACCGGGTCGCCAAGTGCAGTAATTAATAAATGGGTTTTAGCGAAACTTGCCGAAACCGCAAATTCCGTCACTAAAAAACTGGACGCCTACGACATTGTTGGCGCGGCGAGAGAGTTGGAAAACTTTGTGGTTGACGACATTTCGCGCTGGTATGTCCGCAGAATCCGCGATGTGATGAAAAAAAATTCAAAAGAATCAAGAGAAACAAGCGCGGTTTTGGCTTATTTGCTCGGCGAAGTTTCAAAGCTTCTCGCCCCATTCGCGCCGTTTATCTCCGAAAAAATTTGGCTGGAGTTAGGGAATAAAAGAAGCGTGCATTTGGAAGATTGGACCAAGCTCGCGCCTTCCGGAGCGTTAGGCGCTCATTTACTTGAGAACATGAACGAAGTCAGAAAAATCGTGGGGCTAACTCTTGAAGCGCGCGCCAAGGCCGGTATTAAAGTCCGCCAGCCGCTAGCTGCGCTGGAAATAAAAAATAAAAAAATAAAAGACAAGGCATTGTTTGATTTAATTAAAGACGAGACAAACATAAGAGAAATAAAATTTGATCCTACATTAGAGGACGAAGTCCGGTTAGATACAAACATTACCCCCAAACTTCGCGAAGAAGGAATCCTCCGCGACCTTGTCCGCGAAATCCAGGCGGCTCGTAAGACCGCGGGACTGAAACCCAAAGACAAAGTTGTTGCACAAATCTCCCTGCCAAAAGAAATTTTAGAAATTGCCAAAAAGCACGAAAAAGATTTAATGAAAGAAACAAACCTAAAATTAGCGCAATTTTCTGAATCTTCTTCAACAAAAATTTCGCTGAAATAAAAAAACAGGGTAGCGGTTGATTCCCGCTACCCTGAAAGGCAAAAGGTTTAGACCAAACTAAGCCAATTGGCTACTGTACCTGCAAAGGCGATTGCGTTTAGAAGCTGCACGCTTAACCACAGCACGACAGTCCCCCCGATATAGTACACTGGCCACAAGATCACGACGAAATCTCTCACCTGTTTAACGCTCTTCCCGATTACCGGAATCGTATTACCGGCTGTTACGACGTTTTCCAAAAAACTTTGTGGGTTTTGCACAAAAGGCGGGTTGGCATACTTTCTTTCAACCACCAGGTTTTCTGCGGCGACCAAGCTATGTCCCACAACCAAGTAAGTAATTCCGGCAACAGGTGTTAAAACCGCCACTAAAACCGTAACCGCTAAAAACTGAAATTTTCGCATAATAACCCCTCCTTTTGGGTTGACGAGCCTATTTTGAGCCTATATTTACGCCTATTCTACGCAAATTCACGTTTGAAGCCGAACACTTGGCGGTATAGAATGTCGCCATGAAAACAAATAAAAAATACAAACACATAGACAGCGCGGAGAGAAAAGAAACAGCCTTTCTTTTAAGGAAAGGCTGCAGTCTTGGAAACATTGCAAAGATGCTCGGAAGAAGCAAAAGCTCAATTTCGGATGAGATAAAGCGAAACTCGACAGAAGGCAAATACGATCCGGAAAAAGCCCAGCACAAGGCTTACGTGAAAAGAAAATACTCCAAATACCAGGGGATGAAAATAGTTGGGAACCCAATATTAAGAAACTATGTGGAAGAACAACTGGCTGAAGACTGGTCGCCGGAAGAAATATCCGGCAGAATCCAAGAAGCGGACAAGCACATTAAATACGCAAGCAGAGGGGCAATCTACAAATTCATTTACAGCGTCTATGGCAGACCGCTTGAAAAACACCTGCGCTGCAAAGGAAAGAAGAGAAAGCCAAGAGGTTTGCTGCCTGTTACGAAACCCGAAGGCAGAGTATTCATAGACCAAAGGCCGAAAATCGTTGAAAATAGAAGGAGATTTGGAGACTGGGAAGGAGATTTCATCGTCTCCGGCAAGTCAGGCAAAGGAGTTCTCTTGGTGCTCTATGAACGCAAAAGCAGGTATACGCTAATTAAAAGAATCATTGGCCTCAACATGAAAACCGCCTACCAATACATATTTGAAATGACGGGCGGCATTGTGATTAATACTCTGACGCTGGATAATGATATTATCTTTAGAAAACACAAAGAGCTTTCAGAGATCATTGGCGTACCAGTCTACTTCTGCCATCCTTACCATTCTTGGGAGAAAGGCGGAGTGGAGAACACCAACAAGCTCATCAGGCAATACATTCCAAAGGGCAGCAACATTTCCATGTATTCAGACGAATATGTAAAAATGATTCAAGACAAATTAAATACTAGGCCAAGAAAATGCTTGAATTACAAAACTCCGATGGAAGTTATGATTGAAAACGGGCAATTCAAAAAATTAAATCAAATTTTCCAGCAAAAATCTGTTATTATTAGCTTAAAACAAAAACAGCCGAGTGTTCGGCTTGAGGGCGGAATGTAGGTTGGCAAATTGTCTTTGAAATTCGAACGCCAGCGGTTAGAATGAGCGCATGACAAAAATGCATATGATGATATACTCTAGATATGCTAAGCGAATATATAAATAGAAAATTGCAAGGCGCGCGTTACAAAATTTTGCGCGATGGAAATTACTTCGGAGAAATTCCTAATCTTCGCGGAGTTTGGGCAAGCGCCAAATCTCTTGAAAAATGCCGCGAACAACTTCGTGAGGTTTTGGAAGATTGGCTTTTGCTTAAAGTTAGTTCCGGCGAAAGAGTGCCGGGTTTTGAAATTAAGATTGACCGTCGAGAGCTTGTAAGGCATGCCTAAAAATATTTCTTGGAGAAAGCTTGTCCAAAAATTTCGGAACTTGGGATTTGATGGTCCTTACTCTGGCGGCCGTCATTTATTTATGGTCAAAGAAGGGTTGAAAGTTCACATTCCTAATCCGCATGAAGGCGACATTTCTAAGCATTTGCTTTCTGAAATTTTGCGCCAAGCGAGTATTTCTACAAGCGAGTGGAATAAAGCTTAAAATGCCGAGCGTGTATTTTAAAACGGAAGGGTTAGTGATAAAAAAAATGCCGTTTGGAGAGGCGGATTTTTTGGTGAGGGTTCTGACGAAAGATTTTGGCAAAATGGATGTGTTGGCCAAAGGCGCGCGGAAAACCGCTTCAAAACTCAATCCGCATCTGGATATTTTAAACCATATCCGCATGCAATTTGTGAAAAACGGAGAGAGAATTCCTACTTTAATGGATGCCGAAATTATCGCCAAATACGATGATTGGTTTTCGGACGCGGATAAGCTCTCCATTATGGGCAGGGTTTTGCAGGTGATTGATATGGTTATTTTGCCCGGCGCGAAAGACGAAAAATTATTTTTTATGGCTTTGGAATTTTTCAATAAAAGCAAAGGCGAGGCGGAAGCGCTTGGGTTTCTGCGCGAATTTTTTAAACACGAGGGCCACGGCGATTCTTTGCCGGAGGAGCGCGAAGAAGCTATACTTAAAGTATGGCCTCGCTTGAAGAGTTGAAAAAACGGCTTTATAAAGAAAAGGAAACTTTTCCGGAGCGGCGCACGGAGCCTGGGCTTTCTTTACCCGCACGCCGCAAAAATATTACATGGAAAGAACGCATACCTGAAAATTTCCAAAAACCGCGTTGGCCGGTTTTTGCGATATTCTCTATTTTAGCAATCTTAATTTTAGGCGCGCTTATTTATTTTTTCGCCGGAGAGTCGTTTTTGCAGGTGACGAACGTGGATTTGGAAATATCCGGCCCCAAGGATGTTGGAAGCGGCGAAAGGATAACTTGGCAAGTGAAAGCTACAAACAAAAATAACCGCGATTTAGAGGAGGCGGTTTTGATTTTTAATTTTCCGGAAAACGCCCAGCCTTTATCTGGCGAAAAGCCGCGGGGCGTTTTTAGGGTAAGAAAATCTTTGGGAGTGCTTAGGAGTGGCGAAAGCGTTTCCGAAAACTTTGATGCGTATGTGTTCGGAAACGC
>Ga0209542_10020227_pt1 | contig 10569 bp, 11 predicted proteins | sample RifCSPhighO2_01_FD_184028 | JGI IMG/M metagenome (GOLD analysis project Ga0209542, IMG submission 184028) | Soil microbial communities from Rifle, Colorado - Rifle CSP2_plank highO2_0.1 (SPAdes) (version 2) | ecosystem: Environmental > Terrestrial > Deep subsurface > Rock core/Sediment ...
TGGAGCCAAGGAAATGTGGTTCAGCTCAGTCGTGAAACAAAAACGATTGGTCTTGAAGTCCAACCGTATACACTTTGGAAACCTTCTCCTGTGCCAGTGACTGAACCGATAAAACTTGTTCCTGTGCCTCCTGACGAGCAGTACGATTTAATTTTCTTATTCGTAGATGGTAGCGGCAGAATGCAGAGTTTCTATCCGCAATGCGACAACCTGCAAGCGGAAGATATGGCGAGGGCCAAAAAGATTCAATTAGTTTAGACTTTCTCCAAAAAGTACAATCCAACCAAGAACGAAACAACTAGCAGTACGAGTGCTGCTTGATAGTTCAGAAAGTGAGCAAGTGCGCCAAATGCCATGGCAAGGATTCCTGAGAATTTGCCTGAGAGCTCAAGGAATCCAAAGAACTGTCCGACGTGTGCTCGGTGTACCATGAGGAGTAATTGCGGTCGTTGTGCGGTCCAGATTGCTCCAAGTGCCGCCCCTCCAAAGAGTCCCGTGATAAAGAATACGGGAAGTGTTGGAAAGAAGAGCAAAAGGATGATGACTGCAAGCCAGGTTCCGGCGGCTAGTTGGAGGACTTTTTTTGCTCCGTAGCTGTCAACAAGTTTTCCTGCAAGTAAGCTTCCAATTGCTGCGGCGAGGGCTTGAAGTGTGTAGAGAACAAAGAACATTTTTACAGTGATGTGAACTTGCTCACGGGCGAAGGGAAAGAGAAAGATGATGACGGCAAAGATGGCGTTGGTTAAAAAGAACATGGCGAGAAGGAAAGAGGCAATTTTTTTGTGGTGTGAAAATCGAGTGATTGTTTTTTTGACTTCGTGCAAGGAATGAATAAGGTGCATTCCTCGCATTGCACTTTTTTTCTCGTGTATTCCAAAAAAAGTGACCAGTGAGAAGAGGAGAAAAAGCAGGGCGGTTGCTGCAAATATTGACTGGGTTCCCATTTGTGTTTCCCAGCCAAAATAAGTGAGAATGACGCCAGCAATAAGGAGTGCGATGATAGTTCCTAAATATCCGAGCGCAACTCCTATTCCTGATACCTTGCCCAGGTTTTGTTTCTGTGCGATGGTGGGAAGAAGCGCATTATATGTGGTTAGTGCTGCATGATAGGAGAAGTTTGCAAGGAATCCGAAAAGAAGGGCGAGCTTAAGGGATGCGAGCGCCACAATACCAGTAAAAAAACAACAGGTAATCGTGAAAAAAATTATGAACGGCATACGTCTTCCAAGATGATCGCTCCAAGCGCCGATAAAAGGAACAATGATTCCTACTGCGAGCATTGAAAGACCAAACACAAGGCCGAGCTGTAGTTCATTTCCACCTAAGTATTGTTTGATGTAGAGCGGGAAGAAAAAGGTGACAAAGAGCGCGGAGAAAATAGTATTGGCTAGGTCATACATTCCCCAGCAAAACACCTCTTTGTTCATTAAACAGGAGAATGGAGGGTGAGTTTTTAAAGATAACTTTAATAAATCGTCAGAAAGGTAAATATTAAAAGCAAAAAGTGGCTAATGTACTGAAAAAGAGGTTCAATGGTCTACCCAATCAGCAAGCGCATCGCGTGGTTTGTATTTTCCCTATTCACAAAGCGCCTCGAAGGTTTAGAAAATCTTCCTCCTCCGCCTGCCATACTTGTTGCAAACCATGAGAGTGATATCGACGGTCTTTTGTTGTATTTTCTTGTCACAAAACACACAAACCAAAAAGTGTTTCCAATCGTTACTGATGAACGTGCTACCAATTGGTTTGGTGATTGGCTCGTCCATTATTTTGGAGGCGCAAGGGTGCACAGTGGTGCGGTCGCAAAATGTGTGGACGCTCTCAAAGATGGCAAATACGTGCTTATTTTTCCAGAAGGCCAGCGCACCTGGACTGGAAAGATTGAGGCGTGTGCTGCGACAGGCACAGGCGTCATCGCGATTCTTTCAAAAGTGCTTGTTGTTCCAGTGAAAGTCAAGACCTATTCGTTTTACAGTAGATATATGAAACATCCGAGTTGGAAAAAAGAAATCGAAATAAGTTTCGGCAAACCGCAAACCTTCAAAGGAAAGGTCAAGGCGGGCAGGGTTGACAAGTCTGACGCAAAAAAAGTCATCGCAAAAGTGATGAAATCAGTTAGCGGTTTGTGAATCGTTCCATTCGGTCAAGCGCTTCTTTGATAAGCGATAACTCTGTCGCAAAGCTCACGCGGATGTGTCCTTCTCCGTTTGTCCCAAAGTCGCTTCCTGGAATCACCGCGACTTTTTCCTTGCGGAACAGGTCAAGCGCGAACTGCGTGCTGCTTTTATTCAAGTGTTTGACATTTGAGAAAGCGTAGAACGCCCCGTGCGGCAATGGTGTCGTTAGTCCCATGTTGTTAAGCCGCGAATGCACGAGTTTTCGTCCACGTGCATACTCTCGGACCATGGAGTCAGTGTATTTGTGCGGTAACTGCAATGCCTTGATTCCCAGTTTCTGCGAAAGTGTTGGCGCGCAAATGGTTGTGTAAAGATGTGTTTTGCGAATTGCCGCCGCAGCTTCTTCAGGCGCGGCAACGTATCCGAGGCGAAAGCCGCACATGGCGAATGTTTTGGAGAATGACTGGAACGTAAAAGTGCGGTCCTGCATGCCGTTGAGCGAGGCCATGCTGATGTGTTTGCGTTCATATGTGATGCGCTCGTACGCTTCATCGGAAAAAACTGCCAAATCCTTTTCGACTGCAATGTCCGCGATCTCTTCCATGATTTTCCTGCGGATTACGTTTCCGGTCGGGTTTGCCGGAGAGTTGAGTAAAATCACCCGTGTTTTCTGATTGATCTGTTTTTTGATTTCATCAGGGTTTGGCTCAAAATCGTGCTCTTCGTGTAAGGCAAAAAATCGCGGTTTTGCGTTGAACAGTTCGATGGTGGGGAGGAATGCCATGTAGCTTGGGTTCGGCAGCAAAATCTCCTCAGATACGTCAAGTGAGATCGCGGTCGCGATAAGAAGCGCTTCTTGGGAGCCAGTGGTCACCACTACGTTTTCTGGCAGTGCGTGTATCTTGTTGTCGCGCGCAAGTTTTTTGCAAATCGCTTCGCGAAGTTCAAGCAGTCCACTTGGTGCAGTGTAGTGATTTGATGTCGCGATGAGCACTCGCGCGTGTGCAAGAAGCGGTGGTGGGAGTCCAAAGTGTGGCTCTCCGGGTCCTAGAGAAATCACTCGTTTGTCTTTGGCGCTTGCGTCAAGGATGCTTTCTATTGCAGAACCAGGAAGTTGTTGCTCGCGTTGTGAGAGGTGAACCATCTTTTGATGGATAAAAGAAAAACAGTATATAAATCTGCGTGCCACGTTTGTTGAAGTGGTTGTTCTTTTGGGAAGAGGAAGGTGTAGCATCTGCAAGAGCATAAAGCTTAAAAATAACCTGCTGCTTAAGGGACGCATGGAAAAAGGGGATTGGAAGATAGTGGTTATTCTTGCAATAGTCTTGCTTCTGGCAGTGTTGCTCGCAGTTAATCTCGGTCGTCTTTTTTCCACTCCAGTCGCGACCGATGTGGTGCGCCAGGTGGTGAACGCCACATGAATTTGGCAGAAAGTGTATTGGTGAGAGAATTACTGCGCTCATTGGATTGCATGAAAAAGAATCCTGTTTTTGTTTTGGCAGTTGTAGGGTTGGATTTGTTGTTCGTAATTTTTTGCACGTTCATTTATTCGCTTGTTGGCAACCAGATCGCTGCGCACGCCGTTCTTATCGCAAATCAAGTCTCTCCAATGCTTGCCCAAGGCCAGACAGGCTTGCTTGCGAAGTTGTTTCAAGGCTCGCTTCAACCGTTGACCGTTAAACTTCTTGTCCTTGTTGGCTTGTTCTTCGTCTTGCTCTATGTTGGGTATGTTGTCTTGCAGGGGCTTGCCTGGTGGTTTTCCTCGCAGGTTGCGCAAAGTGCACATTCTCTGAGAAAGTATGTGGTTCTTTTCGCAAAACTAAACGTGTTGTGGCTTGTGTTGTTTGCGTTCATCAAGCTTCTGGATGTCTTCCTTGGGCTTCGTTATCAACTTATCAGGAAATTTGCACCTTCCGCACTGAATGTCAGTGCGCCGATAATCACGGTGTTGTTTGTCGCGTTGGGAATAGTTGTTTTCCTGAGCTACGGCCGTTTGCGTGCGCGTGAATTCTTAAAAATTCCTTTTTTGCAAGGGAGTGGTTTATTGGCAATGTGCGTCATCCTTTTCTTAGTAGTCTGGGCTATTGTCGACTTGTTTTCAACTGCCCGCTTTGAGCTCCGGCTGCTTGTTCAGATTCTGTTCTTGCCTATTTTTGTATTAATCAGGGTTTACATGATTCGGGTGGTGAACCATGTTCGTGCATAACATTAATCCAACTATCTTGCATCTTGGCCCGCTTGAGATAAGATGGTATGGTGTCATGTATGTGCTTGCGTTTCTTGCAGTGTATTATTTTGCGAAAAGCGCAATCAAGCAAGGAAAACTCAAGCTCACTGAGAAACAACTGGATGACTTGCTCGGGTTGCTCGTGATTTCAATGATTGTTGGAGCAAGACTGTTTTACGCGATTTTTTATAACCCGACACATTTCCTGGATAAGCCCTGGGAGATTTTGTATGTTTGGCAAGGTGGCTTGAGTTTCCATGGTGGATTCATCGCGATGCTGCTTGCCGCGTGGTGGTTTTGCAAAAAGCATAGTTTGCGATTGCTCCAACTTGCCGATATTTTTTGTGTTCCGCTTGCGCTTGGGAACGCGTTTGGCCGCATCGGCAACTTCATTAACGGAGAACTGTACGGCATTCCAACAAGTTTGCCCTGGGGGATTGTCTTTCCAGGAACTTTCGAGCCCCGTCACCCGACTCAGTTTTACGAGGCCGCGTACAACATTATTATTTTCGCGGTCCTTTACTTCTTGAGTAAAAAGAATCTGAAGGAAGGGACTCTGTTCGGAATTTTCATTATGATCTACAGCATCTTCCGCTTCAGTGTAGAGTTCATCAAGGACTGCACATCGGCGAGTTCTTGTCTGCCTTACTTTGGATTAACAACAGGACAATGGCTCACTGTTCCGTTGTTCTTGCTCGGGCTCGGTGTTGTGGTTTGGGTTCAGCGCAAACAAGCATCTTTTTAAACCATCTTTCTAGCAAGTAGTGCATGAAACTCCGCCAAAAGCCTGATGATTTTCTTGTCGAGGAGCTGCCGTTGCATGAATTAAAGCAAGAGGGTAAGTACGCAGTCTACAAACTCCAAAAAGTTGGCATGACTACCTTTGCGGCAGAGAAAGTCCTCGCCGCCCATTGCGGGGTGCAGTTCAAGCACATTGGTTTTGCAGGTTTGAAAGACACTCACGCACGTACCACTCAGTATTTTTCGGTTGAGACAAACAATCCTGAATCAGGGAACTTTAAGGAGCGTAATGTGACGAGCGAACTCGTCGGTTTTCTTGACCAGTCGATACGAACCGGAGACTTGAAGGGGAACCGTTTCATCATCACCGTCCGCGACTTGCGCGATGCCGACATTGAGCGTGTCGAACGGCATGTGGAACAGGTCGCACTAGGTATTCCTAATTATTTTGATAGCCAGCGTTTTGGTTCACTCAAAGGGGTCAAGGGTTTTATCGCAAAGGATGTGCTGAAAGGAGATTACGAATCTGCTGTCAAAAAGATTATCACTGCGACTACGCGCCACCAGAAAGCGACCATCCGGAACATGCGTAAGTTCATCCTTCAAAATTGGGGCAAGTGGGACCTTTGTTTTGATGAAGTTAAAAAACTGGGCCTTGACCGCACTGTTGAAGGCGCCTTGGTCATCCATCTTGCAAATGACCCGCAGGATTTCAAGGGCGCGTTCAGAAGGACGTTCAAGGGCATCCGCGAGATTTTTTTCTCAGCATACCAATCGTATGTTTGGAATGAATGTATAAAACAGGTCGTGCGGCAGAACAGCAAAGAAGTTTATAGTGTTCCATATGAAGCTGGCAAGTTAGTGTTTCCAAGGAAATGGAATAACGGAGCCCAGCTTGGCACTTTTCCTCTTGTCGCGCCCGATGTTCAAGGAGCTGCTGAGCAGATGCAGATTCTTGCAAATGTTTTGAAAATTGAAAAGATGACATTGCCAGAATTCGCAACCGATGAGCACATTCTGGTCCCTCGTCAAAGAGAGATAATGATTGTTCCGCAGGAACTTGAGATTGAAGCAGGTGATGATGAGTTGAACAAGCGCAAAAAGAAAGTCGTGCTGAAGTTCTCGCTTCCTAAAGGGGCGTACGCCACGATTGTGACGAAATCCTTGTTTGGACAGTAGTTTTTTAAACAAACGCGCAATAAAGAGTTACATGAAATTTCACATTTCGCGTTGGCATTTTTGGTGGGGGTACACGGTCCTGTTTGTGTTGCTCGTTGCGGGGATGTGGTTCAATGACCGTGCGCAAGATTTGCAGGCTCGCGTATTTTTTGTTCTTTCAGTTATTTTGTTCGTCATTCTAGAAGTTGTTGTCCATGGTGAGCAGGTTTCGCTCGAAAAGTCAAGGGTCGTTATCGCGAAAGGATATCCGCGCAAGCGAACTGCTGTTGATTATCAGTCCATTGCAGGCGTTCAGATTGAGCAGTGCGGTTTACAGAAACTTTTTGGATGTGGGACCCTGACAATCAAGAACAAAGAGGGAGGCACACTCTCTGTGAAACATATCGAGCACGTAACAAAACTACACAAGGTACTTTCGTGATGAAATTTGTGCACGAGTGGCGATTTGTCTAGTGCTGTCAAATAAGCCGTTACGTTTTTATACCGTTCGGCGTTGTGAATTTTTATGGAGCTGTACATTTGCTTGAGCGACCGTTCATTAGGTGAATTTGCGCAGCAGACCACCACTGGAGCGTGCATTGAACGTCTCTGTTATTTTTTTCCAGGACTTCAAGGCCGTGCTTTTTATGGAACAGAACTTTTCAAACCCGTTGTGCCACGCAAAAATGCGATCATGGGTGTTTCACCTGACGAGTTCCAGTTTTTTGCCTATTGGTTTGATGATGATTCCGAAGGAGGAAAAATGTATGCTCTTAGAAAGCAAGAAGATCAAGATGCAATGGTGCATTTGCCTGGCGCACTGCAACGTTATCTTAAGGGAACAGTTTTGCTTTGCGAAAATGGCAAAACAGAGGAGGTGCCTTTGACGGGCCCAAAAATTCTGCTGATTGATCGTTCAACACGCTTTTTCCCTCCACTGGTCTTGCGATGTCGTCAGATCATACGTGCATTTGACAGGGAAAATCATAGTCTCACACAACTGAGAACGTTATCTCAAGCAGGGGTGACCGAAATTCCTGATTATGATAGCTTGCCACTTGACGACCGGTTGTAGATCATCAGCGTTACGTGGAGGAATTATCCAACATTTTTTTTTCTTTCACACCGAAAAACCAGTATGTTGACAGTCCGAAAGAACCATGGCAGGGAAAATCCAAACTTAATAGCAGACCACAGTAATAACATTTATAAAGCAAATTCAGACGTAACCAAGTTAGAATACACATTTACGGGGATATGGTCTAACTTGGTTATGATGCGTGGTTTGGGACCACGTTGTCCCGGTTCAAATCCGGGTATCCCCATCTTTTCATGATTTGAACCGGTATGCACTCCTTCAAGGTCGTACCGTCAATAGAATGAGCAGTTTTGTTGTTTTCTTTTTTTTTCTACTCTTTGAGCAGCGTTTCGATGAAATGTATAGAATTCATCTGTAAAGAAAAGTCCGTTGTTAAATCGTTATATCTTATGGATTTTTTTGCGCGCGACGGGCGACCACTCCACGAGCCGGCCTAACGTCGCTGATATAGCTGCCGGCGTCGATGACGAAGTAGTTGCTGACGCCGTAGCAGCCGAACACCAACACCCGTTCCGTTGTATTTGTTGGTCTACTGTTCAGGCGATGTAAATATGGTTTTTTCCCCGTGAGCCATTTTCCTGCCACGCTAAATGCATCAACATCGTTCGTTCCCATCAACGCTTCAAGAGAATCTTCAAAACCTTTTTTCAAATAACCACCAGGACCAATTATAACTGCGTCTTCCTGAGCTCCAAAAGAATAACCTTTCCAATGCGTGATCGCATCAGGAGCCGTAGGATTGTAACTAATATGTGTGCTGGTCATCATGTAATCCTTTGAAGGGTCAAAGTCATCTTTGAACATTTTCTTTACTTTTTTCACCAAAGATTTTTGGTTTTTGTCAGTAGTTGTTCTATGATCGTAAACTGAGATGATGCTTGCTCCGTAAATTGGTCCAGGAGCAACCTTAAACTCATCAGTTCTTGTTCTGTTAGCCCAGTCAGATTGCGTGTGTGAGTGTCCACCATGAAGCAATTCTTTGCTCCAATCAACAGTCCATAAGTCACCTTTGTACTGCAGGTTATTCAAGCGATAACGATCCGGCAACTCTTCAATAGAAAATTTTGAAATTACAGGAGAGGATCTCACACTCGTTTTTGAAGCCCTTCTCTGTTTTTGCGGTGGAGCAGCGCCCGGCGCAGGCAGAGGTAGCGGTGAACGTGCCAATTCGTCAAGACGTTTATTGATAATTTCTTCAGGAGTCCTTCCACCAATCAATATTTCGCTCATTGGTATGCCTCTGCGACAATTCCTCGCATGAGCGCAACCATATCTTTGCCTTTTTGAACACTGTAAACATTTCTTCCTGCAGCACGTAAGTCTTTGCTCATCTCTGAAGCTAGTCCAATCTGGACATGCGCGTACAAGTGCGGACTTGTCAAGAGTAAATATTCAGCTTTAACATCTTTCCAATTGCTTACTTCTCCATCGCTCATCGTTATGAAAACTTTGGGAGTGCCTGCACAGTTATTTCTTAATACTGCCATGTCCAAACTTGTTCCTTCAGTCTGGCTTGGAGGGTGTTCAAGAATCCATCTGCGAAGTGCGTCAAGCTGTGTTCCCCTGTGTACTCCTGATTCTTTTGTTTGTGTTGCAAAAAGAAGTGCGTTATTTCGGACGTACGCAATTTTTCCCGTCTTAACTAAATCGTTTGTTACTGCAAACCAGCCCCACAACATGTAGTGCCATTTACTTTTGTCTCCCCAAGGAACATACTTTGTATCGTTTCCACTTTCAAGCGCTTCAAGCATGCTTGGGCTTCGGTCAAGCACGGCAACAACCAAATCAGGATGGTCAACCTGCTGTTTTGTATAATGAAAAGGAATATCTAGTCGCGCGGATGGTTCTTGTAAAACAAGACCTCCGCTTGCGTCTATTCCAAACTTGGTAAGACTTGCCTTGGTCAAATCATCAGTTGGCTTCCACTGATACGGAATAATAGGAACTCCCAAACTCTGCGTTTCTGCACGTGCGCTTACGGGCATTTCTCCAAGCGCCTCGTACAATCGCAAAAGCGCGTCTGTCTTTTTCATAAACGCAGGAATTCCACGTTTTCCATCATAGAACTCTTTTGCGACACGTCTTTGAACCACTGGCTCGCGAAGCTCCTCATCAAAAGGATTGTTGCACTCACCAGGAGTATTTCCATGACTGCATGTGTTCTCACAAGTATGGTCATCAAGCAATGGGGCAAGATGTTTTGCGATAATGTAGGCTTGGTTTTCCCACTTTGATTTATCAGTAAGAATTTTCCTATTGTGTCCTAAATCTCCAAGGCGCAAGTCAAGTTCTTTTGCTGCATTCTTCCACGCAGCATTTACTTCTGCTACGTTCTTGAAATACGGTCGCAAGTGTGTTATGTCCGCAGCATTGCCCCATGCTACCAGGTTAAGCTTGGCAAATGCTTCAAAGAACCTGCTTGGGTTAATTAAATTTTTTTCATAAAAGAGTGTTAATCCTGCATTTGAGTGTCCGGAAATTCCACGAACAATAGTGTTTGCATGAATATCCTGAACCGCATTGGTCAGATAATCAAGCCCGCTCTTTCCGGCTTCTTTCAACGCTTTCGCGACCTGATGCTTCATGACTGCGTGAAAGTCAACATTTCCCGGACAGCCTTGTGTGAACTCGCTATTGTTATGACCTGCAACTTCGTGCGCAGGAATATCACGGCACACAGCTTCAATGCCCGTTTTTTCTCCTTTGCGCGCAAGAAAATCACCTTGGGGTTTCCATGACTCATCCATCTGCACAACCGCGGTGCGCAAATCAGTCCATGCTTTCACAGGAATAGTGCTTCCTTTAGGCAAAACCTCGTATTCGACGGGCAACGACGGGTTTAACCGTCTGCCTGTTTCCCGCACCAATCTTTCATGTTGTGAAATCATCATTTGTCAACCTTTGTTTCCTATGGAGATTTTTGCGCGCGACGAGCGACCACTCCACGAGCCGGCCCATCGTAGTAGATGCTGCCGTAGGCGCTGATGATGAAGTAGTAGTAGACGCTGCTGCAGCCGAGCACCAACACCCGCTCTGCTACCTCGGTGGGATTTCTGTTACTTACTCTCCACAAATATGTTTTCTTATCCGTAAGCCACTGAGCCATCTCGTTAAGTTTTGGTATGTCACGCGTGCCAACGAGTGCTTCGGTAGTGTCTTCTACACCAGGAGCAAGGTAACCGTTAGCACCAACAAATTTCCCGTATACCGTATTTGCAGTTGGTGCT
>Ga0209542_10020229_pt1 | contig 10569 bp, 13 predicted proteins | sample RifCSPhighO2_01_FD_184028 | JGI IMG/M metagenome (GOLD analysis project Ga0209542, IMG submission 184028) | Soil microbial communities from Rifle, Colorado - Rifle CSP2_plank highO2_0.1 (SPAdes) (version 2) | ecosystem: Environmental > Terrestrial > Deep subsurface > Rock core/Sediment ...
GATTAAGGCGGGAGCGATTTTCTCGGCGGACGAAGATACATTTCCGCGATTTAAAGAATTGGGGCTTGAACCTGAACTTACCCACCAGCAAACTTTGAGGCGGGCCGATGTGATTATAGACTGCACGCCGGAAGGAAATAAACTCAAAGAAAAACATTATCTCGCGTTGAGCAAAAAATATCCTAAAAAAGGTTTTATCGCGCAGGGCAGCGAAGAGGGTTTTGGAGTGCCATACGCGTGGACAGTAAATGACGCCGCGCTTACCGGCAGATTTATCCAGGTTGTAAGCTGTAATACCCACCAGCTTGTCTGCCCGATAAATACTCTCGTTCTTAAACACGAGGGCGTTGAAAATTTAAAATCCGGAAAATTTTTCATAGCCAGGCGCGGAAGCGACATCAGCGAAGATAAACTTAATCCTGGCGTGGAAGCAGAGCCGGCGAAAAGCAAATACAAGCAATATGGAACCCACCAAGCATATGACGCGGCAAGAGTTATAAAAACGCTTTACGCAGGGAATGTCGCTATTCCGATACACAGCCAGATCATAAAAGTTCCCACCCAATATATGCATACGATGCTCTTTGATATTGAATTGAAATCGCCAACGCACTACCAAGAAGCGCTCGCCAGGATGGAGGCGAACCTCCTGATCGTTTTTACTAATTTAAAATCAACCAACAGGGTTTTCGCGAGAGCCCGCGACGCAAGCAAAGCCCGCGGAAGAATTTTAAACCAAACAGTGTTTTACAAGCCCTCTCTGGATGTTTCGGGAGACGGAACGCATATTCGTGGCACTTGTTTTACGCCCCAAGACGGAAATGCTTTGTTATCTTCAATAGCGGCAACCCTCTGGCTTTTGGACCCCACGACTTACGCGGAGAAAATGAAAGTGTTTGATAAATTTTTGTTTGACGAAATATAAAAAAATCCCCGCAAGGGGAATTTTTATTTACGCGCGCTTGCGGTATAAACCGCGCCAACTCCCGAAACAACCTGCCTTACGTTCCTCAAAAGCTTTACTGCTAAAATAAATCCGACCAAACCAGTCATGGATATAAGAACCAAAACGTGCGGCTCCGCGTTGTTTAACGCCGCCTCTATATATTTTGGCAAGCCCCAAACATTGTTTTCCACGACCACCCTAAAACTTCTCATAATTTCAGCCACGAAAAACCGCTCAGCCGTGACCATAAGCGCCAGATAAATTGAAGCAACGCTGCACATGCCTACAGGGAGCGCCCGCCTTACGAACCAAATGCCGTAAATCCGCCTCATTATTCGCCTTTTTAGATAATTTGCCATAATTTTATATTTCCTTAATTACATCCTTTAAAACCTTGCGCGCGCGAAAAAGTTTCATCTTTAGCGCTCCTATGGAAATCTTGTGTTTTTTAGCGATTTCCGAGTAAGGTCTGTCGTCCACGTAGTGCGCCTTTAAAAGCTCGGCGGCCTCACCCGGCATCCGACCGATGGTTTCGCGCACGTGCTGGGTCCGTTCGTCTTTATCCAAATTATCTTCCACCGCGAAAAGCGCTTCGGCGTCTTCATCATTTGCCAAAAGCTCGTCTAAATAACTTACGTCCCCGAAAGATTTTTTGAGCTTTCTATAATGCGTAAGCGAAGTGTTAACCAGTATGCGCCAAGCCCAGCTCTTAAATTCAACCCCCGGCTGTTTCTTGAATTTTTTAGCGTTTAAATAAATTTTAGTGAAAGTTTCCTGGACAATGTCCTCGGCTTCATTTTGAGAATGTACTATACCTTGAGCCTTCCTTAAAAACGGCAGCTGATATTTGTCTACCAAAATGGAAAAAAGCGCGGGGTTGGCTACCGATTTTTTTAAAATTATTTCGTCCGGCAAATTTTTCGGGTCTTCAACATCTAAGAAACCCATTTAACAATTCTACTAAAAACTCCCAAAAAAGCAACCTTGACAAATAAAAAAGTTGATGTATTTAAACGTCAACTCCTTACCTTCATTAGCTTGTTTATTTCTTCGCCGTAAAACCAAAGCCTTCCCGCAAAATGCATCCACCATCTTCTACACAAAATTACTTTCGGCTCAACAAAAACCACTTTTATTTCTTTGCCGTTTACCGAGACCGTGTTAACGCTCCGCACCGTTCCTGTTATACCGTTTGGCATTTTCACGACATCGCCTGCTTTTACAGTAAGCCGATATGGTGTTTTTGTGAAATCCGCGAACACAATTTCTCCCATACATAAAATTTGTCTAAGTGAAGCTTAGCAAAACCCAGAAAAAAAGCAAAATTTTATTTAAATCTAATTATCGTTTTGGACCTACGGGGAATCGAACCCCGACCTCATCCATGCCATGGATGCGTTCTACCACTGAACTATAGGCCCGTGCTTCCAAACCCGCCGCGGGTTTTATTTTGCAAATCATCAACTTCTTCCCATTCCGCCTTGTCATATTTTTTGAAAACTCCCTGCACCAATCTTTCGCCGCGTTCAATACAAATTTCTTTTTCCGTAAAATTATAAAGAGCGGCATGGTATTCGTCTTCATTGCTTGAAAAATCGCGGTCGCCTATGCCGACTCCGTTTGCCAGCATAAGCCCCTTTTTATGTAGAGAGCTTCTCGCCGCGAGCATTACCATATATCCGGGCGGCGGCTCAATGGCGACATTGAGCAAATCAAACGCGACCGCGCCGGATGTTTTATATTCCGGCAAGGGCAGGGACTTATCAATTCTTTTTATCCGCACGCGCATAGTTATAATTTAAAATAAAAAAGCACGAGCGTCAACTCGCGCTTAAATTTCGCCAAATACTCTATCTAAAGATTGTGAAATATCGTCTGTCACATCCAACGGATGCACCAGTCCCGGAGAAAGGCGTTCTAGAGTATCCGATATGCCCAATTTTAAACGTTCCTCCGGCGGAACTTTAGAGTGGGTAGTGGAGGCTGGATGAATACCTAAGGGATAATCGTCGCCAAGGTGGGGCGCCATTAAAATCAGTTTAAAATTTTCAACGACTTTTTTGGCATCATCCAAAGAGCCATGCAACTCAAACGACATAAGATCTGATCCCGACCAATGAACCTTTTTGATCCTTTCGTCGTTTTCTAAAAATTCTGCTATTACTTCCGCGTTTTTAATTTTTCTTTCCATGCGTTTTTTTAAAGTTTTGATGCCCCAAAGCATGTAATCCGCAACTCGCGGATCCATAACCGCGCCCAAAACAACCGCCCAAGAATTTCTGATTTGATTCACAATTTCTCTTTTTGCCGCAAGCGTTCCTCCCAAACCGCGCGAAGCCCCGCCGATATTTTTGGAAGCGGACTCTATAACTCCATCTACCCCGTAAAGTAGCGGCTTATTGAGGATTGGGGTTGGAATGGTGTTGTCGCAAAAAGCCAGCTTGCCGTATTTTTGCGCTAACTTTACGATGCCGGCGCCATCCAACTTAAACGGCGTCGGGTTCGGGTCTTCTTCCCAAAACAGAAATTTTGCCATAGGCCTGCATTTGAGCATTGCCTCCCACTCGTCCAAGTTTTTTGGATCTTTGACAAAAAAACAGCGCCTACCGGTTTGTGGCAGAAAATCGTTGAACCAGTTATATGTGCCGCCGTATAGATATGGGGAACTGATAAATTCGCTGCCGAATGGCAACATTGCAAAAGTTAGTGCGACGGTGGCGCTCATCCCGGAAGCTGTTACTAAAGCATCGTAAGCATCACGATTGGGGTGATTTTTGCCGAGTTCTAAGTCCAGTATTTTTTTTGAGAGTTTCCATGTTTCGGGAGTCCCGCACGAAAGTCTCGGATAAGCGTTGCCCATTCGCAGACCCTCGAAAACCTCCGCGGCTTCATTCGCCCGTTCAAAACCATAAGAAATAGAAGTATAGATGTCGCCGCACAACCCTTTTTCTATGGGGACCAAGGAGCCATGTTTATCCATCCGTGGATCCCACCAACCCCTTGCTTTTAACACTCTTAAAGTCTGTTCTCGCATATGGCGCCATTTTTCCGGAACTTCGCTTTTTTTCATTTTTTTCAACTCCAAAAATCTGTCATCACCCTAGCGCAGACCTTAAAATTTGTAAAGAAAAATGCTAAATTAAATTATTACCCCCCCTTGTAGTTCAATGGATAGAACAGCCCCGTCCTAAGGGGTAGATGGTGGTTCAATTCCGCCCAAGGGGACAAAATTGTTTCGTCCGTGTTATATTAAATGATATGGCTGACTATCAGGAACAAATTATAAAAGTGATTGAAAGCTCCTTGCTTGCGGTGGTGAGCATCGCCGCCTCAAAAAATGTGGAGCTGGTGGAAGAGGACCTCATGAAAATGGGTATGGACCCGAAAATGTTTGAGGAGCGCCTTTTCGGCGAAGCGGACGAAGGCGGCAACGTTTCCGTCTCGGGTGGGTCCGGATTTATCGTGGACCAGGCTGGCATTATGCTCACCAACAAGCACGTGATACAAGACAAAGACTCATATTATAAAGCCGTTATTGGGAGAGACAAATATGATGTTGAAATTGTCGGAGTAGATCCGCTTTCGGACATCGCCATACTGAAAATAAAAAATCCTCCGAAAAATTTGTCATATTTAAAGCTCGGCACTTCTAAAAATTTAAAATTAGGCACTACCGTGGTCGCAATCGGAAACGCGCTCGGGGAATTTCAAAATTCAGTCTCAACCGGCATCGTTTCCGGACTTTCCAGATTTCTTTCGGCAATAACTGACATGGAGGGGCACCAGCAGAGATTGCGTGGGCTTATCCAAACGGATGCCGCGATAAATCCGGGAAACTCCGGCGGGCCTTTGATAAATTTAAACGGAGAAGCAATAGGCATTAACGCGGCGATTGTTTTCGGCGCGCAGAACATCGGATTTGCAATACCGATAGATCAGGCCAAAAAAGATCTTGAAGAAATTAAAAAATACGGGCATATCCGCGCGCCGTTTCTGGGCATACGCTATGTTATTTTAAATAAAGTTGTAGCGCATCATTTTAAAATTCCGGTAGACCACGGAGCGCTTATAGTCAAAGAAAGCCTGCCCGGCGACCGCGCCGTGCTTCCGGGAAGCGCCGCTTACGAGGCCGGATTGAAAGAACACGACATAATTTTAACAGCCAACGACAAAATCATAACGGAAAAAGAAACCTTGGAAGACATTTTGGTGGAATGCAAAATCGGCGATAACTTAAAACTCAAAGTTTTGCGGAAAGGAAAAGAGTTTGGCTGCGACGTTAAACTCGAAGACCGCGCCAAGTTTAATTAAAAATCAAACCCCCAAAAGTTCTTTTAGTTTGGGTTGGTCGAAGCCGATGACAATTTTTCCGTCTACATCTATCACCGGGACGCCCATTTGTCCGGTTTTTTGGAGCATTTCGTCTCGCCTTTGTATGTCCGAAGCAACGTCGTAATCGTCATACTTTACATTATTATCGGTAAAAAATTTCTTGGCCATTTTGCAGTAAACGCACCAAGGAGTTGAATAAATTGTAACTTTTTTAGCCATATGTGTTTATGATAACAGCAAATTAAAGCTATGTAAAAACCTTGACACACTGGCTGAAATTTGCTTAAGTCATTACAGAAAGGAGAATGCGATGGAACGCGAGTGGAGAACAGGGTTTCCTAAGCACACTTATGGAATTGCGGGGTATTACTTACTTGAAGTGCTTTTATCCGATTTATTTGAAGATGGCAAAGCAATTGAGGCCTATTTTAAAGAACGCCGGTGGCATCAAAATAACGATGGCAAAGAAATTCCTACAGAACGAGTTGTTGGTTGGAGAGAAACATTTACTTGTAAGGAAGCAAAAATAGCCATAGATGAATATGTAAGAAGGGGCGGCTACGGAGCTATTACAAAAGACAATTTTTCGCAAGCATGGTATCGCCATCTTCATATGGACTCTGATGAATTCGTAAGTTGTGAAAATTGTTGGAATTATTATTTTGAAAGATCCGGCAAAAAAGATGAAATTCCCACGCCGGAAAAATTGCTTGAAATAAAGCAAATTGCGCAAAGCCGCCAATAAAGCGGCTTTTGTTTTCACTAAAGTTATATACCGATCGCTCTCGTAACTTTAGTAAGAAAAAATAAGAAAAAACCGGAGCTAGGCTCCGGATTTTAATTCTTCTATCGCGCGCTTGAGGTTTTCTCGCGCTTGCGCCTCGTTTTTTTCATAAAAGTAGTCGGTAAAATAAATCCGCGGCCGGTCTAGAAATCCTTGTAAAATTTCCGCGCGCTTTTCGCGAAAGACTGCTTCAGGAACATGATTGTATTCCTCGCGCACCGCGCGCGAATCTTCCTGAAATTCGCTCCACGGCTTGCCCAAAGAAGACAGATCAACATCAATCAAAACTCTGACATCCATTAGTTTGCATACTTTGATGGGTTCATTAAATTTTGCCAACTCTTCGCTTGTATCGTAAACAAAATCATGAAACCAGATCGCCATTTCAACGGCGTTCTGATTTTCTGTAATGTTTCTTGCGCTGTCAAATTCTCTTAAACATTCCAGTATATGCTCTAGCGTATGGCGTTTCCGATGTGGCTCGCAGTACGCGGCAACCAGCCTGTCAAAAATCTTGTTTATTTTATTTCTCTCTCTGCTTTCTAAAACACCAAAAACCGCGCAAAGCCCAGCCCACCGGCTATACAGCTCTTCTGATTTTTTCTCGTCCATAACACAAACCATGTTTCTGCAAACAAAATAGCAAAAAACGCGCAAGAAGTCAACCCGTAAAATACGTGATAAAATGTATTTATGCTTTCCAGAGAATCAATCAAACAGCCATTTTGGGCGCTCTCCGTGGAGGAAACTCTGAAAATTATGGAAACCGGCATGGAGGGGCTTTCCGAGGCGGAAGTTGCGGAGAGGATCAAGAGCTTCGGCAAAAACGAGATTAAAGAATACAAAAGGCTCGGCAAAATTTTTATTTGGCTGAACCAATTGAAAAGCCCTTTGATTTTGGCGCTTATCATCGCCGGCGGAGTCACATTTTTTTTAAAAGAATGGCTGGATACTGCGGTAATTTTCGGCGCGGTAATAGTAAACAGCGCCCTTGGCTTTTGGCAGGAAAATAAGGCAGAAACCGTAATGGAATCTCTAAAAAGTTACGTGCGCGTGAAGGCAAGAGTTAAAAGGTCCGGCGAGGAGCACGAAATAGACGCCTCAAGCCTCGCGCCCGGAGACGTCATCCGCCTTACAGTAGGAGCAAGGGTGCCAGCTGACGCAAGAATTATATTTTCAAATAATCTTGAAGTAGACGAGTCGGTGCTTACGGGGGAGTCTCTGCCGGAGGCAAAAAATGCCGCGGTAGTCGAGGCGAGCGTTCGTCTCGCGGAACGCACTTCTATGCTATATATGGGCACGCTTGTAATCCGGGGCATGGCTGACGCGGTGGTTGTGGCCACCGGATACAATACGGAATTCGGACAGATAGCGGAGCTTTTGGGAAAAAGCCAAAGAGAGCAGACGCCTCTGCAAAAAGCCATAAACAATTTTACGTTAAAAGCCGGAGCCGTGCTGGTTTTGATGATTGGCGCAATGCTACTTTCGGGTTTTTACGCAGGTTACAACCTTTACGACATATTTCTTATCGCCGTAGCGGCGGCGGTCTCCGCGGTCCCGGAAGGACTTCCCATCGCGCTTACGGTGATACTGGCGATTGGCGTCCAAAGGCTGGCAAAAAAAGGAGGAATAATCAGGAAACTGCTTGCCGCCGAAACGCTCGGATCAACAACTATTATTCTTACGGATAAAACCGGAACTTTAACTGAAGCCAAAATGGCCGTAGAGAGCTTGCTTCCCTACAAAAATACGGCTGAAAAAGAGTTGCTTAAAGCGGCGCTTATCAACACGGATGTCATAGTGGAAAAAGAGGATGAAATTTTGGGGAATCCGATAGAAGTTGCCATATTTAAAACAGCGAGAAGCCTTGGCCTTACGCTTGAAAATTTAAAAGTAATCGAAAAACTTCCCTTCAGTTCGGAAACCAAATTTTCCGCGACAAATTATGAAGAAGCTTCCAGAAAAAAAATAGCGATTTTAGGCGCTCCCGAAATAATACTTAAACACACAAAACTTGGCGAAAACGAAAAAGCAGAGATTATTAAAAAACTGGAAGAGATGGCTTATTCCGGAAAACGCGTTTTGGGCGCCGCGGAAGGGGACGGGAATAAAATTGAAAATTTAAATTTTCTCGGGCTCATTGCTTTAAAAGACCCGGTCCGCAAAGGAGTAAAAGAAGCGATTTTGCGGATAGCTGAAACCGGCGTAAAAACAATTATTGTTACCGGAGATCACAAGGGCACAGCGGAGGCGGTTGCGCGCGAGCTTGGCTTGGTAGACGGAAAAGGCGCCATGCTTACCGGTGAAGACATGGCTCATTTGCCGGACGAAGAGCTTAAAAACCGGATTTACGCGACAACGGTTTTTGCCAGAACCGTGCCGCAGGACAAATTGCGGCTGGTAAAAATTTTAAAAGAAAGTGGCGAAATAGTGGCGGTAACGGGCGACGGCGTGAACGACGCGCTTGCTCTTGAGGCGGCCGATATCGGAGTTGCCGTTGAGGCCGGCACGGATGTGGCAAAAAACTCGTCAGATCTCATACTTTTGGATAATAATTTTTCCACTTTAGTCGCGGCGATAGAAGAAGGCAAAAGAATATTAGGGAACATCCGCAAAGTAATAGTTTACCTACTTTCCAATTCTTTAGATGAGCTATTTTTGATAGGGGGCTCAATTGCGATTGGCCTGGAGCTTCCCTTAAACGCCCTGCAAATTCTTTTCGTAAATTTTTTTACAGATAGTTTCCCCGCCCTCGCCTTGGCTTTTGAAGAAGGTGTAGACGGATGGAAAAATAAAGAAAGCGGCAGAAAAATTTTTGATAAAAAAACAAAATTCCTGATTTTCATTATCGGCGTATTTACGTCAGTGCTTCTCCTTGTGTTGTATTGGGGACTTTTAAGGTTTAATTTTGATCAAAAACTGGTCAAGACTTTTATTTTCGCGGCTTTCGCGACCTATACTCTGTTCCTTTCTTTCTCCATCAGAAGCCTAGAGAAAGGTATCACGAGCTATAATCCTTTTGGAAATAAATTTTTAACTTACGGCGTGTGTTTCGGATTGCTTCTAACTATGGCTGTCATATATATTCCGTTCCTGCAGAAAACTTTCGGACTCGCGCATGTGCCGCTTATGTGGCTTTTCGGCGTTGTCCTTTTTGGAGTATTTAATATTTTATTGGTTGAATTTTCCAAGTGGCTTTTTAGAAAAAAATTGTTGTAAAATTACAAGTATGCATAATCATAAACACAATTTGGCGCAGGATCTCGCAATTATTATTTTAAGCGTTTTGATAGCCGTCTTGATAGCTAAAACGCATGTTATTTCCGACATTTTGGGCGCTGCCTCGAATTTAAGGCTGATTGGGAGTTTTGTCGCCGGAACATTGTTTACTTCAGTTTTTACCGTGGCTCCGGCAACTATAGCTCTTGGAGAAATTGCCCGCGGAAACTCCGTGGTTCTTACAGCGCTTTTCGGCGCCTTGGGAGCCGTGTTCGGAGACCTTATAATATTTTTATTTATAAAAGACAGATTCGCCGAAGATATAGCGGAACTCATAAAAAAACGCGACGCTTGGCAAAAATTTAAGGCCTTGTTTAAATCTAAAATTCTAAGAACAGCGACTGTTTTAATGGGATTTATAATTATAGCTTCTCCTTTGCCCGACGAGCTTGGAATCGGCATGCTGGGATTTTCCAAAATAAACTATTATTTATTTGCAGTGCTTTCTTTTTTATGTAATTTTATAGGCATACTCTTAATCGGCTTCGCTGCCAAAACATTGTTTTAAATTATGAAAACAATCGCTAAAATTTTATCCATATTCATGCTCGTTTTTGCCTTTTCCGCGTCAGCGGAAGAGGCTGGGCAGGAAATCAGCATATATTCCACCGGCGAGATTCACTTGATCGGCGCAGAGCTTTTCAGAAAGCACGCCAATAATTTTTATACGATCCGAAGCTGGAATCTTAAGTGGGCATTGCCGATTGACGCGACTGACACAAAAATAAAAATTGAATCGGCGTACGGAGTCCCGATTGGGCTTTCCGAAATACTAGAAGGGCATTTATTGGAAATCCGCGGTAAAACCAAATATCAAAATTTTGAGCACTCTATTGAACCCACTTTAGTTAAAGATTTATCCGTTAAAAAAGGCGATCCGCCAGCGGAAAATCAACCTACCCCCACCCAAGCCCTTACCATGACTTTAAAACTTAACTATCGGGGCGGACAGGTAAAAATTTTACAAGACTTTTTAAAGAAGCAAGGATTTTTAGCAACATCCGAGAAAACAACCGGAGTTTTCGGGCCTCTTACTCAAAAAGCGCTGGCAGAATTTCAAAAAGCCAATGCTCTGGAAGCTATCGGCACCTTGGGCCCCAAAACCCGCGCGCTCATAAATTCATTGCTCAATAATTAAAGCCAGCGTTTGCGGCGGAAAATAGCTACTAAGCCTGCGGCGATAAAAACCATAGCTCCGGAAAGAATCCAAAAACCGTAGGGATGGTGC
>Ga0209542_10020233_pt1 | contig 10567 bp, 9 predicted proteins | sample RifCSPhighO2_01_FD_184028 | JGI IMG/M metagenome (GOLD analysis project Ga0209542, IMG submission 184028) | Soil microbial communities from Rifle, Colorado - Rifle CSP2_plank highO2_0.1 (SPAdes) (version 2) | ecosystem: Environmental > Terrestrial > Deep subsurface > Rock core/Sediment ...
TGCCCCCATCACCCAATTCGGCCTCCCCTAATCACTTGACAACATGTCGTACAACATGTTAAAGTATCCACATGCTCAAAACCTATCTCTATCTTCCCGAAGAACTAAATAGTCAAATTATCCTCCTAGCCTCCGCCCACAAAAAAAGTAAGGCGGAAATGATAAGACGGGCCCTGGAGATTGGAGTTATCGCGGTCGCGCGACAAAAGTCCTCCTCTGCCGATGCTTTGTTAAAGATAGCCGAGATAGGCAAGAAATATAAATTTCACGGACCAAAAGACGGCTCTGTGAAAATGGATGAGTATCTCTGGGGAAAGGACTGGAGCAAAGATGAATAACCAGCTGAAGATAGTCGTGGATGCGGATGCGATTATCGCTAGAGCCAATCCAGACGATGTTCACCATCAGGAGGCAACCGAGATTTCAAAACATCTGATAGATCTCAAGGCGCAAGTCTACTATCCCGTCACGGCCATCGCCGAATCCAACGCCTATATCCAAAGGGTGTTAAAAAGTACTGCCGGTGCGTATCATACAGCCAAAGTTTTCATCGATTCTGATCTCCAGGTGGTCGAAGTTAATCAGAACATCATCAAAAATGCGATGAACTTTTTTAGTCCGAATACCAGCAAAAAAAATACCTTCTTCGATTGCATTATTGCCGCCATCGCCAAGGAATATCATGCCGACGCCATTTTTAGCTTCGACAAATTCTATCCCAAAAACGGCTTCAAACTTGCCTCTGATCTGCAGGTATAATTGGCTTGTGCGAAAACTGTTTTACTTTTGCCTTTTTATTTTTGCCTTTTTATTTTTTGTGCCAAAGACCAACGCCACCGAACCCAACTGCTGGTGCACCGGCGAAAACAAAGAGGAATGCACCCGTTACAGCGACTCCTGCCCCGCCGGCGACGCCCAAGAATATGAGGGATTTTCCATCTGCTGTAACGAACCCAATCTTTACAATTCAGTCTTCGCTCTGAAATCCCCCATTTGCGGTTCCTCCCTCGAAAAACCGATCATCGGCTGTGAAGCCGGTACTTTTGCCGACGGCAACACCATGCTTTTTTGTGTCGGCAACGAATTTAGGCGCGGCCAAACCGATACCATCTTCGATGGTAAAGATAACGTCAATTTTGATCCTGGTGGTTCTTTTACTTACAACGGCAACGCCTATTCCTCCGGCAATGTTTATGTTTGCAACTCCGGCGCCAGTTGCTGCGCCCAAGGCGGCGCTGGCTTCAAATGTGAGGATATTTATAAACCCAATCCCTCTATCCTTCCACCTCTCGACGACAACAACGACCTCCCCAACGATGAACGCGCCGCCCTTTGCGGCCTCACTGGCGAACCGGATGACGATCTCGTCCGCTATGTTCACACCAACACTGACGAGTATGAACTGACCTGTGTCGATGTTCCTGTTGTTGATGTTATTCGCCAGACCTGCAGTGAGGACGCCGGCGGATACGGCGCTCCCTATGGCAAGGTCACCCAATTCGACAAAAACAACAATAATCAGGAATACATCGATGTCCAGGCCCTCGTCAGTTTGGCCGGTGCCAAACTCGGCGGTTATGGTCCCGATGCGACTGCCCAAAGAAACAACAGCCTTGATACCCTCGCCAAAGTCTATCCCTATAACGCCCTCTTAAATTCCCCTCTCAAACCCAATGCCCCCCGTGAAGCCTCCGGCACTTTCTGGCGTCTCATAAACCAGCTCGAACAAATGAATGCCAAAGCCAAATTAATGCTCCGCTACAAACAACAAACTCCGCCCATGCGCGATCAGGATATCGTCTATGCCGGCAATGAAGCCGCCCAGGAAGGCGATGCCGATGGCCGGGCCCTCGCCAATTACATGAACGCGATTATTGCAGGTGTCGGCGCTAATTCGAAGATTAAACTTCTCTCTCCCGCTTTCAATCTTACCAGCCATTTTACTCCACCCCTCATTGCCGAGATGCTTTCCGCCGGTGCCAATTTTAGTGCCCTAGCCGGTTGCGCCGGCAACACCTACACTGTTGCCGGTCAAGGCGCCCACTCCTGGTACCAGTCTTTTCTCGCCCAGACCGGGCTCTCCGGTAAATGCAATTTTGTCTTTACCGAGTTTGGCGACTTCGACACCTTTGGCAAACCCCTCGACGGCCGCCCCGACGTCATCGACCGCATGAAAGCCGAATTCGACAAAACCATTGCCGATGGCAGTGTCCTGGGCGCCCTCTACTTCAACGCCATGGGTGGCAACGATGAATTTGACGGCCACCAACTTTCCCAAACCGAATACTTGACCATTACCGGTTCCAATCGGGCCAAAGCCGGCGTTAACTCCGCCCGCTCCTTCGACGGCGGCACCTTTCAGGACGCCGCCGCCAGCTACGCCCAAGGAGGCTGGACCCTCGAAATCGCTTTCTCTCCCGGTGACGAAGGTACGGTGGTTAACTCCATCAATCGCGCTCTTTCCCGCGGTCTCACCCCTATTATCCGTATCTGTGTCGGCACCACCTGTGACTTCGCCGACCCCAAGGTCTATGTCGAATTCTTGCAAAAAGTCGCTTCCCAAACCAGCGGCGCTTTTTACGCCATCGCCGGCCCGAACGAACCGGAACGCGAACAATGGGTCGGCACCACCCCCGGTGAAGTCCCCGCCCCGCCGCCCAAAACCACCTCGCTTTCCAGTCTCATGAACCGTCTCCCCAGCTGTCTCACCTCTTTCCCCGTTTGCAATGACGCCATCTCGGTTTATGCCGCCCTCGACCCCGATACCAGAATCAAATATGACGCTCTTATTCCCTTCAATCAGGACAACCTCCGTGGTTATCTCGCTCTGCGCTACATCGAACCGGTCGATAAACAAACCGACGTTGGCATTCTCACCGAAGGTCTGCCCTACATCGAATCCATCAAAGAAGCCCTGAATGACCCCAGTTTCGGTATTGTCAACGCCCTTTCTCCCGGCTGGCTAAACGCCGCCCGTTCTCGCCAATCAACTTCCGAAAACTACATCACCCCTGATCAGGAAAAAAACAACCGCGGTGTCATTGAACGCGTCGCTGACAAAGCCAAACAAATCTGGGCCGGTGACCTCAAAGAAGATGATCCCTTAACCTATCCACCCGGTTGTTATCTCCACAAGAAAGGTACCACCCTCCCCGCTCCCACCACCTATCCCCGGGATTTCAACATCAATGAAGCCAAACCGGAGTGGCAAGTCAACTCCGAACCCTTTCCCAAAAGTCTTTATCAGTTCCTCCGCGTCCCGGTAAAAACCACTGAAACTCAAAACTCCGACAAATGTATTATCAAAGACAGATTCGGCCGCGAAATCGGCCGCGGCACTTACTACGCCACTACCGTTATCAAGACTGATCCAAATAATAGTGGTACCACCCGGGGAGATGGTTATCTAACCAGCGATATTGGCCGCTCCATCGCCGTTCTCAATAATCCGAAGATGACCGACATTAGCCGCCTCATTTCCGAACCGGTCGCCAGTACCAATTATTCCCTCAACGCCATGCTCCTACCCGATTTTGCCAAGCAAGCCACCCCTTATGTCAACAACCCGCTTCTCGCCCCGGGTGCTTCCTACGACTCCACCATTTACTACTATACCGACGCCGCTACCCAAGATTCCGCTCAAGCCGGAGGCAGTCAAAGTACCGCCGGTTTAATTGCCCGAAAAGGCGGTCAGGCCCACACCGACCTTTGTGTCTTGCGCAACTTCTGGCTCCGCCCCTCCGGTAGCCAGTTGGGCAAACCAGAAGACTGTGAAATTCTGGACAGCTACATCAACACCACTTCCAGTACCTCCCCTTATGTCGCCGACACTACTCGAAAAAACCCCGATGGCAAATGTACCCTCCCTACCGCCAGCTTTGATACCACCCTTCGCGCCACCATCCAAAAGATGCACAACAACCCGAACAGCAACGCCAGCAAAGTACCGCTTGAATTCCTCTTTTCCGTCTATGAAATAGAATCGCTTCCCTACTTCACCGGCCGTCAGGAATATGTTTGTCAGGAAAATAGCGATACCGCCGCCGGACCATTCCAAATTATCAAGAGCACTTACAATCTGCTTACCTGCGATACCGAACGGATGGCCAACGATATCAGTGTCTGCAAAGCCGACAGCGGCAAGCTTTCGCGCTGTGATATTGAAAACAATGTCGAGTTGGCCGCCCGGGTCATTCTTTTTTCCGCCGGCAAGTGGCTCTACGGCCCCGGCAATTGTTCGGCCACCAACCCCATCTCACCCACCGACAAGGCTACTATTTACAAGGCCGCCAACAACTACTACGGTTCTTGTACTCCGGACGCCTATACCAGCCCCTATCGATTACAAATCCCCCGCCCCAACAGTGAACGGCCCAACTACGGCGACATCGTTCTGGAAAAAATGGGCCTTATCAAAACCGCCGCCGATTACCCCCAGCCGCAATGCCAATGAGAATGTATAATTAAACCATGCTTCGCCGACTTCTTTTGGGACTGTTTTCACTTCTGATTTTCTTCTCCATTTCTCTGACCATTGCCCCCCCCACATTCGCAGCAGAGGAGGATCCCACCGCCGATATGCTCAAAGACTTCTGCAATCGCCGCAAGGGTAACCAGATGAACCTAGAAATCTGGTACTCGGGCAAATGCGGCGGCGCCGCCGGAGATCCCAGTAGCATCGGCTTTTCCCAAATTGTTCTCCTTGACCTCCTCTCGCGCATGCAAGGAGACAGTTTCGTCGGCAAGACACCGCAAGAAATTTTGCTACAACTAGTCACTTACGACGAAGGGAGCGGCAAAACCATCGCTAATATACCCTCGAAACCCATCGCCGGAAAGGGAATCGTCGGACAACTAGGCAACGCTATCGGCCTCGCCTACCAAACACCCCCCGTTTCCTTTACCAACTATCTCGCCGACATTAAGCAAAATATCGAGAAACGAGGTCTCGTTAAACCAGCTTATGCCCAGGGTGCTGGTTATGGCTTTAACAACCTGATGCCGATCATCGACATCTGGCGCGCTTTTAGAAATGTCGCTTATTTTGTCTTCATCCTCGTCTTTGTTCTCTATGGCTTCATGATTATGTTCCGGATGAAGATCAACGCCCAAAATGTCGCCACCTTCCAATCAGCCATTCCCAAAATTGTGTTGACTTTAATTCTTATTACCTTTGCCTACGCTATCGCCGGCTTCATGATCGACCTTATGTATGTCGTCTTCAACCTGATCCTCAGTGTTTTTGCTTCATCCGGAATGATAAGTGTGGACAATTGGTTCAACAGCAAGGTAATCAAGCTTGCTTCCGGTCAGGGCGGCATCTTTCCCTCATTCATATTTTCGATCGCCACCGCAATCTTCTTCGTGCCCTCATCACTTATCAACGTTTTTACCAATCTACCGGGCGCCGCTTCTCTGGTAATAGATTTATTTTTGACAGCCACAGGGCTCGGTCTTATTGTGCGCATTATTATTCTAATTGCTATTGGCTATAGTTATGTCAAGCTGATATTCAAGCTCTTTGAGGCCTATATCGCAGTCATTATCCAGGTAATTTTTTCACCGATAATTCTTCTCCAGGACGTCCTGCCCGGCTCCGATGCCTTTGGCGGTTGGCTGCGAAATATCACTGCCAATCTATCTGTTTTTCCTGTCACCATGGTTATGTTCCTCCTCTCCTACATCTTCATGGTCCAGCCCTTTACATCTCAATTCGGTGCGAGCCTAAGTGGATTAACCGGAGTCAACCCTCTTCAGGGTGCAGACGGTCTCGCCGTTCCCCTTATCGGTACCAGCACCTACATCGGCGCCTGGACTAATAGTGAATCTATTCTCGCCGTCATTGGCTTCTTCATCATTCTTATGGCCAGCAAATACGTCGACATGGTCCGCGACGCCCTCAAGGTTCCCCCCTTCAAATACGGCACCGCCATTGGAGAAGCCCTCCAATATGGTTGGCACCAAACAGGTAATCCATATAGTCAATTCAGGCAATCACAATTTGGACAAGCGACAATGGGGACGATCAATTCACTTGGAAATCGGGCCGTTCAATTTGCATCCGGTGGTCGGGTTAGTAGCTATAAGCCAATGGACGTCGTCGATACAGCGGCTAAATTTATACCACCGTCAAAACCACCTGGCTAGATTTATCTTTGACCCAGAGTTTTCGCAAGAACATTGTCAAAACTTGTCACAAACTTATCAGCCGACGACATAACTTTATCACCCAAATGGCTTGGTAACACCATTTTCAGTGCTTTTTCCTCACTTGATAAAATCTTCTTCTCGTCTTCGCTAGCATTAATACCCGCAATCTCTTTCAACTCCCTCAAAGATAATTTCCTGAAAACATCCACTTTTCCTCTTAGTTTATTCAAATCAGTGTCTGTTTCAATCAAAGGTACTCCCGAAGAGGGAATCACCGCAAATTTCTCAAATAGTTTATTGTATCCGGACGGCTTAAGAAATCTCGGCTTATCCACCGTCTGCGATCCGGAAATGTTAAAAATATTGTTTACCCCCAATTCCCAAAGAGCATCATCAACCAAACGATCCATTTGTGTCTTTAATTCAGCTTGCATAAAGGCTTTTTGAACCAGCACCAAAGTTCGTCCCTTTTTCTTAATTGTCGTCAATATTTTCATCACCTCATCTACCTGTCCCGCCTTGTCTGATTGTTCATAAATTCCACCAAGTTTTTTCACCTCTTCTTTAAAATCATAACCCGCCTTGATAGCCGACGAGCTGGCTGCCTCGATGGAACTCGCCCCAAAGGCCTCTTTAATACCCGGAAATCTTTGTAAAAACTCGCCACTCCTAGCCCATTCGAGAAGAACAGGCTTGTCCTCAATAGCTCCGTATTTTACATTTTGACTTAGTGGTGCCGGGGCAACGCTTTTTAACTCATCCAAAAAGGCATTTTTCATCGGAGCAACCGTCCCTTCGGGCGGATTCCCTCCCGGGGTCAACTCTATTCCCGACGGAATATTGATCTCCTTACTTGTCGAACCTCTTTTTCCTTCACTGTCTACCCAAACACCATCTTTATTAAAAACCGCTATCTTTCCATGTTTCGAACCTCCCCAGCTGTCAAAAGCCAGGGCCAAGAAATTCCTGGACTGGGCGTACAACGTCAACCCTCCCAAATAATGACCCGAAAAATATAAGGCCTCGCACCGTAAGCCCTCAAAAAGCTGCCAGGCTAAGTTGGTCGCGTCACGACCCAAGTGGTCGCCAACAACCTCAATTATTGATTCCAAGGTGAAAGCATTACCCTTCGCATAAAGAGAGGCCCCATTTTCTATTGCCGTTTTTACCAAATCAAACAACTCGTCATGCAAGGACATGGTTTCCAAAGCCGATCTCAACTTATCAACACCACCTGCCGTCAAAATTTTCTTCCCCTGAACTTTTGCCGGCTCATCTTTTTTATCATCCCACTGAAAAAGTTTTTTCTTTTCTCCATTGTCTTCGTCAAAACCAACCCGGAATTGCTCTACCGTGGCGCCTAGTAAATGATAAAGCTGGAACCCGGTATCCACATCCTGACGGGTCAGAGCCCGATCTGTACCAACCCCACCCACCAATGTTTCTGTGTTCATCAAGGTCTGACCAAGCCATAGCAACGTCTCATTTGAAACTTCTGCACCGATAAATTTTCTTCCCAAAAGGTTATTTACGTAATCTGTTGTTGCCACCCCAAATTCCCCTGACTTAAACTCGCCTTCTTTGAGTACTGCCCGCTTAAGATTGCACCTCGCTTCAATTTCCGCCTCAACTTCTTTTTGGATTATTTCTCTTCTATCAACACGGGTCTCGCCGAATAAATCAGCCGGAACATAAGTTTTTGGATCATATCCAAGAAGGAGAATTATCTTGTCTTTGACTGACTTTAATGTCAAATCATGATCTTCCTCCGAAACCCTGATGATATCTATTGCACTTTCTCTCAAATATTGACGGAGAGATCTTTCTTCTCTTAGCTTTGCTCTGTTTGGATTCTCGACCACCGCGGTTGGCTCAACGACAACTGGAGCCACAGCCCCTGGAATGGGTGGAACCAACCCTTCATCAATCGCACTAATGGCCCCAGCAATTCGAGTCATCTCAGCCACATCATCTTCTAAATCCAACGCGGCCTGGGCTTGTCTCCTCGCCGATTTCAGCAGAGCATCGCGGCCCCTGACTCCGGGTACATTAGCCGCTCCCAATGTCCGCTCCCATTTTGGAGGTGTTTCACTCTTCTTAACTTCCTCATCCCCCCTGGCAGAAATTTCAACGAATTTGCCCTCAATCACCTCTGGTTCTGACTCCGGCTCCGATATGTCGCTACCCACCCCGCCCCGTCTCCTCTGAAACTCAGCTTCTACTTCTGCTTCCGTACGATATTTCGGACGCCCAAGATCATCAACCTCCAAATTTATCCGAGAACGCAATAAGCCCTCGTCTGGTTCCCTATTGCCAATCACCTCAACAAGTTCTTTTCCGGGCATATTGCTTTCGGGCATGGCTTAGGCAACTAAAAAATAACCCATATCTACGGCTGATTTTAGCACACCCAACCCTACGATTCCTGCCGTGATTTGCTAATTGCCAGGAAATCTCTGACTGTAACAATTTTCAAATGACCCAAAAGGGGATCGTCGTTCAAAACCAGGAGGTCCTTATCCCCCGTGACCAAGTAATCCGACTCGCTGCCAAAAGCCAAGGCCAGCAATCTGTCATCATTATTATCCCGACTGTGAATTGGTAAATTCTCCTCCGAAAGCGGGCTTGCTGATTCAGAACTGAGTCTCAATAGCCTTAAGACTTGAGCTATCATCCCGGTCGAGAGATTGTAACGCTTTTTTATGTTGCTTCTTTGTAAAACAGTCTCTATTTCAGAAATAAGTTCATTCGAAGTTACCAGGGTATAAAAACCGATCTGCCATAACCGAAGAAGCTTGTCAGGCAAACTTCCTCCGACAATAATAGCGCTAACAAAAAGATTGGTATCGACAACCACTCGCGGCTTAACCATTTTCTCCACGGCCATCCTGACGCACTCGTTCAACGGTCGTGGCCACCTCCCTTATCGTCGCGGCAATGTTTTTATCTTTATTTCGTTTCTGGATATCATCCACCATCCCAAAAAATCTCATCTTCGCTGTTTTTTTGAGGGTCTCGTACTCATCTGGATTTACCACTACCGCGAAAATCCTCCCTTTTCTCTCAATAGCAATTGGTTTTTTGCCATAATAAACAGCTCCCAAAAGATCGGTAAAACCATCCCTGGCCACCCTGGCGGTCATTGTCGTCAACATAGCCCCAATATACCACTAATTTACATAATGTCAATTATCACATTAGTACCAAATTTTTAAGTTGTTCTCTAAATAGAGAACCTCTTTTTTATCGATTTTTGCGCTTCATGGTTCCAGCCTGGCAATCCAGTCAAATCGGTCGTAATGTTTGTCATAAGAATAGACAGCCCTGAATCCTTTCTTCTTCATCATTAACGCGTTAACACAGTCCACCCAATCAACGCTACCGCCTTCATATAGTTCCAGAGCTTGAAAAAGAAGCTTCCTCCTCTCAATTTTTAGTTTCGGGAGAGAAAAAACCCTCTTCAAATAAAACACGATTTTCTCCCGAGAAAGTTCGTAACCGGAACGAAGCACCCACTCAATCTCGGAAATCACAAAAATCGAGGTCCAAAGGCTCTCTCCCCCCTCCAATAACGCCAGACATCGATCGGACCTTTCTCCTTTTCGAGCCAGCACTTCCAAAAAAATATTTGTGTCGACAAATTTAACCTTCATTTTTCAACCTATCTGCCTCTTTTTTCCCGGCTGACCGAATCGTCTCTTCAAGACTTAATTTTTTACCCACCGGAGTCGCTGACAGAGACCCCTGAAGGTCACGAAAGCCCACCTCCACCTTTTCCACTTCCAAAATCTTGCCGCTCAATCTAAAAAACAGCTTATCACCCCTTACCGCACCGAGACTAACCAACATCTCAACCGGCAGGGTCACCTGATTTTTCGCCGTCACCGTTAACATCGCTGTCATTGCCTTACTTTACAATATTGCCTTACTTTTTGTCAACTCCTTACCGAAAACGTCGCGATAGCGCTGACATTTACAACCTGCATTCGCTATACTTAAATCAGGACCAACACCATCGTTGGTTTTTAACTATGCCCATCGAACAACATCCAATTCCACAGGACGTCGCCGGCTACAAATTCCGCCTCATCGGCGACATGACCCTGAAACAATTCATCTGGCTTGCGGCCGGCATCATTTTGGGTCTCTTCATCTATCAAATTCCCCTGCCTTTCTTCTTCAAATACCCTCTGGCCGCCATCGCCGTCGGCCTTGGTGCCGGCATCGCTTTTGTCCCCATCGAAGGTCGGGCCATGGACAAGTGGCTCATCGCCTTCATCAAATCCATCTACTCACCCACCCAGTACGTTTGGTCGAAGCAAAGCGAAGATAGGGAAATCTCCTCTGTTCTGGCCGTCAAACCAACCACCCCTCCTACTCCAAAAATAATCCCCCCTATCACCACAAATTCTCCTAA
>Ga0209542_10020234_pt1 | contig 10567 bp, 10 predicted proteins | sample RifCSPhighO2_01_FD_184028 | JGI IMG/M metagenome (GOLD analysis project Ga0209542, IMG submission 184028) | Soil microbial communities from Rifle, Colorado - Rifle CSP2_plank highO2_0.1 (SPAdes) (version 2) | ecosystem: Environmental > Terrestrial > Deep subsurface > Rock core/Sediment ...
CAATAATAAACCAAATTCGCCTTGTATTATTAACCTCATAAAGATGACCGATTCTTTTAGGGGCTTCCGGATAGGACGAATCTAATAATCTATTTGTGGTTATTTGATTTCCAGATTCAACTCCGTCTTTATATCCTATTTTATATGCTGTGACGCCAATAGCGCCCACACCAAGAAATGCTCCAGTCACTAAAGTTGCTAATCTCATAGGTCTGGGCATAATTATTCTAAATAGTGTGTTTATTTAATCCTTTCGGCAAGCCATAAAAACGTTTATAATAATGCTTTTGCTAAATATATAATGTTTCGTTGGCACGGTCTATTAGGCATAATTCTTCTTATTCTAGTCCAGCTTAATTTCATCTTCAAGATACAACCATTTGCCAATTGGTACTTTCCACTAATTTGGCTAGGCTACATCCTCGTTATAGACGCTCTGGTTTTCAAGATGCGCAAGAGCTCGCTTATCACTACAAGATTGAAAGTTTTCATAGGGATGGTGCTCATCTCAGCATTATTTTGGTGGCTCTTTGAATTTACAAACATCTCAGTACAAAACTGGAGCTATAAAGGTCTTGAAGGGCTCTCAACCAAAAAGAATCTATTTGGCTTCCTCTCCTTCGCAACAGTGCTGCCAGCCTTTTTTGAAACAGTAGAGCTTTTCAGGTCTGTGCATCTTTTCGATAAAGAACGGCTCTATAGGCGTTTTAAGATTACAAAGAAATTCCTGCACGTAACGATGGCTCTAGGAGTAATGTGTTTCATACTTCCAGCGATAATTCCTCAATTTACTTTTCCACTAATTTGGCTGAGTTTCTTTCTTCTGCTTGACCCAATTAATTACATTCACAAACAACCAAGCATAATAGGCCATCTAAAAGACCGCAAACTTGTTGTTCCTCTCTCTTTACTCGCAGCCGGCATCACGCTCGGTTTTCTATGGGAGTTCTGGAACTATTGGGCGATTCCAAAATGGACGTATAACGTGCCTTACCTGGGCTTTTTCAAAGTCTTTGAGATGCCAATCCTAGGTTACTTGGGATATTTCCCCTTTGCCTTCGAACTCTATGCGATGTACTGGTTCACACGAACATTATTCGTGCATAAAGAGCGTCTACTCGAGGAATAGGAAATGTTTATAAAACATATTATCCAATAAATACAATGGCCTGGTTGTGGATACTCGTTGCGGTTATTGCATTAATTGTAATTATTTTAATATACTATTTTAATCGTTTCAACATCCTATCAAACCGCATTGACAATTCTTTGTCGCAAATAGATGTTCAATTAAAACGAAGAGCAGATCTCGTTCCGAACTTAATAGAAACTGTCAAAGGGTATGCAAAACATGAGAAAGGTCTCATTACAGAAGTAACAAAAGCACGAACCTCTTTGCTAGGCGCTCAAAACGTTGAAGGCAGAATGAAAGCAGGAGCCAAGTTGCAAACAGCCATTGGTTCATTATTTGCAGTAGCAGAAAATTATCCTCAATTAAAAGCAAATGAAAATTTCCTGCAATTACAGCAAGAACTGTCTTCTATAGAGGACAAAATAGCTTATTCAAGACAATTCTACAACGATTCCATACTCACATACAATAACCTCTGCGAGACTTTCCCAGGAACGTTCTTTGCTAATATGTATGGCCACAAGGAAAAGCCTTTCCTCCAAATTCCAGCAGAGCAAAAGGCCGTGCCTAAAGTCAGCTTCTAAAGAGAAGTTTGAATAATATATTTTTCAAGTGTTTAAATTCTCTAAAGCTTTTTATACTCTTCAATCATAGAAAATGCATGAAGAGGTTATTCATTATTATTAGCTGCCTCATCACATTTTTCATTCTTGCATCTTTCTTCGTTCTCTTTACCGTCTTCTATCAACCTGCATTCAAAGGCGACGTGACAATCATTAAAACCACTCTCCCTAGCTCGCTAAAACTGGGCGAGCAATTAAAATTCGCCGTTACAATTAAGAACAATGAGAACAACCAGGTAAATGTCCCCATCGCTATATTCAGCAATGAAAGAAAACTGCTGAAGCGCGGCTCAGTCGCGCTCTTACCCCTAGAAGAAAAGACTGCCGAGATAACTCTTGCCCCGTCTTCTAAGGCAGCAATCAATGATAATCTTGTTTATTCCATACAAATCGGCTCCAATTCTCCGGAAGAATTTAACGTTAGAATAGTTGAATCAATAGACGAAGAAAACCAAGAACCAGAGCCGTTGCCTCAACTACCAATTACTCCCCCATCCCCGCCCGTTCAACCACCCGTTCCTCAAATACCGCCAGAAAATGAACAACACACAATATGTGCAAATCAAGCTTGTGTTGTCGTCAGCGGCTCAGGCACAAATCAATGCACCTCAAACGCTGGCTGTGAAAACACAACAACTCAATCAAATCATACAACTTGCTCCACAAGCAACACGTGCATTGTCATATCTGGTTCTGGCACAAATGCTTGCACAATTAATGCAGACTGTGCGGTAAATCAAACAAATAACAATCAAACACACAGTATATGCACACTAGCTAACGCTTGCGTTTCAGTCCCCGGGGCGGGAACAAATCAATGCACGACCAACGCCGATTGTGTTACTGTCGTGCAAAATCATACAGCCTGTTCAATTAACCACACATGCGTCGTCATTCCAGGGGTAGGCAGCAATCAATGCACAAGCAATAGCGATTGTCAAACACAAACAAGCGCAGTCTATACTATTTACGTCGCGACTAATGGCAACGACGCCTGGTCAGGTAAACTTGCCGTGCCAAACGCTGCAAACACAGACGGACCATTTGCAACGCTCGAAGCTGCACGCAACGCAATTCGCCAGCTCAAACAAACCAATCAATTCAAAAAGCCAGTTATAGTTTATATTCGTGAAGGAACGTATTACAGAACCACGCCGTTCGTGTTAGAATCACAAGACTCAGGAACGGGACAGTATTCGATAACCTACTCATCTTATCCTAATGAAAAAGCAATAATAAGCGGTGGTCGCGTCATCACAGGATGGACGCAACAAGGCAATCTCTGGAAAGTCCAAATTCCCCAGGTTCAATCGGGAGAATGGTATTTCAACCAGTTGTTCGTAAATAATCAGCGTCGTCTCAGAGCCCGAACCCCTAATCAAGAGTACTACAAGGTAGAGTCGTTTGTCTCGCCAAGCACCAATTTGGTTGATTTTTATTACCAAGGCAACAATATCCAACAATGGAATAACCTTAACGACGTAGTTGTTGTTTTGTATCACTCGTGGACAGAATCACATCATTACATCACCTCAGTTGACACCGCACAAAAAAAAGTATCTCTTATTGGAAAAATTGGTCCCTATTTATACACACAGTTGCACAACAACCAAAGATATTATCTTGAAAGCGCCTTAGAATTTCTAGACGCACCAGGAGAATGGTATCTAAATAGGGACACAGGCGTGCTTTATTATTATCCTATGCTCGGGGAAACAATTTCCAATACAAAAATTGTTGCGCCCGTTGTAACGCGCGCCCTGATAAACATCAATGGTAATCCTGAATCAAATCAATTTGTGAACAATATCCATCTTGTTAATCTTTCTTTTTATCATACAGATGCATTCATACCCCGTGCTAACTCTCTATTTAATGGAGGACAAGCTGCAAACAAGCAAGAAGGAACTATAACTGTCAAGGGATTATATAATGGAAGTATAGAAGGGTGCGAAATAGCCCACGTTGGCGAGTACGGCATCTGGCTTCGTGCAGGAAGTAAACTCAATAAAATACAGCGCTGTCATATTTACGACACCGGCGCTGGGGGAATTCGTGTGGGTGAAGAAACAAATCAGCCTACAAGTGCCTCAAACGTGGTCTTCAATACAATAGATAATAATTTTATTCATAGCGGAGGTCATATTTTCAGAGGAGCTGTTGGAATATGGGTAGGAAGAAGCTCGTACAACACATTATCACATAACGAAATATCTGATTCGGATTACTCCGGCATCTCCGTAGGGTGGAGCTGGGGTTACGATCCGAGCTCGGCAAATCATAATATAATCGAATATAACCATATTCATAATTTAATGCGCGGCGTGCTGGATGATGGTGGAGCAATTTACACGCTTGGGGTTTCTCCAGGAACGATTATAAGAAATAATCTAATCCATGATATAAAGGCGCGAAATGGTGCATCTGGTCGCGGTCTTTACAATGATCAAGGAAGCTCGTATATTACAATGGAAAATAATATAGTCTATAATGTCCAGCAAGGATATATGTTAAACTATGGAAAAAACAACATTGTGAAGAATAACGTGTTTGCGCTATTTACAAATGCAGGAATATCACGATTCAACGATGAGAACGTCCCATCCTTCAATATGCACCATAACATTATTTACGGGTCGAGTGTAAACATGACGAAACGAAATTGGAATACTGGCACTTACACCATTGACAACAATTTTTATGCAAGCGCAGCAGGAAACACTAACCTTGATTTTGCAGGTCTTACATTTTCTCAATGGCAAGCTCAAGGAAGAGACACACATTCAGTAATTGCAAGTCCGCAATTCGTTAATCCCAACACATATAACTTTAACCTGCAGTCTAGTTCGCCCGCACTATCACAAGGATTCACACAAATTGATACTAGTCAAGTCGGTCTCTACGGAGAGCCGGCATGGAAGAATCTTCCTCAGCAATTCCCTCCGCGTCCTGACGAGTAGCTAATGTTTTCTAATTTCAATCATTATCGCATAAACAAGCAGCGCAAACAACACTCCAACCATATCGACTAGAACATCTCCAATGCTTGCGCTCCTGTTGGGAACAAATATCTGATGAAACTCGTCAAGCACAGCATATCCTAAAGATAGTATAACCGCAAGTGAAAATAACTCTTTATCTCTTCCCCTAATCAAGCATATCATTAAAAAAAATCCAAAAAGAAAAAATATAATTAAATGATATAAAACCGCTTTAATATCCCAAGGAGGTCCTGGAACACTTGTCTCAAAACCCAATGATGAAATATAAAATATCATGGAAGAGATAACCAATAGAATAAAAATCGATATCCTTGCATATTTTTCAAAAAATCCAATTAATCCAACCATAAAATTATGAAATCCAGAGGTTTAATTAGTTTTATATACTTTGAAGTACATAATTGATAATGAAAAAGAGCACCCCATTATTAATTATTATCTCACTTATTATTCTTTCCACATCTGTTCTCGCAGTAGGCTCGTCAACAGGAAGCTCAAATACACAAACAAATACTACTGTTCAAACAAATACAACAGTTTCATGCGACTCTCAATCAACTACAAGAGAAAGAATAAAATGCCGTCTAGAAACGCAAGCAGAAAAGCTCGGTACTATAGAAGAATCATGCAAAAACAATCCCGATGAATCTCGTTGTATAGCTCTCCAAAACTCGTTAAATCCTTGCTATGACATTCCGAGCGGAATGGAAAAAAGATTATGTTTATATCGTGTTGTAGGCATAGGAATAGGTGCAGTAAACGGCGCCACAAATGAGAAAAAACGCGAGTTGGCCGCTTCATTTCTTTACGAATTGCAGGAGCGCATAGAAGCTAAAGAAAAAGCAAACATCATAACTCCAGACCAAGCAGCAGGTTTAATTGACCAAATAGTCACTCTCAAGCAAAAACTCCTGACAAACGCTCCGATATCAGAAATTCGCACTCTCATGCTTGAATTCAAATCCTCATACAGGGAGACCATGCAATGAAAGCAAAAGCAATTATAATCACAATTATTGCAGTATTGATAATTGTAGGAATTATAGTGTATATGTCTTCAAAACCTGCCATTATCAAAGACTATACTGAACCTCAACCAAATTCAGCAGAAGTCCCTAATTCAGAGCAAAACTCATTCGAGAGTACAGACGACGTTTTCCAAGAGATAGACCTCGCACTGCAAAGTGCTGAATAGTTATCAAAAGAATCTTAGAAAGTCTTAAATAAACATTATTTATGCTAAATCTATGACACAAGTAGAATCTGGAACACAAGTAAGAATGCCTACATCTAAGATTACCAGACCTCAAATAGTGTATACTGATACTACCCGATATAAAATAGCACATGCTAGAATACTTCATACTAGAATAAGCATTTTTGCTTCAAATGGAAAGCCACTTTTTGATGCAGCCCATCCTCTTTTTGGACCAAATACTGCAAAAAACCTAAGAAAACTTATTCGAAAACATCGTGACAAATTAAGAGAGCCAAATGGACATGAATCTGCAGCTTTTATTGCTCTAGCTTATAATTCACAAGACTCAAATTATCACGAAGAAGAGTTGACTGGAGTGAGATATACTGCAAGTTCAGCATATTTTCGGGTTTTTGAAGGGCATCTTTATGATGGAACAACACAAAAACTATTTATTGCCGAACCAGACTTTAATGAAGATGGAACAATTAAAATGTCAGCGGTTTCAGAGCTCGAAAAACGGTTAGCAAATGGAGATAAAAGAGTTCAAGTAGTAAACTTTAGTGATTTAGGAGATAGAGTGTGTCCCCCAAATACCCCAAGTGAACTTGAAAAATCTTCTTATATCCAAGCAGTTTATGGTAAAGAAGGAGCATATAATCTTGCTCGTGTTGCAGATAATCGCCCTAAAAAAATTGGAAGAGTTTGGTTGCCAGAAACTCCAAGTGCCGGGCAAACTGAAATAAGAATTGCCGCGTTGGTTTCCTACGTAGGCAGGTTGGGCGTCGATGGCGGCAGCGTTGAGCTGGACTGGGACAGCTGTGCTTCCGGGGTGTTTAAGAATAGTGGCGAAGCCCAAGTTAAGTAAATAAAATCTTTCCCAAGTTTTATAAACATCCCTCTATTTAATCTCGCATGGTAGCTAAAATATCTTTCGAAGATCAAATAACAAAAAATAAGATAAAATCCATAGTGTTAATGTTCTCCGTAGTAGTCTTTTTAATCATTATCGGATATATTGTAGCCCTAATATTCGACCCTTCATATTTCTTCATAATAATGATAATCTCAATAGTGTTTTCCCTAACATACACACTTGTAAGCTATTACAATTCAGACAAAATTGCCCTCGCATCAGTCAGAGCCAAGCCAGCTTCACCAACACATCATCGCATGTTTTACAACGCGGCAGAAAACATGTCCATAGCTTCAGGCATGCCAATGCCTCGTTTATATGTCATGCAATCAAACGAAATAAATGCCTTCGCTTCAGGTCGTGATCCTAAGCACGCAATCATATGCATGACCACTGGCGCACTAGAAAAGCTAAGCAAAGACGAATTGGAAGGAGTTATAGCTCATGAAATGTCACACATAGCAAATTATGACATTCGTTTCATGACTCTCACAGCTATAATGATAGGAATGATATCAATTATAGCCGAATTATTCCTCCGTAGTTTATGGTTCTCTCACAATAGCAATGACAGTAGAGGAGGAAGAGTGCAAGTATTTCTAATTTTAGCAGGAGTAATCCTTTCAATTCTTGCGCCGATAGCCGCTCAACTAATATCTCTAGCAATCTCAAGAAAGCGCGAGTTTTTGGCAGATGCAACAGGCGTCAAGTTCACAAGATATCCAAGAGGTCTATCCTCAGCGTTAAAGAAAATAAAAAACGAGCATGTTTCCAAGCAAGACGTCCACGCATTCAATAAAGCCGTAGCCGCATTGTGCATTTCAAATCCATTCAAGAAAGTCTCCGGCCTCTTCATGACTCATCCTCCAATAGAAGAAAGAATACGAAGATTGGAGGCGATGTAAAATAAAATGTCGCATAAGCAAGGAAAAGACGCTAAAGAATTAAGAAGAAGCGTACATGAGTCATATTTGACTAGAGGTCTAATAGAATGCTGTCCAATATTCATTTCCGCAGAAAAAAGACGTGAATCTGATGCGGCCTTTCTTATAGACGGCATACTTAGAGAAGAAATAAGCTCGGGAAACATGGGTTCTGTTGTTATCCAGCCAGCTCGTTTCGTTCCAGGTTCAAAGGCTGCAAGACTTCAATCACAACATGCTGATGCAATAGTATATGCTCTTTATCGTTTACCTCACGAATAACTTTTAAGCGGTATGTTTTCAGCAGCTATCCGTAATCAAGAGAAATTATTTCTATTCAAGAAGCTTTTAATAAACGAGCCTTGCGAGCTTCTGTCAATCACGCTCTTCAATCTCCAGGCACTAGCTTCTTTGGCTTTCTCAGCTTTAACAGCATGCATAACTGTCTTATATACTTCATCAGATAGGAGCACATCATTACGTGAAGCATTCGCGAGGCGCTTCGTTGCGGGGATAAGAGAGCCCAGAGCAGTTACCTTGTGCCCTTCTTGCGAACCAGAAACAATATCTCCTCTCGTTATGCCAACTCCAAAAGCAAGGCGCTCCTTGGACTTGCTATTATGCTCTTCTATCGTAGCCGCAATCTCTTGAGCTGTTTTTACCGCGAGCAAAGCATTATCTGTCTTTTTGGTAAGACGCGGGCTGAACACCATGATGGTATGGGCGCCGTCCTCGTACACATGCGCCCCTGCTTTGCGTGCTTGAGATAGCGCATCGCTTTTAACTCCTTGAGAGTTGTCGTCCATTGCGTTAGCCTTAAGAGCAATAACATGCGCTTGTTCTTTCATACCCTGTGAACCAAAACCAGGTTTAAGGGACATTTTACGGGGTGCGCTTAGCTCTTCTGCAAACTGTTTATCGTCACGTCTTTTTATGATGAATATATTGGCGGCAAAAACAAGGCCTACCAAGACTAGTAAAAATAAACCAAGTGCAAAACGACTGATAGGGGAACTACTTATCTCTCCAATTCCAACTGCCCGTCCCGTAAGAGCCACACCAGGGCTATAAACTGTTGCGCTGCCATCACTAATTTTAATATCATAAATAGAGCTAGGGGCTGTCAGTTTGAATCTCTTTGTTTGTCCAACATCAAGGTCAACGTTAAGAAGCTCGCGATATTCGCCAATACCGATTTCAAGAGTCTTTACATAGCGCACGTTGCCCTTATTAGTCACACTAAATGTTTCATTGGCAATCTCGAAAACCGCGTGCTCATATTCGGAAACATAAAATAGCTTTTTGGTTAAAATATCCCCTATACTAGCTTCAATTTTCCAATAACCAGGGGTCGCATTTTCACTAACAAAAAAAGCATGCTCTGTCTTTGTTTTTGTCAAGTCCTTTAGGAAAACACTATCTCCTGGACCATACACTATATAGCTCGTATCGCGTTCAAGCGAGTTGTCAGATTGGTCATATGCGTAAACGGTATATTTTAACGAGCTATTCGGCGCGACCTCCATGTTCTCGAACTCAATGTCTAATTTCCGTATTACTGTTCTGACAATGAATTCCATAGAGCTATTTTCTTCATTAGTTATCCGCCCGTTCGCATCTTTCTCAAAAGCATGCGCCTTTAATATATGCTGCCCGCCTGCAGTTGTAGATGGTACTGTAATGTTGAAATAGAAAGTTCCGTTTTCTACGATGCTGGAAAACGAGCCATTTATACCATCAAGCACAATGACTATAAAACCTTCAAGATTCTGCCCGTTTTCTTTGCGTGCAGTTCCTCCAATATAGAGCACTTCTCCAGGGTCAGCAGGAGAGCCTTTAATCTCTATGTTTAAAGCCAAAGAATTGCTCAATTTAAATCGAGAACTTTCCGCATAATCGCCGCCATAACCTGCAACAAAATAACAGTCTCCTTTCAAGTCGCGTATAACGTTTTTCCCCAATGAAAATATAAGCGGCACATCACGCACATCTCCCGCATTAAGAGTAAATGCATTTCGATAAATATCGCTCTGCCCATTCGGGCATAATAGAACAACTTTAAGGAAATCACTAGTCTGGCTTGCGGGTCTTATCGAAACTGCCAAATTAATTTCGTCCCCTATATTATATACTGCCCCTGGCTGGCTAAGAATAATCTCCGCTGAAACTGCTGGCACAAAAAAAGCAACAACAACCAACAGCAAGAGGCTCTTTTTCATAGGTTCCCCAGTATAAATTTCTATATAAATCTGTCTACAGCGAGTTTTATAAACTCTCTAGCATTATTTTAACTATGAAAAAAGACAGCGTGTTTGTTGTGAATCCTTGGTCAGTCGAAGGGGATATAGATTATACTAAGCTAGTATCCCAATTTGGCACCTCTCTAATCTCTCAATCTTTAGCAAAGAAAATAAAAATCCCTTTAGTTTCCCGTGGCCTATATTTCTCACATCGTGACTTAGACGCGTGGATAGAGAATGCAGAATCAAAGAAAAAAGTTTCAATTTTGACAGGCCGCGGTCCATCAGAAAAGATGCATCTCGGCCATCTCATTCCATTTATCTTAGCAAAATCCTTGCAGGACATATATAATTGCAACGTTTATATCCCATTTTCAGAAGATGAAAAATTCTTTGTCAAAAAGGATCTCTCATTTAGTAACGCACAAATATTTGCGGATGACAATATTCTAGATATCCTCGCCCTAGGTTTCAAACACGATAAAACTTTCATAATAAAAGATTTCTCTTATCCCCCGTTATACTCTCAAGCA
>Ga0209542_10020236_pt1 | contig 10566 bp, 10 predicted proteins | sample RifCSPhighO2_01_FD_184028 | JGI IMG/M metagenome (GOLD analysis project Ga0209542, IMG submission 184028) | Soil microbial communities from Rifle, Colorado - Rifle CSP2_plank highO2_0.1 (SPAdes) (version 2) | ecosystem: Environmental > Terrestrial > Deep subsurface > Rock core/Sediment ...
TGCCGGAGGTTATTTTGATACAACCAATGAATACTCCAGAACAGCGGCGCCGAATTCAAATCAGAGAGAAATGATTTATCTTAACGTCAATGAATTAAATGATCAGGCTAAAATGTTTGCATTTTTGGCGCATGAGTTTCAGCATCTCATTTCCTTTAATCAAAAAGAGAAATTACGCGGGATCCCCGATGATATTTGGCTGAATGAACTAAGGTCGGAGTATGCGCCTACGCTTTTGGGCTATGACGACATTTACGAAGGGTCGCATTTGCAAAGGCGCGCCCGGGCCCTGATAAATGATCCCTCGGACAGTCTTACCGAGTGGAAAAATATGTCTGCTGATTACGGGCAGATAGGTTTGTTCGGTGAATATATTGGGGAAAAATTATCGCCCCAGGTGATATCCGAAACGCTTAAAACCCGCTCTAGCGGCATCAACAGTCTTGGGGAGGCTCTGGCTGCCAAGGGCTTCAGCGATAAACCTCTCGGCGCGTATCGTGACTGGTTGATTGCTAATTTTTTAAATGATACATCTGTAAATCCCAAATTTGGCTATTCAAGGGGCGGGCTCTCAGATTTGCATACAGAGTCGAGCCGAGCCGTCACCGGCATACAAGAAAATACCGCCGTTACGATTTCCGACTCTATAAAAGATTGGCAGGGCAGAGTATATGATATTTCTCAGTTGCAGGCCGGTAACAACAATACCCTGAGGATAAATTTTGATTCCTTCTCGCTAGCGAGTTTTTATATTTCATATTTAATTTTCAAGCCCGATGGTCAATATCAATTATATGATTTTAGCCCTGCGCCCAGCTCAAAAGAGATTAATATCCCGGGTATCGGTACTTATTTTAACAGGATAGTCTTAATTCCGATTAAAAAAGATAAGCTTTCCGGATTTTCATCCAACGAAACACCGGTCTCTCTGACAATTTCTCTTGAGCGTGTTGTTTCAACCCCGCCAACCACCCCGATCTTAAATCCCATTTCAGCCCAGACTGCTCATGCGGTAGTCAATAATTTCCAGCTAGAACCTAGCACCTATAACCTAGAAACTAATTTACCCGACGGCTCTCTGATCCGCGCCCGCGGTGATTATAAAGTTTATGTGATCAATGGGAGTTGGCGCAGGCATATTGTTAATTCCAGGATTTTCAGTTTTTACCCAGGTCTTGGTTTTGAGAAAGTAATCGAAGTTGATCCGGCTGTTTTAAACCAATATCAAAAGAGCAGTTTAGTTAGATATGCCGGCAGTCAGCGTGTTTATGAAGTTGACGCGTCTGGCGCGCGTCAGTGGCTTAACATGGGTGGAGAGGCATTCAATGCGTCAGGGCGAAGTTGGGAGGCGATTTTTATGATAAATTCCCACGAGCTGAATTATTATCTTTTGGGGCGGCCAATTTTAAAGTAGAGTGATGAATCCCGTTAGAAGTCTCGCTCGCCCCTTTGGGGCGAGTCCGAAGGACCTTGGCGGGGCTACTTCTAACGGGATGAAGTTTTACGAAGATATAAAATCAGAACTGGAAAGAATGGAATCCTGTATAAGAAAATTCGGTCATACCTCCGATCATAATTTGGACTGGTGGGTCTGCGGGGTAATCGCCACCGATGCCGTGCCTGTATTTGTGCAATGGCCCGATGGTAGCGGACTTTTGACCTATAAGTATCCCGGCAAATGGTATATATGGTCTGATCCTCTTTCTCTAGAGTCAGATATGATTTTTCGGATTGAGGAATTCTGTTCATACGTCCTTGCGGAGAATAGTATAAAGGAAGTTTGGTGCGGAGACGTGGCCGATTCGATTTATCCGGCGCTTAAAAACCAGCCGCTGAAGTTAAACGGCATTTATTATTCTCTCTTGTGGCCGGTTTTGGACATGGTTAAGTACGATATTTCTTTGCCGGGCGGCCGTTTCAAGGAGATAAGAAATGCTAAGAGTAAATTCTATCGGGAACATCAGGTCAAAATTCTTGATACCGATGGCGTGGCTAAAGAGGATTTGTATAGAATAGTTGATGCTTGGCAGGCCGAAGCGCTTAAAAAGGAGCGAAAAGAAGACGTCTTTGATTTGAAGTATCGTCTGGCCATTAAAAATAATTTCACGGGATTTATTACTCCAAGAGTGCTTGTCGTTAGTGGCCGGCCGGTTGGTTTTAACGCCGGCTACGAGGTGCCGAATCGTCCTGGAAGATTCGCGGGTATAATCGGTCTCCATGATTATTCAGTTAAGGACTTAGGTACAGTTCTTTGGCTTGAAGATCTTGAGTGGATAAAAAGCGCCGGCTATAAAGAACTGGACATGCAGGGCAGTGAGCCGCACAATTTAAAAACAAAAACCCAGTTCGGGGCGGCGATTGAAAGAAAGACAGATACTTTTTCCATTTCTAAAAGAGACGAGGTTTTTTAATACAAATATCCCCAGGTTTGGAGTTTATCACTGTCTTCGCCCCAAGTTGCGCCGATGTCCGTTCGGTAGAACATATTAACCAGCATGATGTTATCTATTCTTGAGTATGCCTGTTTGCGGGCTTCTTCCATGGTTGAGCCACTGCCCGTAACTATCATTACATAACCCAGGTTGCCGGCTACCTGCCAAAGTCCATCAACCATTTTGACATCACCAATATGCAATCCCTCAAATCCTGGTTTTTTGAAAAGGATGGTCAGGTCTTTGTATATTTCAAACTCGGAAGGATCGTCATAGGGGAATGGAGGTACGACGCAGACCACGCCTAACTGAAATCCTCTTTTCGTTCTTAGCTGGTAGTCTTGCTTATTGGCAATCGCATGAAAAAAATCACCCCACTCCGAAAGGATTCCTTCTTGCTGAATATTTATGGTGGGATATCCGAATCTACAAGTGAATTCAAGAGGATAAATTCCGCGGCCGTTAACTATGCAGTTGATATCTATGTAGCCGATATAGCCAACTTTTTTGAGATCTTCTTCCATTTTTCCGGTAGTTTCTTTAAAAAGTTTGTTGGATTCACACCAGAACATTGAGGTTCCCATTTCTCCGGTCATTGACCCGAGTTCTCCCGGAAAAAGTCTTTTGTGTTCGAACGCTATTAGGATAGGAGTTATGAATTTTTCACCGTTAAAAAATGCAGATGCGCCGACCTCAACGCCGCTGACGAATTTTTGGAGTTGAAACTGTTTTATCTTTTTGGATAAAACTTTTTTATTTTGGCTAAGGACCTCGTAAAGATCCTTCCCGTCCTCTTCTTTGCCGGTGAACAAAAGTCCTTTCCAGTCGCTTGGTACGAAGCCAGACGGTTTATAAACATATCTTCCCGGACTATCTTTTAAAAACTGAAGCGCCTTATCATAATCATCAAAATCTGAAGAGGGGAGCGTAAGCATGCCGAGTCTTTTCATTTCGGCTTGACCGAACTCGCGGTTGTCTTCCAGGGAATCGGTATATTCACTGCCGCCAACGACGGCCTTGCCGGCTTTTCTTAATTTGTCTGCTTCCTTGCCGAATCCAATATCATCAAAAATTATAACATCGGCCCAATCAACGAGGGATTTCCAATCAGGGACTTTTTCCAAAAAACCGTCATACTCATCGGTTACGCTTTTGATGTAGCATTTAACCTCGTGGCCTTCATTTTTTATTTTCCAAGCCAAATCGCCGCTGAGCGCTTCCCAAGAGACGAATAGGAATTTGTATCTGGGCTTGCCCTGAACTTGCTGAAGGGGTTTTTCGTAATGAGATCCGTTGCCGTTTTTGTCGCCGCTGCCATTCATGTTTTTTATGTCCGTTATTTTTTAGAGTAGCAACTTAAATCTAGACCAGTTTGGGAATAAAGAAAACTTTTTTCTGTTCATAACTTTTAAAAAATTGTTTTGGTATTCACTTTTTACAGAAATGATGATAATATAATGCAATAGTTTTTTCAAAATAAAATAGGGCAGCAATGCAGATTCCAGAGTTCATAGAAAAAGACGTGCCGCTAGCGCGCTACTCTACATTGGGAGTGGGCGGGCCAACTGCTTATTTTGCGAAAATAGATGTTGACTCGAATTATCCGGCAAGATCGGTTTCGGTAAATGATCAATTGCTGGAAGCCTGTGAATTTGCCAGAGACAATTGCCTTGAAGTTTTCGTTCTGGGGCGAGGTTCCAACGTCTTATTTGGCGATGCGGGTTTTCCGGGCCTGGTTTTGCGGATGCAGGCCAATGGGATCGAGTTTTCTAGAGGAGGGCTTTTGGTCGGCAGCGGGCTTCTAGTTTCAACTCTTGTTAGTTTAGGAAAAACCGTCGGCCTTGGCGGATTCGAGTTTTTAGCTGGATTGCCGGGGACGATAGGTGGCGCCATTTATGGCAATGCCGGTTGTTATGGAGGAGAGTTTTGGGACGTAATTGAAGAAGTCATTTTTTTTGATGGAGAATATGTCCAGACTCAACGCAGGCATAGTTCAATGTTCGGTTATCGTTGGAGCATCTTCAAAGAAAAACCTGGTTGTATTATCCTTGGCGCTAAACTGAAAGTTGGGCTAAAAGGTAAAAAAGTGATTGCCGGTGAAGTCAGGCGGGTGCGTGAGAAGAGATTGGCCAGTCAACCTAAGGCCAAAAGTGCCGGCTGTATTTTCAAAAACCCTCCGGGCGGTAATTCAAGAATCTCCGCCGGCAGGTTGATTGATTCGGCCAGTCTTAAGGGTACAAGAGTTGGCGATGCCGTGATTTCTCATGAGCAGGGCAATTTTTTTGTAAATCTTGGCGGGGCAAAGGCGGGCGACCTCATTGAATTGATTAAAATCGCAAAAGGCAGAGTTTATGAAAAATTCGGAATAATCTTGGAAGAAGAAATTATAAGAGTCGGGGAGTTTTAACTTCGCCCCTGAAAAGGAATTGTAAAAATTTATCCCGGCGTTGTCGGGACTTTTTTTTGGGGCTTTCTTTTAGCAAGTTTTATGCTAAACTTTGTGTATGCACGTTATGATTCATGCTAAAAATATTGACCTGACCACTTCAATCGAAACCTGGGTTCAGGAGAAAATGGATACAATCGATAAGCTATTCAGGCCGGATGATGAGTTGATAGAGGCCCGCGTAGAGATTGGGAGACCGTCCAAGCATCATCAAAAGGGTCTGGTGTATTATGCTGAGATAAATCTAAAGATCGGTGGTGAGCTGTTGCGTGCAACCGTTGAGCACGTTGATTTGCGTACCGCCGTTGATTTCGCTCGCGACGAAATTGAACGCCAAGCCAAGAAATTTAAATCCAAAATGCGAGATACATCACGAAAGCCAAAGCGTACTTGACATAAGCCTCCAGCATTGTAATACTAAGGTAGTAAAAATTGTACTTTTATTTCGTGGAGGTTTACGTGCGTGACAAAACAAGACATTTAATACTTAAGCCGGCGACTATTATTCCAGTCAGTGCCGTCCGGCGCTTCGTCGCCAGGGAACATCTCGTTACCGCCAATGTCGGCTGGACAGGCGAGAATTTCAAGCGCCTGTTCCTCGATAAGGTCGAGGGGGATGTCCCGGCCGGCCGCATCGCCGTCCAAACCCTGGTTAAGGGGTCGCTCGATTTCGAGATCGAGGCCGCGCTTGGCCGGGCCAGGCGGGTGGTCAGGCTGGCCCACTTCTTCCAGTTGTTGAAGAAGCAGGCCAAAGGCCAAGCCGGTCCGCTATTGACCAGCGGTGCCGCAAACCTGGCCTATGACATCTGTAATGACAGAAATGTCTGGGCCGTGGATGCGGACTGGGTCTCGGTCGGCCGCTATTGGTACGTCGAGGCCAGCTCGGTTGGCCACCCGAACGAGTGGAGTGCCGGCAGCCGGGTTCTCTCGCAAGCAGTTTAATAAAATTTAATTTCTTCATGCTAGCGCAAGCTAGCTTTTTTATTGTTTTTGAGTTAATATTTATATCAAGAATATGAGCTTTATATCTAAAATATTTGGTGACGCTAATAAGCGGACAGTAGACAACTATCGTCCGATTGTTGAGAGAATCAACGAGCTCGAACCAATGTTCGAGCGTTTTTCATTTGATGAGTTGAGGCATAAAACTGTTGAATTTCGAGAACGGCTCAACGGCGTCGCCGTTGAGCCGTTGGATTCTCTTTTGCCGGAGGCATTTGCCGCTGTCCGCGAGGCGTCTAAGCGCACGCTTGGTCAGCGCCACTTCGATGTCCAGCTCATGGGCGGTATCAATTTGCATCAGGGCAAGATCTCCGAAATGAAAACGGGTGAAGGTAAGACTTTGGTTGCGACTCTGCCGGCGTATCTTAACGCGCTTACGGGCCGCGGAGTGCATCTCGTTACCGTTAATGATTATTTATCGAGGCGCGACGCAGTTTGGATGGGTCAAATTTTCCATGCACTCGGACTATCGGTCGGTTGTATAAATCATGATTCCAGCTTTGTCTACGACCCACTTCATAAAGACGAAAAAAAAGAAGGAGAGCCACAAAACATTAGAGAGGAAAAACTAGACAAAGAGCGCGATACGACAGGTTCTTTCAGGGTTGTGCACGAATTTTTAAGACCGGTTACTCGTCGCGAGGCCTATGAGGCTGACATAACTTACGGTACCAACAACGAATACGGCTTTGATTATTTACGTGACAACATGGCTTATGAATTGGGTCAGGTTGCGCAAGCCAGGGGACATCACTTTGCCATAGTTGACGAGATCGACTCTATTTTAATAGATGAGGCCAGAACCCCGCTGATTATTTCTGCGCCAGATAGCGACTCGACCAATCTTTATGAAACTTTTTCCAAAATCGTTCCACGCCTTCATGAAAACGAAGATTATAATGTTGATGAAAAACTAAAAGCGGTATCAATAACCGAAAAAGGCATTGAAAAGGTTGAAGGCATGCTTAACGTGAAAAATATATACGAAGAGGGCGGCACTCGATATGTTCATCATTTAGAACAAGCGCTCAAGGCGCAGATATTATTTCACAAGGACAAGGAATATGTTGTAAAAAATAACGAAATTATTATTGTAGATGAATTTACCGGGCGATTAATGCCCGGCCGCCGCTGGTCAGAGGGTTTACATCAGGCAGTAGAGGCCAAAGAGGGCGTATTTGTGCAAAAGGAATCTAGAACCTTTGCTACGATTACATTTCAGAATTACTTCCGTTTATATAAAAAACTTGCCGGCATGACCGGTACGGCGCAGACCTCAGCAGAAGAATTTCATAAAGTTTATAAACTCGATTCGGTTTCCATTCCGACAAACAAAGAGATGATACGCGCCAATTTACCGGATCGTATATATAAGACAGAGGCAGGCAAATACAGGGCGATTGTTGCCGAAATCAAGGAGCGCCATCTCAAGGGTCAGCCGGTACTTGTCGGTACGGCAGCCATAACTAAAAACGAACTTTTGGCGGCATATCTTGAGCGCGAGGGTGTGCCCCACAAAGTGTTGAATGCCAAAAATCATGAGCAGGAAGGCGAGATCATAGCTCAGGCAGGCCGTCTCGGAGGAGTTACGGTTGCTACCAACATGGCAGGCCGCGGTGTGGACATTATACTTGGCGGTAATCCAATGAATAGTGTTGATGCGGAAGAGGTGCGAAAGCTCGGGGGGCTGCATGTTATAGGCACCGAAAGACATGAGGCGAGACGTATTGATGATCAGTTGCGTGGCCGCGCCGGAAGACAAGGTGACCCTGGCTCGTCCCAATTTTTCGTTTCTACCGAAGATGAGCTTGTCCGTATTTTCGGTGGGGACAGACTAAGAAACCTGATGGATCGTCTTGGTGTAGGTGAGGATGATGTAATTGAAAACCGCTTTGTTTCGCGTGCGATTGAACAGGCGCAGTCAAAAATAGAAGGTAATAATTTTGATATTCGCAAATACGTGCTTGAGTATGATGATGTTATGAACCGCCACAGGACGGCAATCTATAATTTACGCAGTGAAGTACTAAATGGCGCAGATGTCAAAAGTAAAATCAGTGATTACTTGCATGAGCAAATAGATAAAATTTTGCAATTTCATTTTATGCCCGAAACCGGAGAATGGAATTTAGAAGAAGTGTCCGAGAGCATCAAGGCGATCGTGCCGATAGAGGATAATCTACACGCTAAATTGATTGAAATTGCAAAATCGCAAGAGCGCGTCAGGTTATCTGATTTTCTCCACGGCTTAATTGATGAGGTCTATGCGAAGCGCGAGCAGCAACTCGGAGATGAAGCCACGCGTCACTTGGAGAAGATGGTCCTACTGCGTGTAATTGATGAGCTTTGGGTTGATCACCTTGAACAGATGGAATACCTGCGCGACTCTGTGCGTCTGCGCGCCTACGGTCAGCGAGACCCCTTGGTTGAATACAAAATCGAAGGCCAGAAGATGTTTAATCAATTGCAGGATGCAATCGGTGCTCAAGTGGCGGGGATGATTTTTAAGGTTGGGTTTGTTAACCCCGTTAGAAACCGCCCTGCCGAAGGCACGGCTACGACCGCCTCGGGGCGATCTGCTTCTAACGGGGTAAACCAACCGGGCATCTCTAAACAAATGTCGCAAGAATCTAATCGAGGGTCTACCGCATCTTCAGAAAACCGCAACATTGGCAGGAATGACCCTTGTTATTGCGGAGCGATTAATCCAGTAACAGGCCAAATTTATAAATATAAAAAGTGCGGATTAATTAATGCGCCATATCATAAGGGGTAAATTGAGCGACGAAGGTCGCGAAATACTGAGCACAGTAGTGCGAATGTAAAATTTAAAAAATGCCATGGGAAATAATATGGAAAATTTAGAGCAAAAAATACAAAAAATTGAAGAACGGAATGAACGCGTTGAAGTCGATAAGGCATGGGAAACTAGCTGGATAAGACGGATTTTATTGGCCATGTTCACATATATTTCAATCGGAGTGTATATGTGGGCAATTGAGATAACGCGCCCGTGGTTGAATGCGGTGGTGCCTGCCATTGCATTTATGCTATCAACACTGACAATGCCATTCTTCAAGAAGCTATGGCTGAAAAATAAAGGAAGGTCTGTGCGGGATAGTGAATAAAAAGTAAAAATGCCATGGGAAATAAAATTCTTTTATGGGGTGTAATAATTTTTATGGTCGGTGGGATCGGCTGGTTTGTGGCTGTGATACCGTCAGTTATTACGTTCGGAGAGTTACGCAATATTGCTAACCTTTTCGGAATCGCGGCAGGTCTGGGCATGCTGATGATAGTACTAGGAGCTATTTTTAAACTTTTAAAGAAAAACAAAAAGCAGCGTTAAGATATGAAAAATAAATTATATACATTAAGATTCAAGGCGGTAAATCGGGATATTTTTGATGCCATTCGCGGTGGCAAAAAGAAAGTAGAGACTCGGGCGGCAACGGCTAAATACCGAAACATTAAGGCTGGAGATCTCGTCATATTAGTTTGCAGTAAAAACAAGTTTACTAAGCTCATAGCTAAGGCGAAAATCTTTAAAACTATAGAGGCATTACTAAAAAAGTACAAAGTTAAAGAAATCAATCCAAACGTAAAATCAGAAAGCTAACTGCGCAAGCTCTGCCATACCTTCCCTGGCTATAAGGAAAAAATTAGAAAGTGCGGTCTAATTGCGCTAGAATTAGAGAAGTAAATGAAAAAACGAATAAAAAAGAAAAAGGAAATCGTCGTAGCGGTATCAGGCGGAATGGATCCGCTTCATGCTGGTCACGTCAGGCTTTTTAAGGAGGCTAAGAAATTGGGCGATAAGCTGGTAGTAATTCTCAATAATGACAACTGGCTCAAAAAGAAAAAGGGCTATGTTTTTATGCGTGAAGACGAGCGCAAAGAAGTGATAGCGGGACTGGCGGTGGTTGACCACGTTATCATTACCGGCCATGGTCCGAACAGCGACGATATGAGTGTTTGCGCTGAGCTAAAAAAACTTAAACCTAGTATTTTTGCCAACGGCGGAGACCGTACTGCCGATAATATTCCAGAAGTTGCCGTTTGTAACGGCCTAAGATGCAAAATGGTATTCAACGTCGGCCATGGAGGTAAAATCCAATCCAGCTCTTGGTTGGTTTCTGGTCGTTCTAAAAGGTAATGACGGAAAAAGCAATTTTTGAATTAATAGAAATTTTTAAGAAGTCGGCGGTTAATTTGCCAATTTCTTTGAAAATGAAAACCGCTGAGTTGGTTTTAAATTTGATGAAAAATCAGAAAAACTTTGGTCTTTTTATTGTGCTGGGTTGGCATGATCAATGGCAGGATTATACCGATATTTCTGACAGCACTCAGGATATTTTTGTTAAGCATCATATCAATGTCGCCGATATCGAAAACCACGCCGATTGGTACCGCGAGGTTGAGTCCACTGTTGGCTTCGACGGCGCGATATTAATAGATGGCAATGGTGAAGTGGTGCACTCTGGTGTAATCCTGGAGGGCTTAAGGCCGCGATCTGTGGCAGAACGGGTTAACCCCGGCAAATTCGCTGATCTGTCTGAACAATTCGGTTTTTCACAGAAGGTTCATTCTCGACACCTTTTTGCCATCACATCTTCGCATGTTTTTAAAGACACGACCGTTTTTACGGTTTCCGAAGAGACCAACTCCTTCCATGTTTTCGAAAAC
>Ga0209542_10020239_pt1 | contig 10566 bp, 6 predicted proteins | sample RifCSPhighO2_01_FD_184028 | JGI IMG/M metagenome (GOLD analysis project Ga0209542, IMG submission 184028) | Soil microbial communities from Rifle, Colorado - Rifle CSP2_plank highO2_0.1 (SPAdes) (version 2) | ecosystem: Environmental > Terrestrial > Deep subsurface > Rock core/Sediment ...
ACCAGCCAACAATCATTCCACCGCGACTTCAGGGGATAATTCTACTCCCTGGCTAACCCCAAGCCACAGGTACTTGTATATTTTATACAACACCACTAGTGGCCAAACCGAATTAGACAGGGCTACTATTACAGTGCCTCCGCTAAACTGCAGCACCCCAACTCCGACTGGCGACATTAATGGCACTGTTGGTGCCAGAATTACTGGTCAGTGTTTGTACACCGGCACAATTTCTTGGAATACCCAAAATGTTTCCAGCGCTTTAGTAACTGTTGATGATTTAGATGATTCTTTGGCTCCCCAAGGACATTCTATCGATATTACTGGAGATAACACTACGCCATGGTTAACACCGAGCCATAGGTATTTATACGTGCTTTATAACACCAGTTCAGGTACTAGAGTTGAATTAGACAGGCATTCGTTCACAGTGCCCCCTTTAGACTGTAGCACTCCTCCGCCTGTTGTAACTTGTCCTGCTGGTCCTCTTATAATTGTAACTCCTTCTACTTTCAACGTTGGCCAGACTGCCCAGGTTTCCATCCCTTCAGGCTGGACTAACGCGGTTGTTACCAGCAATAATACTTTTGTCGCAACTGTTAGCGGCTTGACCATTACTGGCAGAAACCCTGGTACGACTTTAATTTCAGCCAGGGCCACTGCTCCTAATGGCGCAACGAATTGTAATTTAACAGGCGTTAGCATTCAAGTTAACCCGGTTAGCACCCCGACACCTCCTCCAGCTTTAGTTTGTACCCCTTCCTACCAAACCGTTACCTTAAATTCCAGTGGTGTTGTTAGTGTCAATTTCTCTGTGTACGGCGGCACAACTGGTCTTTATTCTTGGACTGCTTCTGGTGGTAATCCTGCCAGCAGGTCTGCTAGCACGAATTCTAACTTTAGTACTACTTATAATTCCACGGGACTTAAAACTGTAACTGTCAGCAGCAGTGGTGTAAGCCCCGCTACTTGTCAGGTTCAGGTTAATGCGGCTCCGGTTACTCCTCCTCCAACCCCAACTCCTTTAGTCTGTACAACTAACCAGCCCTACACTGTAAACTCCGGCCAAGCCGGAAGCTTTAGGGCTACGGGTGGAAATGGAACATATTCTTGGTCAGCCTCTGGCGGCAGCCCGTCCACTGGTTCTGGCGCAAACTTTAGCACGGCTTTTGTTAACAACGGGTCTACCATAATCACCAAAACCGTTTACGTAACCAGCGGCAGTCAAACTGCCAATTGCCAAGTGCATATTAATCCGGCCCCAATCGCACCCACGAATTTAGCTTGTACAACCTTAACCCCAAATGTGAACATTTATCAGACCGCGAGATTTGAGGCTAGTGGCGGCAGCGGCAATTACAATTGGTCTGCGCCTGATTCTTCCGTAAACAAAACTGGCATTGGCAGCATCTTTGAAACTGCTTATGGCACAGCTGGCAATAAAACAGTAGTGTTGAACGATGGCCATAATAGCGTAAACTGTACGGTTCATGTAAACCAGCCAGTTACGCCTCCCGCGGACTTATTCTGCCACTTAAACGGCCCTTCTATAGTTAACATTAATGACCCTGTTAGCTTTACCGCTACTGGCGGGACTGGTACTTATTCTTGGAACGCCCCGAGCGGCAACCCGGCAAGTAGGTCTGCCAGCACGAATCCTAACTTTACTACTGTGTTTGCTACCGCAGGCTCTAAAATTGTAAGAGTATTAAGCGGCGACCATCAGGCTGACTGTCCGGTTGTGACGGTGCGCACCCCAGTGGTCTGTGTAAAAAACGTTGTAACTTCGTTTACCCATAGCGCTATTGTCCCGGTTTCCGGCAGTAATCTTTACCAGACTACTATCAGTTACAACTTTACCGGTTCTAACCCGATGAAGATAACTTACATCGACCCGAACGACGGCCAGGAAAAAGTCTTTATAGCTTCCGTAAGCGTTTCCGGCAGCCAGGTCTTTAGCCATATTGAAGCTAATAAAACCTACCTGTTCAAGATTTACGACATTTCTTCTTGCGGCGATTTGCTTGATACTATGGTAATTAGAAAAGACGTTTCGCCTCCGCAGTGCGTGCCTAACACGAATTTTGCTTTGAACTTAAGCGCGCCGGTTAAAACTGGCAGTACTTATTCCGTGACCATAACTTGGACTTCGACCGGCAGCAACGGCATTAACATTGCCAAGGATTCCACAGTCAATATTATTACCACCGGCAATAACACAGGCAGCTTTACCGACACCGGCTTGGCAGCTGGCACCGCCCACACCTATTACATGATAGACGCCGAGTGCGGCCAGATCTTAACTGCCACTACTGTGGTTATTCCAAGCGAACCGGTTGTAACTCCGCCTAACAACATTAATTACTGCGTAAATAATTCTTGCAACATTACCACTAACACAACCAATACCAATTATTATTACTATTACAACAACAATAATAATCCGGTTCCGCAGAATGAATACCGCGCGTTGTCTATAGAAAAATTGGTCAGGAATGTTAATGGCGGTTCTTTCCAAAACAGCATAAGCGTGAATGCCAACGACACGGTTGAATTCCAAATTGTCGTCAGAAACACCGGCAACCAGCCTGTTAATAACGTTAGGGTTTCCGACATTTTGCCCTTTGGTTTAAGCTTTGTTTCAGGCAGCTTTAATGGCAATGATGTTTCCTTGGGTACTTTGTACACTAGCGACAGCAGGACCCTGACTTTCCAAGCCCGCGTGAATTCCGGCTCTAACACTAGCGTCCAAAATATTGCTAGGGTTTCCGGAGACTCTGTTGATCAACGACAGGACGACGCTTGGGTGTTTGTCCAAGGCAGCGTGGCTGGCGGCAGTGTAAGCTTGTCTTACAGTAAGCGCGCGGTTAACGATACCAAGAACGCCGATGCTACTTCGGTGGTTGCTTCCAAAGAAGACTTTATTACTTACACTTTGACTGTAACCAACACCGGCAATACTCCGGCTACCAGCTTTGTAATTACCGACGACTTGTCCCAAGTCTTGCCTTATGCGGATATGGTAGACAATGGCGGCGGCAGCTTAAATGGCAATGTGGTTTTCTATCCTGGCATAACTGTGCCGGCCAACGGCTCGGTTTCTAGAAGTTTTAGGGTAAGGGTCAAATTCCATTTGGCAAGCAACTTAAGCTACACTATGAGCAACACTTACGGCAATACCGTAACTGTACGTATTAATACTCCCCAAGTCTTGGGCGCGTTTGTGGCCCCAAAGACTGGAGCTAACACCGCAGGCTTTGCGTTTGCTACATTGCTTACAGCAGCTGTTGGAGTAATTAAAAAGCGCAAAATGTTAATGAGCCTAATCTTCAACTAAAATCAGAATATAAAACAGCAAAAGCCCCGAGGTAAAAAACCCTTGGGGCTTTTGTTGATAAGCAATTTGCATAATTCATTAAAGATTGATATCATCTAATCAGGCAATAAAATCCAAACAAACACACAGCTTTTAAATCTTCTTGATTCGAGCTGTTTTTATTTATATGGATAACTCTTATTTACAAGAACTAATCAACGAGGCTAAAGCCAGGGACGGAGGCTTAATTTTGAATTTAAACGGCCGGCCGGAAGTTGTGGTTTTAACTGTGGAAAAATATAATCAGCTAATCAGCGAATCAGCAAATCAGCGCCTAAGCGAGCAGGCAGACCAGGCAAATAGTTTTAAACCCAAAACCATTTTAGTCACTGGTGGAGCCGGCTATATTGGATCGCACTTAACAAGAGAGCTTCTTAAACAAGGACACAAAGTCGTGGTATTGGATAATTTATCTAGCGGCAAGCGGGAGAATGTGCCGGACGAAGCAGTTTTCGTAGAAGGGGATTTGGCAGATGTAAATTTGCTGAGGGATTTGTTTGCAGCTAATAATTTTGACGCGGTAATGCATATGGCCGCTAGCATTGAAGTTGAGGAGTCGGTGAATAACCCCCAAAAGTATTTTGAAAATAACGCTGTAAATACCGCCAAGCTGCTTTCGGTTATGAATGAGGCCAATGTAAAAAAAATAATTTTTTCTTCCACTTGCGCGGTGTTTGGAGACCAAGCCGGAGAGCTATTTGGCGAAACGGCCCCCGTCAAGCCCAACAACCCCTATGGTTTTTCTAAGGCTATGGCGGAAAAAAGCATTAAATATTATTGCCAGTTTGTGGGCTTCGATGCTGCGGTGCTCCGCTATTTTAACGCGGGCGGCTCAAGCCTAGAAGCCGAAATTAAACCGACTCACGTGTCCCATTTGCTGCCTATCATTTTTGAAGTCGCCGCGGGTTTAAGGCCTTACATTACCATAAACGGCAATGACTACCAAACCCCAGACGGCACCTGCGTGCGCGACTTTGTGCACGTGCTGGATATTGCCGGAGCCCACTTAAAAGCCTTAGATTATCTAGCATCACATAGCGGTTTTCATATTTTTAACATTGGCACGGGGTCTGGCGCCAGCGTCCTGCAAATGATCAATGCTACAGCTGAAGTTTTAAATAAAATGATCCCAATGGAAATTGGCCCCCGTCGGGCAGGCGACGCGGCTATGCTTATAGCTGACAACAGTAAAATGGTCAATGAGCTAGGGTATCGCCTAGAGTACAGCGATTTGCCTACCATCATATCTAGCAGCTGGGCGCAATTTATCAGGGAGTAACATATGTAACATTAAACCGTCATAAATAATGGCGGTTTTTTCATTTTTTACTTTTCCTGGTATAATAAAAAAATGAAAAAACTTTCCATAGTTGTGCCTGCTTACAATGAAGGCAAGAGAATAGAAAAAACTTTGCGTGAGATGAGCGCGTTTTTGCAAAAACAGGCTTTTACTTACGAAATTTTGGTAGTTAATGACGGTTCCAAGGACAATACTGCAGAGGTGGTTTCCGGCCTTAGCGCGCAAATCGCCAATTTAAAGCTAATAGATAACAAGGAAAACCACGGCAAAGGCTGGGTGGTTAAACAGGGAATGCTGGAAGCTACCGGAGATATTAGGCTGTTTATGGATGCGGATAATTCCACAAAAGTCGATGAAATAACAAAATTCCTGCCGTATTTTGAACAGGGTTACGATTTAGTTATCGGTTCGCGCAGAATTTCCGGAGCAGTCATTGCCGTACACCAGCCGTGGTTTCGGGATTTGCAGGGCAGTATATTCCGCCTGATAGTCCACATATTAGTGCCTTTAGGCGTGACTGATTCGCAGTGCGGCTTTAAGGCATTTACCGACAAGGCGGCAAAAGCTATTTTTTCCAAGCAAAGAATTTTCCGTTGGGCCTTTGATGTGGAAATTTTGGCGCTGGCCCGCAAAATGAAATTTAAAATTAAAGAAACCCCCATAACTTGGGTGAATGATGTGGAAAGCCACGTGAAGTTGAGCGGCAAAATAAAAATGCTGTTTGAAGTTATTCAGGTCAGGCTGAATTTGTGGAGCGGCAAATACGAATAAGTTTGTAAGGAAAATGAATTTAAACAATCAAACTAACAACCGACAGGGCGGTTTTCTAAGGCAAGCGACAACTTTATGGTTGTTGATTTTTGTCTTTGGCTCTGTGTTTTTTGGCTTTTATCCGCAAACTACAATCGCCAATACCCCCGCTAGTTCTTATATTATTAGTTTGCAGCCTGGCCGAGACGCTAAAATTTTAAACGCGGTGGGCGAAAAAATTAGCAAACGTTTTGAATTTACACCAAATTCCGAATTTAGTAATATTTATACTTTTGAGTCAAATTTAAGTTTGTCCGAACTCCGGCTACAATTATCTAGTTTCTACAATTATTTGGAAATCAACCGCGGTTTGGCTAGCCAAGCCGTATTCGTAAATGACCCAGGCTTTACCACTAACCCGCAGGACATAGACAAGCAATGGGCCTTGCCAAAAACTGGATTTAACTCGGTCTGGTCAACAACCACGGGCTCTAAAGACAACGTAGTTGGAATCATTGATACCGGTATAGATGCCACCCATGAAGATTTAAGGACCATAAATTTTAAAGATGGCTTTAATTTCGTTTCCCGTCAGGAAATTAAAGGGGTTGTTAATTCCGACGACAACGGCCACGGCACACTAGTAGCGGGGATACTTGGCGCCACAGCGAATAATGGCGTGGGCATTGCCGGAACAAATTGGCTAATTTCAATAATGCCTTTAAAAGCGCTTGACAGCACTGGCAAGGGCGACGCAGCAGCCGTTTCTGAAGCAATTGTCTGGGCTACGGACCATGGCGCAAATTTTTTGAACCTTAGCATTGGCGGCATTGGTTTTGGGCACGACACTACCTTGGCTAATGCTATTGCTTATGCTTTTAACCGTAACGTGGTCGTGGTCGCGGCTGCGGGCAATGACCAGGCTGTTAACGGAAAAAATTTGGATCAAGACCCGGTTTATCCAATTTGTGAAGATAATAATTATAATATGGTTATCGGGGTAGCGGCTGTTGACCAAAATGACATAAAAACAACGTTTTCCAATTATGGCAAAAATTGTATAGATGTAGTCGCGCCAGGCAGACGGATTCTCTCCACAATTAATTTTGACCCGATTACAAAAATTTCTTCCCCTAACTCTTACGCCTACGCCTCCGGAACTTCCTTGGCAGTCCCGTATGTGGTTGGCCAGGCAGCGCTGATTCGGGCCTTGTACCCTTTTGCCACCAATGTGCAAATTCGTGACCGGATAATGTCGACGGCTGACCAGATCGAAGATGCAAATTTAACGCAGTGCAGCGGATCTTCTTGTCGCGGGTTTTTGGGCGCTGGGCGGATTAATGTTATTAAAAGCCTGCAAGGTGAAATTTCTATCCAAAGCTTAAGCGAAGGCGAGCTGGTGCAGGTAGAAAATTCCAGCATTGTGTATTTAATCAGCGGCGGGCAAAAAAGGCTGATCTCGTCCTTTGTTTTAAACCAGAGGTATCAAGGTACACCAGTTAAAAAGGTTTCGTCCAGCCAGCTGGTAAATTTTCCAGAAGGGCCTTATGCTTCGCCGGTTAACGAGACTTTGGTCAAATGGCAGTCTGATCCAACAGTTTTCATAATAGACGAAGGGAAAAAATTGCCTATAACCTACCAAGTTTTCCAGCAGCGGAAGTTTAATTTTAATGATGTAAATACCGTTAGCTTTTCGGAAATCGATTCCTGGATTACCGGGCAGTTTTTGGCTCCAGTAGATGGCACGCTCCTTAGGACAGCTAAAGACAAGACCGTTTATTGGGTGGTGGGCGAGTCCTTGCATCCGATTAACCATGCTTTTTACATTGAGCGCGGCTTAAATATTTTTCCAGTGATAATAGTTGCCGATGAGGACATCCAGGGTTTCGCAAAAGGGGAAGCGTTTATCAGGTAAATTATTCTAATTGTACTAATTATCCTAATTGACCTAAATAATGTCTAATGACTAATTCCTAAGTTGGGTATTGGGATTTGTTTAGAATAATTAGAACAATTAGGTTAATTAGAAATTTGCAGATATGATAAAACACAAATTGATAAAAATAATTAGCGCAATAACTCTTGCAATAATCCCATTTACTGCCTTTGCCCAGGTTGATCCTGCGTTCAACCCAAGCAAACTGATTGAGGACAAAGTTTTTTCAGATACTCAGACTTTTGGCGGAGCTGCTGGAATCCAAAAATTTTTAGAAGTTAAGGGTTCGGTCCTCGCCAATACCACTGTGGATTTTTTAGTGAAATTAAAAGAGCCGCAAGTAACTTTACTTAAAGAAGGCCTGGAAGACCCACAGCCTAATTTGGGGCGTTTACGGACAGCCGCGGAACTAATTTGGGACGCTTCCAAGCATTCTGGCCTTAACCCGCAAGTTATATTAGTTACCTTAAACAAAGAACAAAGCTTAATTACCGGGCACCAAGATTCCAGCCCGGAAAAACTGCAAAAGGCTTTAGACCGGGCCATGGGTTTTGATTGCCCGGACAGCGGCGGTTGCGGCGATTTATTCCCCGGTTTTTACTTCCAATTATTCGGTAATTTTGACTCTACGGGCAACCGCTATTTGGGCGCGGCCAAATCTTTAATGAAATCTTTTAACGTTGCGGGCGGGCGCGGGCCATTAACTAATGGGCAAGTCGCCAAAGTTGGGCAGACAATAACCATTGAAAACACCGAAGGGCCGCCTAATAACGCGCCCGCTAGCCAACTTGTGACCTTACTCAACAACGCGACCGCGGCCCTTTACCGCTACACGCCGCACGTGTTTAATGGCAACTATAATTTTTGGAAATTTTTCCAAGAGTGGTTTAGGTACCCGAACGGGACGTTAATCGGCCTTTTGGGAGACACAAAAACTTACATTGTCCAAAACGGCACCAAACAGCTGGTCCCTGACTTTGTGGCGCGCGCTAGGGGAATGGTGTTGTCTTCCCGGGTTGTAGCATCGCCAAATGAGATGGATGGCTACCCGACTGACAAAGTCTACGGCCCTTCGGACAACACGGTGGTAAGGATAGAAAACGACCCTAAACTGTTTGTGTTTATAAAAGATCTTAAATATCCAGTTTCAGAATTTGTCCTAAGTCAGCGGAATTTGAGCGTGACGAATGCGCTAAATATGACGCAAGCAGAAAGCGCGTTGTTTGAATTAGGGCCAGTGTTGCCGCCAAGCGAGGGCACAATTTTAAGAGGACAGACCGACCAGTCAGTTTATGTAGTAGAAAATAGCAGGCTAAAACTTTTTAGCGCGTTTACTTTTGCCCAAAGAAAAATTACAGGCAAACAAATAACTTTAGTGCCTGATTCCGAAGTTGCCACGTACGAAAAGCAAGGTTTTGTTTCGCCCCTGGACAACACTTTAGTTAAGGCGCAAAACAGCGGCACAGTGTATTTAATAGATAAAGGCTTAAAGCATCCTTTGACCGCTGAACTTTTTAAAAACAAAGGGCTTAGTTTTAAGAACGTGGCTGTGTTAAGTAGTGAAGAAGTTGGCGCGCTGCCGATTGGCGCGTATGCCACGCCCAAAGATAAAACTTGGCTTGCTAATAAACAAACAGGGGAGCTGTATTACTTTAAAGAAGGCAGCCTGCACAAAATTTCTCCTTTTGTCGCTAAGCAAAAAAGCATTACTCCGGACTATTCCTTTAGCTCAAGCGAAATTAATGAGTGGCAAATAGGCATTCCTCTGCCGCCGCGCGATGGCACAATAGTAAAAGGGGACAGCGACGCTACAGTATATTTGGTTTCCGGCGGCCAGCTAAGGCCCTTGACTTACACTGCGTTTAAGAACCGCAAAATCACCGCAAAAAAGATTTCCACTCTACCGCAGGAAGAAGTTAATGCTTACGCAAAAGGGGATGTAGTAGCAAAGTAATATTGACAAAATAAACCACAGGTTTATAATTGGTTTATATGAAGAAACCGAAGAAAAATATTAGTTTGGATCAATTGGCAGCAATGGTTGCCGAGGGTTTTGAGCATACGGCAAGCAAAGAAGGTCAAGTTAAGTTAGAAGTTAAGGTGGATAAACTCGAGACCAGGATGAATAGATTAGAGCAAGGACAGGAAGAAATAAAATTAAGATTGGACGGCGTTGCTTATCGTTTTGAACTTATGGATCTCCAAAAGCGCGTTCAGCTATTAGAAAAAAGGGTAGGATTTAGTAGATAAAAATAGTTTAAATTTACAAATAAAAAATCCCCTCACTCGAAGGGATTTTTTATTTGCTTAAATGCAATTATTTAAAAATCGAGGCCGTTGTGGCATAGCCCCGAAAGTAATGCAGGGGATGCCGCAGACGGCCGTCAAGTAATGCCGTCGGCCAGACTCGGTACTCTCCAGCCGAAGATTCGATGCCATCGTCTTTCCTGCTCGAACATTCCACCGGGAGAGGCATCGTACCGCCACGTTGGCGCTGGAGGTGGCGGTGCTGCTGCTGGTGCTGCTGACTCCGGCAGAGCGGCAACTTTTGGCGGCTCAGCCGCGTAAGCTGAGGCTCCTGGTCGACGAGTCCTATCTGTGTTGGTTGTCATGCTGATTGTTTCCTCCTTTCCTCTCAAGATAGCCAACTTTTAACATTCTAACTAAAAATTCATAAAAAGTCAATAGGGGCTTATCGAAAAATCCCATAAATAAGGTAATATTTAGTAATACTATTGACTTTTATGTTGTTTTGTGATACAATACAAGGTCTTCTGGAATGACCGGCCAGAGGAATTTTCTGCGCATTCCGCGCGGGATAGAGAGGTTGCCCACACGAAGGAGGGGCTATGAAAAAGCTTTACGTATTTTTGTTTGAATCGCCAAACGCCCTTCCTGGGCAGCTGGCGATGGGTAGCATTGGGGTCCTCCTGACCCTAATTGACCTGAGGGTCACAGGGCGAGTGCATGACATCAAAATATCACTCGCGATGCTGATCATGGGAGTCGTCATCGTTAGCGTTACCTTTTGGGTTGTTTTTTAGGAGATTTAATTCCGGCGATTTCCGTCGGCCAAAGTTTAGGATCGGCGATTGTAAACTGCAGAGAAGCAAAACCGTTAAGATGTTTAAATTTAGTTTTGCAATCAGTTAATGGTTTTGTTATTCTGCGGATTAAATATCCGTTTAGCCATCTGTTAGCCGA
>Ga0209542_10020240_pt1 | contig 10566 bp, 18 predicted proteins | sample RifCSPhighO2_01_FD_184028 | JGI IMG/M metagenome (GOLD analysis project Ga0209542, IMG submission 184028) | Soil microbial communities from Rifle, Colorado - Rifle CSP2_plank highO2_0.1 (SPAdes) (version 2) | ecosystem: Environmental > Terrestrial > Deep subsurface > Rock core/Sediment ...
TTGGCGCAGTTGGCCATGCTCCCCAAGCGCGCCAGCGAGCCCATGCAAAAGCTCTTGCGCTCGGCACTTGCCAACGCCACCGAGCGGGAAGGGGTCTCGGCCGCCGACCTGTATGTTTCGAAAATAGAGGTTAACGGCGGAGTGGTCTTTAAACGCTCGATGCCCCGCGCACGCGGCCGTGCCTCGATGATAAAAAAGAGGACGTCGCATATCACCCTTTCGCTTGCGCAAAAGGGAAAGCCCAAAACTCAAGCTCCAAATTCCAAAGCCGAGGCGGCAAAATAATATTATGTCTAAAGTAGTCCATCCATACTCTCATCGACTTGGCATCTTGCGCGACTGGCGGCACCGCTGGTTTGCCGCGGGGGCGCAGTACCAGCAGAACCTCAAGGCGGACATACTCCTGCGCGAGTTTTTGCTGCGGCAGTTGCGCGGCATGTACATTGGCGGAATGGAAATAGAGCGCAACCAAAAGCAGCTGCGCGTTATCATAAAAACATCGCGCCCCGGGCTTCTTATCGGCCGCTCGGGCGAGGGCTCGGTCAAGCTCAAAGACTCTATTGCATCCTTTTTGCGCAAAAAAAAGCTGGCCGTCCCCGAGTTAAAGCTCGACATTGAAGAGATACGCAGCCCGGAGAGCAACGCGGCTATTGTCGCCTATATGGTAGCGGAGAGTCTGGAAAAGCGCCTGCCGTTTCGCCGGGTGCTTAAGCAGACGATAGAAAAAGTCATGGCCAACCGCGATGTTAAGGGCGTGCGCATTAGCGTGGGCGGCATGCTGGGGAGCGGCTCTATGTCGCGCACCGAGCAGCTTAAAAAAGGCCGTATTCCGCTCCAGACGCTGCGTGCCGACGTGGACTTTGCCCGCGAGCGCGCCAAACTGCCCCTGGGGATTATCGGCGTTAAGGTCTGGATATACAAAGGCGACATCTTTTCCGCTCGCGGAAAAGATAAATAAAAAAGATTGCCCCCAAAATATATGTTAGTCCCTAAAAAAGTAAAATTCCGCAAGTGGCACACCATGCGCCGCAACCCAAAGTCTGTTAAAGTCGCCACGCGCGGCATTACGGTGGCGTTTGGTAGCCACGGCCTTAAGGCCACAACGCACGCGCGCGTCCGCAGCAACCAGATAGAAAGCGCGCGCAAGGTTATTGCCCGCAACTTGGGTAAAACCGGCAAGCAGTGGATACGGATCTTCCCCGACAAGCCCTTTACCCAAAAGCCGCCCGAGGTAAAACTTGGCAAAGGCAAGGGCGACCCGGTAGGGTACGAGGTAGAGGTATGGCCGGGCCGCATACTCTTTGAGGTAGACGGCGTAGAGGAAAAGCTAGCGATAGACACCCTGGTTAAGGCTGCTAAAAAGCTGCCGCTTAAAGCCAAGGTCGTGGCCCGCCACTAATATACGCATATGGCAAAGAAACTCGATTTAACTAAACACACGCACGAAGAGCTCCACAAGCTCGTCGGGGCCAAGCGCGAAGAGCTGCGCGCCTTGCGTTTTAGCGTTGCAGGGAGTAAAAATCGTGATGTAAAGCTGGCTGGCAAGCTGCGCCGCGAGATAGCCCGGGCGCTTACGCAGCTGAACAAGAACTAATTATGGAAACTAACACCGCACAGCGCAAGATATTTCAGGGAGTGGTTGTCTCGGACAAGATGACGGACACCGCCGTGGTTGCCGTGTCGCGCTATGTTAAGCACCCCAAGTACAAAAAGTACATGAAGAAGACCAAGCGCCTTATGGCCCACAACCCGGGGGGCAAAGCCAAAGAGGGCGACAAGGTTACTATCCGCGCGTGCCGTCCGCTGTCTAAAAACAAAAGCTTCGAGATCATTTTTCCCCTCGACTCCGCTCGGGATAAATAACCACCATGATACAAGACCGCTCACTCGTTATTATTGCAGACAATTGTGGCGCCAAAATTGGACGCATCTTCAAGATACCCGGCTCGTCCAAAAAGCGTTATGCCGAAATAGGCGAGGTGGTGATACTGTCTGTCCAGACCGCCGAACCGCGCAAAGCGGTAAAGAAAAAGGACGTGCTCCACGGGGTGGTGGTGCGTCAGCGCAAGCCGTTCCGCCGCAAAGACGGCAGCTACATACGCTTTGACGAAAATGCGGTGGTGGTTTTAGAGTGGGGTGCCAAGGACAAAAAAGAGCCTAAAGCGGGCCGCATCTTTGGGCCTATCCCGCGCGAGCTCCAAGAGCTTGGCTATCAGACTATTATTTCTCGCGCGCCCGAGGTGGTGTAGCCCCTCGGCGGACCTTGGGGTGAATTAAGAAATTCATATGAACACGCTGCATATTAAAAGAGGCGATACGGTGGTGGTGCTAACCGGCGTTGACCGTGGCAAAACGGGCAAGGTTACGCGCGTGCTCCCCAAACAAAACAAGGTCGTGGTAGAGGGGATAGGCATGCAGGTTAAACACCAGCGGCCGCGCAAAGCGGGCCAAAAGGGCCAAATTATACAAAAGCAGCATCCTATACACGCGAGTAACGTGGCATTAAAGTAGCTTCTAGAAGCTAGCTGCTAGTGACTAGAAGCTCAAAAAAAACCATGCAACTGATACAAGAAAAACAAAAAAGCGTGTACCAAGACCTTAAGGCCCAATTTGGCTGGAAAAGCGTCATGCAGACTCCGCAGATACAAAAGGTGGTGGTCTCGGTGGGTGTGGGCAAAATGACCAAAGACAAGGGCAAGGTAGAGTTGGTGGCAGACCGCCTGGGCAAAATCACGGGCCAAAAGCCCCTCGCGCGCGGGGCCAAAAAGTCTATCGCCACTTACAAAACGCGCATCGGCGACAAAATCGGCTACCAGGTAACCCTGCGCGGGCAGCGGGCGCAGGACTTTCTTAACCGCTTGGTCCATGTGGCCCTGCCGCGTACCAAAGACTTTAAAGGCATCAGTACCGCCGCGATAGACGAAATGGGCAACTACACGCTCGGCATGCGCGAGCACTCCGTGTTTCCCGAGACCGCCGATGAGGAGCTTAAAGACGTGTTTGGCATGGCGGTTACGATAGTTACCTCGGCTAAAAATAAAGACGTCGCCCAAGCCTATCTAACGCACCTAGGTTTTCCGTTTAAGAAGGACGTTTCGCAAAAATAACCATATTAAGAAGTTAGCCGGTCTATAGGTAAGTCTCTAGAAATACCTTTGCCACGTCGCCAGGCAAAAGTCCTTTTTAAAAAGGCAAAATATGTTATACTGCCTTCATGACTACGGCGGCCCTAGTAAAAAAAATGGAGAAAAAAGGCTTTGTTATGGTGCCTCGTGACGAGTACGAGGATCTGCTCGTGTATAAAAGATTGAGTAAGCCGGTAAAGGAGTTTGTACCTTCTAAGTCCGAGCTTGCTGCTCTGCGTCGCGCGCGCAAAAACTATAAAGAAGGTAAAACGATGTCTCTCGATGAGCTCAAACAAAAATTGGGATATTAAGGTTGACGCTGCTGTTTATAAAGTTCTAAAGAAATTTCCTCGCGGAGACAGAGACGCGATTATTGCGGTATTAGAGACAATACCCCGCAATCCTTTCGTGGGTGATATCGAAAAAATTAAAGGCGAGGAATATAGTTGGCGTCGCAGAGTCGGCTCGTACCGTATCTTTTACGATTTGTATATAGACGCGAGGGTTATCCATGTCACTGAAGTTAGGCGTCGCACCTCGAGAACCTATTAACTATGCGGCAGCAAAAGCAACAAAAGAGGATTTCTTTCGGAGGCTTTGACGCGGCCCACCTCTATTCGCTTGCCGTGGAAAACTTTTGCGTTTCTGAAAAAGAAGGCGTCTGTTTTGCCTGCGTGAGCCTAAAGTCTCGTCTCGAGAGGATGATTGGAGAAAAAGAGGCGCAGGCTATACAACGACAGGTGAAAAAACACCCGAACTAGAATTTTTTCAGAACAACTGCCAAGAAATAAGAGAACGCAAAAAATTCATAGAAATGTAAAATGCCCGGACGGATTTCCGGGCATTTTAGTGATCAAAAGCGCGAAAGCATCGGCAGCCCGTCTAGGGTGTCGATGCTTCTTTGTTGCGTTTTGCGCGCTGCTCCCGCAGGAACTCCCAGCGCTTGCGTAGCGTGGGGTCGCGGTCGTGGGGGATATAGAAGAGCTTTTTGGGATGGTGTCGCTGCACCTCTTCGTCGAGTTTTAATGCCCCAAGCTCCACCATCTCCTCGAAGATGCCTTTTGGTACGTATTTGGTGAGGGCGTCGTCCTCGCGGCTTAGATAATAGTTGGTGTAGCGCGGCTGCCCCTTTTGAGTCTTTTCTATCCGCCCCCACATTGGGTCATGTTCGTTAAGGTACATTAGTACTTCCTCGGCGCTCTTAAACGCCGGTTCGCGTTTGAGTGCCATGGCGGGTTTCCTTGTTGCTACAGAAAGCGTACCATGAGACTGGCACGGAGTAATTGACATATATTAGCAGTTGTGCTAATGTATTTCCGTCTAGGTCTTTGAAGGAGGTCGCCATGACGTGGCAAAGTATAAGATGATTTGACTGCCTAAAAACAGCATCTCATCATTGAACTGCCGATTCGACTTCGGTGGATGGGGTGCGCAAGCAACCCAACTCACGAAGGAGAATCCAATGCAGGAAAACTGCACCGAAGAAGCCCTTGCAAAGGGGGCAAAGTTTCGCTGTGCTGGCGTCATGGAGTTGAAGAAGATTCCATACGGCAAGGCGTCCCATTGGGGCGGTACATGTGCGCGATACATCATGCAGGATGAACTTCTGGCTCATCTCCCACAAGGGAGAGACAGCCGGGGCAGAGTCCCACTGAAGGTTGTGCTCAACATCCGTCCCGAGCGAGCTAAACGGCTCGGACTCGGCCTCAAAAAGAAGTCATGGGTACTCGTTGAGGTCTACGCCATCAACGCGGCGCAGGCAACTGTGTTCGGTCGGCTGAGCAAGTATCTCCCACACGGCACCCTTGGAGGTTGGGCGAGGGGTACGAGTACCGCTGGCTCGATGAGAGCACCTATTGACCAGAGGCCGTCCTTGGCGTATAATCAAGGGGCATCAACGGAAAGGAGGATGTCATGAGAATATATACTTGAGACAGTCTTGATTCACATGCAACGGAAGTTCTTCATATCACGGCGCCTCTCCCTTGTGAGGCCACGCCTGCTCCGCGCAGGCGCTAACCAAGACCCGCTCACGCGGGAAAGCTAAGGCTCGCTTCGCGCGCGCCTCACCAAGCATCTGCGCCAACGCGCGCCAGGTCTTGGACCAGTGCCCTGTGCTTCGCGCCCAGGGCCAGACGGGGACTCGCTTCGCGGCGCATCCCAGGAGGTCGGCTCTCCTCCGCTTGAAGAGCCCGCAAGGACCCGACTGAGGGGTGCGCTCCCCGGTTGGGAGATGCACAAGGCCAGGCGAGGTCATGGGTTTCGCACCCAGCCACCTCCGGCTTGGAACGTCTCGCTGGAGTCCATACTCGGACAAGGCGACTAAAGACGTGAAAGGGAAAACGGCGAATGCGATGAATTCAACGCCACTCCAACTCGGGGTGGCGTTCTCTTTTTAGTTTTTGGAAAACATCTGCCCACACAAAAAGCAAAAGGGCGATCCCGCATGGACCGCCCCTGATGTTGCCGGGATTCATCTCCGGCAAAAGGCGAGGAACCAATCCAGGCCGGTCGCCTTGCGGGCAAACCGTCTGGAGTTTTTCTCCGCCCCACTTGAATTGAGGCCGCAGGTTTGAAAAAGCCTGCTTTTCTGAGCGAGCCGTTCGGCGTGGCCTTCCCAGGACTCGCAGGAACTCTCGAGTCTGCGTACGGCCTCCTGGTCGCCACGGAGGGCTCGTAGCTTGAGCCTCCACAACATGCTTACCTCCCTTTCGATGAACTAACGCACGTACCTATAATTATGCCCCCAAACGGTCTTAGAGTCAAGCGTCTGGAAATAGGCCTAAAAACAAGCTTTTTTAGGGATTGCGCGCCGGAAAGGCCTGTGATATTATCTTTGGGCTAAGCCCTTGCGGGCTTTTTATTTGCAAATGGCCAAAAAGTCTACAGTCGCACGCTCCAACCGCCCGCCTAAGTTTAAAAGCCGGGTAGTTCGCCGTTGTTTCCGCTGCGGGCGCAAGCGCGCCTTTATGCGAGACTTTGGCATGTGCCGCGCTTGCTTTAGAGAGGCCGCCAACGAAGGGCTAATACCCGGAGTACGTAAGTCGTCCTGGTAAATCACAAACATGGTAACCGACCCTATTGCAGACCTACTAGTGCGCCTTTCGAACGCCTCGCGCGTGGGCAAAGCGGCTACCACCGTGCCGTACTCCAACCTTAAGCAGGCGGTGGCAAAACTCCTAGAGAAGGAGGGATACGTCGGCGAGGTCGTTAAAAAAAATGGCAACCTGGTTTTTTCGCTGGTGTACACAAGCGGCCGTCCGGCGATAAACGGGGTTAAGCGTATCTCCAAGCCCTCGCGGCGCATGTACATGGGCGTACGCGACGTACGACCTATTAAGCGCGGCCACGGTCTACTGGTCCTTTCAACCCCCGCGGGCGTACTGACCGGCAAAGAGGCCCAAAGTAAGCGTGTCGGCGGGGAAGTCCTGTTTGAAATCTGGTAGATTCGATACGATTCACTACAAGTAAAAATATATGAGCAGACTTGCAAAAAGACCCATAGCCATTCCGGATAAAACCGAAGTAAATATTTCGGGATATTCCGTATCGGTTAAAGGCCCTAAGGGCACGCTTACCCGCGACACCAGCCGCCTTATTGCGGTTGAGGTAGGGAGCGAGGGCGTGGTGGTAACCCCCAAGGTACAGTCGCTCGAGTCCCGCGCGGCGCTGGGCACGACCGCCGCACATATCCGCAACATGATTGTTGGGGTTAATACCGGCTTTCAGAAAAAACTTCTAGTCGAGGGTGTCGGCTACAAGTGGGATGTACAGGGCAAGACGCTTAACTTGGCGCTTGGCTTTTCGCACCCGGTTAAAATGCCTATCCCCGAGGGTCTTGTAGTTACGGCCGACAAGGGCGCGCTGACTATTGTGGGCCACGACAAAGAGGTGGTGGGGCAGTTTGCCGCCGATGTTCGCGCCCAGAAAAAGCCCGAGCCCTACAAAGGCAAGGGTATCCGCTACGATGGGGAAATAATCCGCCGCAAGCAGGGCAAAAAGGCCGCATAAACATTTATGATGCACCGCGAACGCAGACACAACCGCATACGAGCAAAAGTAAAAGGCACGCTCGCGCGCCCGCGCTTGTGCGTGTACCGCTCTAACCGCTATATGGAGGCACAGATCATTGACGACACTGCGGGTAAGACCCTGGTTTCCGGCAAGATGGATGATGCTAAAAAACTCGGTGTCGAGATAGCCAAAAAGGCAAAGGCCGCGGGTATTGAGGCGGTGGTGTTCGATCGGGGCGGGTTCCGCTATACTGGCCAGGTTGCACTGTTGGCGCAGGCCGCCCGCGATGGGGGACTCAAATTTTAATCTATATGCCAGACGAAAAAGAAATAACTTTAACCGAAGTAGAGGCAACTCCTGCCGTAGTCCCCGAGGTGCCCAGAGAAGCACCGGCCGAAGCCCCTGCTGCAGCAGTGACACCGGCTCGGCAAGGTGCCCGTGGTGGCGGCCGTCGCGAGCGGCGCCCCTCTACGCGCCCGCCTCGGGCCCGCAGTGAGTTTGACCAAAAGATGATCAACATCCGCCGCGTGGCGCGTGTGGTTGCGGGTGGGCGGCGCTTTTCTTTCTCGGTGGCGCTTATCATTGGCAATAAAAAAGGCAAGGTGGGCGTAGGGCTGGGCAAGGCCGGCGACACGACCGCGGCCATAGACAAGGCGGTCCGCGATGCAAAAAAGCACATGATTACGGTTAGCCTAACCAAAGACAACTCGATAGCGCACGAAATTTTCGCCAAATATTGCGCGGCGCACGTAAGCCTAATGCCGGCCCCGGGCCGCGGGCTGGTGGCGGGCTCGTCTGTCCGGCCGGTGTTGGAGTTGGCCGGCGTTACCAACGTGGTTGCCAAGATACACTCCGGCAGCAAAAACGGTCTTAACAACGCGCGTGCTGCAATAGAGGCTCTCCAGACGCTTAAAGCGTAAATGAGCTTTTAGAAGCTAGTCCCTAGGACCTAACAAACATGCAACTCAACGACCTAAAACCAAAGACCAAGCGCAAAACCTCGAAAAGGGTCGGCCGCGGGCGCGGCTCGGGCAAGGGCAAGACCGCCGGGCGTGGCACCAAAGGGCAAAATGCGCGCGCGGGCCACAAAAAGCGCCCCGAGGTGCGCGAGCAGCTTAAGAAAATTCCCAAACTGCGCGGGCGCGGCATCCACGCGCTTCGGAGTATTGGGGACAAACCGATGGTTATAAACCTTGCCTCGCTCGAGGCCGCGTTTAGCAGCGGCGACACTATTAGCCCCACGCTGCTTCTTGAGCGCGGTGTCTTAAACGCACGCAAAGGCGCACTCCCCAAAGTAAAGGTGCTGGGCGATGGGGAACTTACCAAAAAGTTTACCCTCTCTGGTTTTTTGATGTCGGCCAGCGCCAAGGAAAAAGTGGAAAAAGCGGGTGGCACGATCAACTAAAAACAGAAAACTGAAAACACAAAACCTATGAACAACAACTTTTTAGTTTTTAGTTTTTAGTTATGAACAGTTTTTCACAAAAACTTTCGTTGCTATTGGCCGACGCGCAGCTGCGCAACCGCCTTCTTTTTGTTATCGGCATACTGGCACTTTTCCGCGTGCTGGCCGCGGTCCCCATCCCGGGCATCGATGCGGTGCAGCTGGAGCTTTTCTTTAGCAACAACCAGTTTTTTGGGCTGCTAAACCTGTTCTCCGGCGGCGGGCTCTCCAACCTTTCCTTAGTGATGCTTGGTGTCGGGCCGTACATTACCGCCTCTATTGTCATGCAACTCCTTACGCTTATGGTGCCGCGCTTTAAGCAAATGTACCAGGAAGAGGGCGAGGCCGGTCGGCAAAAGTTTAGCATGTACTCGCGCATTCTTACGCTGCCCATAGCGGTGGTGCAGGGTATTAGCTTCCTCCTTATACTCCAGCAGCAGGGGATACTCCCGGAGCTTAGCTCGATTCAGTTTGGGGTTAACCTGCTCGTGATTACGGCGGGCTCGATGTTCCTTATGTGGTTGGGCGAACTTATTTCCGAGTTTGGCCTAGGCAACGGCGTGTCGCTTATTATCTTTGCGGGTATTGTGGCGGGCCTGCCTGCGATGGTGTCGCAAACCCTTTTTGCCTTTGACCCGGCGCAGATACCCTTGTACCTGGCCTTTGTGGTGGCGACCTTTGCCGTAACGGCGGCCGTGGTGGTTATTAGCGAGGCCGAGCGCCCCGTGCCGGTTACCTACGCCAAGCGCGTGCGGGGGATGAAATTTTTTGGCGGCACCTCTACCTACCTGCCACTGCGCCTTAACCAGGCGGGCGTTATACCTATTATCTTTGCGCTGTCCTTCTTGCTGTTGCCGCAGATGTTTGCCAGCTTTTTTGCCACCTCGTCTATTGGCTTTTTGGCCGGCGCATCAACCTGGCTCCTTAACGTGTTGCAAAACCTGACGGTATACGGGGTGCTGTACTTCCTTTTGGTGTTTCTCTTTACGTACTTTTACACCGCGGTAACCTTTGACCCACACATGATAGCGGAAAACCTGCAGAAGAGCGGCGCATTTATCCCCGGTGTGCGCCCTGGCCCCTCGACCTCCGAGTACTTGGGCAAAGTTATTACGCGCATTACCTTTGTGGGGGCGCTGTTCCTTGGCATTATTGCGGTCATGCCTATTGCGGTGCAGTCCTTAACGGGCATACAAAATTTGGCGCTGGGCGGTACGGGGTTACTTATTGTGGTGTCGGTTATTTTGGACTTGTCGCGCCGTATTGATGCACAAATCTCGATCCGCGAGTATTAAGATAGGAAATTAATTCCTGTTTTAAATAGTCTGATATTCTTTAGTTATGGAAGTACGAACTTTTTTAATGATGGGGCGGCCGGGGTCGGGCAAGGGGACCCAAGCCAAGCTCTTGGCTAAAAAGCTTGGCGCGGAGATTTACTCATCGGGCAATCGCCTGCGCGAAATGGCAAAGGGTCCCGGCTTTGTCAACGAAAAGGTTAAGTCCGTCATAGACAACGGCGCGCTCCTGCCGGCATGGTTTTCCTCTCATATGTTTGTAGAGGCGCTGCTCGCGCTCCAGCCCGAAGACGCCATTGTGTTTGAGGGCGCATGCCGCCGGCTGGAAGAGGCTCAAGCCTTTGCCGAGACGGCCGAGTGGCTTGGCCGGCCTTACCGCGCGGTCTTTCTTGATATCTCCGACGCCGAGGTAGAAAAGCGCCTTACCGCACGTCGTGGCAGCGAAGGCCGTGCAGACGACGCTTCAGACACTATCGAACATCGAGAAAAAGAGTACGAAGAGCACACCGCCCCCGCGGTCGAGTTTTTTAAATCTACCGGCACCCTGCTTACCATTAACGGCGAGCAGAGCATCGAGCAGGTACATACGGAAATAGTAAAAGCCCTGAATTTGTAATGGTTGCTAAAACACAAGAAGAGAAAGAAAGCCTGCGTAAAGCAGGCAAGATACTAGCGGCCGTGCTGCGCG
>Ga0209542_10020241_pt1 | contig 10565 bp, 10 predicted proteins | sample RifCSPhighO2_01_FD_184028 | JGI IMG/M metagenome (GOLD analysis project Ga0209542, IMG submission 184028) | Soil microbial communities from Rifle, Colorado - Rifle CSP2_plank highO2_0.1 (SPAdes) (version 2) | ecosystem: Environmental > Terrestrial > Deep subsurface > Rock core/Sediment ...
GTATGACCTCCCTTTAGTTGATTAGTCCACCCTTGCCCACCTAAACTTTCAAAGAAAGTTTGGCGGGTGAATTTCAGAGATACAAAAAGGGCCCCTTAGGACCCTCCTGTCTCACCGAATTACGCTTATGATAGCACTTTATCCCGCTCATGTCAATAATTTACTTCTGTGCTTTTAGGTCTACAATTAAGGCTTATGAGACATGGGAGGGATCAATACGGTTTTCACCATATTCTTATACCTTTGGTTATTATTGTTATTGCAATTGTAGGGTTGGCGGGTTGGCGGGTTTTTAAAAGCAGGTCGGGAAGTGGTTCAAACACTAGGTTCACTACATCTGAAAACGGTGAACGCCAAATTGGCGAGACAGAAGCTATAAAAGCCGGTAAAGATTTATCTGGTGGTAAGTGTGAGGGCAAGGGTTCAACCAAGCTGACTGCCCTGCCCATGAAACCGACAGATTTTGCCATGATATTGCCATACGGGCTAATGGTTGACGGCCATGTGACACCCATAGACCATCAGTACTTTTCCCCTACTGATTTTGAATCGGCACCTGATACTTACGAAGTTTACGCCCTTGCCGATGGGAGAATTACCGAAATCAGCCACCGCGGCGAATCAGTGGGCAGCCGTGGTAAACCAAGCAATGACTACCGATTCGTATTTTCACACACCTGTACCTTTTTAACCTACTTTGACCTGGTGACCAGCCTGGCACCAAATATAAAGGCAGAGTTTGATAAAAGCGCCAGGTCAAGTGGGTCTATGAGTTCTGCGTCGTTAGACATACCCGTAAAAGCCGGCCAGTTGGTTGGATATATAGGAGGGCAAACATTGGATTTTGCTGTCTGGGACACCACCAAACCACTTTCTGGTTTTATTAATCCTGATTCGTACAAGGGAGAGCGGTGGAAGATATACACGGCTGACCCACTAGATTACTATGCAGAAGGTGTGAAACAACAGATACTCTCTAAATATATGCGAACGGACGCCAGCAAAAGCGGAAAGATTGACTGGGATGTGGACGGGCGACTGATTGGCAACTGGTTTGTAGAAAACTCAAATGGTTACGAGGGTGACCGTGGCCAAGGAGATGGAAGATATTGGCGTACGCATTTGGCTGTAGCACCAGACTACCTGGATCCCAGCTACTACATTGCCTCCTTTGGCAGCTTCAAAACATCAGGAGACGGAGAACAATTTCTGATTGAATCGGCTTCACCAGACCCCAAAAATGTTGATACAACTACCGGGCTGGTAAAATACCAGCTGTCTGGCTGGAATTATCTGGTCAACGGAGATTTCTGGGACAGGCGTTCTCATGCACAAGATCTAAAGATTACACTAAAGAATTCTTCGCGAGCAGGGTGCGCGCTCTATCAACTTCTAGAGAATCGCATGCTTCGTGCCGAACCTTTTCCCGGCAAAGCTTGTACTGAAGTTACAGGATTTACTCCTGCTGCAAAAACCTACACACGTTAAATAGCTTAGCTACCCTCTCTTTTAGCCAGATTTTCCCCGAAACCCCATCTGTTTTTAGCTTATCTATATAGTTGTGAATGAGTTCCAATCATAACGTAAAGATATATCTGCTTGCCCTCAATTTCATAGATTGCCCTAACATCCCCCGTCACATCAATACTATAGTAGCCTTTGAGTTTACCTTTTAGCGGGTGTTGCCGAAGTATTGGATCAAGAGGATCCTCTTGAAATAACTTTAGGCGTAATGTGAAAGCTTTTTGGATCTTCTCAGGTTGTTTTGAGAGTTGCTTAATAAACTTTCTGGAATAACGAATCGTCATTTTTTAGATTCTTTTTTTACCTCAGCGTCTAACCATGCTATAGCCTCATCAATATCCGTAAATGCTGGCGATACGTTAATCCCTTTCTTTACGTCCGCAGAAATCTTCAGTAACTCTTTTTCGACTTCGGGACGTAGCTGTGGTACATCACTAATGGTGATTGAGCGGCGGTGAACTATATCCTTCAGTGAAGCCGAAACAAGTGTACTCACCGGTAAACCGAGAGCACTCGCTACTTCTTGAGCCTGCTTTTTCAGGTCTTTATCAATCTTTACATTTAATACGGTTGTATTACTCATAATAACCAGAGTATATACATTGGTTAGAAGACTGTCAACAAATTTTCAGTATTTTCCCCAGAAACTCATATGTTTGCTTAGCATTTATCTATAAAATACGCTATAGCGTAAAATACGAATAACTTTTAACTTACAGGGGCAAAAGATTTTTGCCAAAATCTCAGGTGTTTTTCTGTATTAAGGTTCTTCACTAAAGCCAAAAGCTTCCCAGGTTGCCCGGTCAACCACCAGACCAATACCACCTCCCTCGGGTCTAAAAAATGATGGGCCTGCCTCTTCAAGAGTAATACGGCCGAGCGATAGGTCTACCAGGGCTTTCTCTGTTTCTCTACCAGTTTCACCCAATAGTGTAGCTGCCGGACGCTCTTCTGATGGTCTTGGTACTTCCATACTTTAATAGTAACAGAAGTCTCATCTTTTTTCCCCTCCCCTAACGTATAATTCTTTTATGACTAAAGACGAAATTGTAGCCAAAGTTAAAGAACTAAATTTTCCAGAAGGTTCATACATCGTCTTCGGGAGCTGCCCTATGGCTGCTGCTGGCATAAGAGAAGCAAGCGACATTGATATGCTGGTCTCAAAAGAGCTTTTTAAGAATTTGGAAGATGTAGGTTGGCAGTTTCTAGACAAGGGGAAGAAAGACAAACCCCTTACTTACGACGTGTTTGAGGCACATCCAAACTGGAACTTTAGCTCTTACAGCCCTACTCTCAAACAGTTACTTGCTAGTGCAAGCATAATTGACAGTATACCTTTTGCCTCTCTTGATGAAGTTAGAAAATGGAAAGTATCATCTGGCCGCCCTAAAGACCTAGTAGACATACAGCTTATTGATGCTTATCTGAAAGCGAGAGAAGGGATATAATTGAATTATGGCAACATATGAAGACTTTGAGAAGCTGGATGTCCGGGTTGGTAAAATTATAGAGGTTGAAGACTTTCCAGAGGCACGCAAACCCAGCTATAAGCTCAAAATAGACTTTGGCGAAGAGATTGGCATTAAGAAATCCTGCGCCCAATTACCCCAGAACTACAGCAAAAAAGAACTAAAGGACAGGCTGGTTCTGGGCGTGGTTAACTTCCCTCCCCGCCAAATCGGCCCAGCTGTATCAGAAGTCTTAACCCTTGGCGTCCCAGATGAAGAGGGCAACTGCATCCTGATAGAACCCACCAAAAACGTCCCCCTAGGCGGCAAACTTTACTAGCGGCCTGAGAGAAATTCTTCTCGGGCAATACGAGCAATTTCCATAATCCGCTGAGGATTATTGAGTGCTGGAGGGAATACTCCTTCAAAGGGAGCGTTTACAACGGTCAGATCGCCCTGCGGGTCGGCGTGAGTATCTGCCATTCCTAATCTAGTTGTCGCATCATAATCATGATTGACTATTTGAACCGGCTGGTCTTGGTGGCGTTTGAACCAAAGTCCTTCAATATCCCAGTTATCCAGGATATCAAGCTCCTCATAGGTTACGCCGCGGAATACCAAACCTGGCACATATTTATCAGCGCTTGGAGCAGCAACATAAGCTCTAAATTCTTCTATCTCTCTTTTGCTGCGATTTACGGCTAAGATATCTTGAACAGTCTCCGGAATATCGACAATGTGCTGGATACATAACTGAAAACCGGTTAGCGCCGCGGCTTCATACTCTGGCACCCGGCCAATAATAGCCCCCATTACTTGAGGGGTACGTTCACCATATGCAAAATATAAACTTTCTCTGGACATATATAATATTATATCACTTTATAAATCATAACGCAAGTCTGCATCCTGATAGAACCCACCAAAAACGTCCCCCTCGGCGGAAAACTTTACTAAACCCAAAATCTCATCTGTTTTGTGAATTTAAAAAAGCCCTGTTAGGGCTCTTTTTTTCCTGGTCTTTATGCTGGCGTCGTGCTATCTTCCCAGGGCTCAGGCCCAAGTATTGTCGCCGCTACGGGGCTTAACTTCTGTGTTCGGCATGGGAACAGGTGTGACACCCACGCTATGGACACCAACATAAAAACCACGAAATGTTAAAGATTGGTGTGACTTACACCAATAACCAGTCAAAATTACACTTTATAGTCCAGAACGGACAGGCTGAATTCAGCCTGCATGTTCTGGTCGTAAAAAGTCAATGGGGACGATTAGTACGCTTCGGCTCAATACATTGCTGCACTTTCACCTTGCGCCTATCAACGTGATCGTCTATCACGGCCCTCCTAGGGAAATCTAATCTTGAGGTTGGCTTCGCGCTTAATATGCTTTCAGCGCTTATCCATTCCGCACATAGCTACCCAACAATGCCCTTGGTAGAACAATTGGTACACCAGAGGTGCGTTCAACCCGGTCCTCTCGTACTAGGGCCAAATCCTCTCAAATTTCCTGACGTCCACAGCGGATATAAACCGAACTGTCTCACGACGTTCTGAACCCAGCTCGCGTACCACTTTAATCGGCGAACAGCCGAACCCTTGGGACCTGCTCCAGCCCCAGGATGTGATGAGCCGACATCGAGGTGCCAAACCGCGCCGTCTATGTGAACTATTGGGCGCGATAAGCCTGTTATCCCCGGCGTAACTTTTATCCGATAGCGCTGCCGATACCACTCTCACGATACAAGTATCTAAACAGCGGAAAACTTACTCCCACTTTCGTGCCTGTTTGGCTTGTAGGCCTCACAGTCAAGCTGGCTTTTGCGTATGCACTATCGGTTCGATTTCCATCCGAACCTAGCCAACCTTTGAACGCCTCCGGTACTCTTTAGGAGGCAACCGCCCCAGTTAAACTACCCACCAGACACGGTCCTGGAACCGGATAACGGTCCCAGTAAGGATCAAAGGCATACAAGGGTGGTATTTCACCGGTGGCTCCACCTTGGCTAGCGCCAAAGCTTCAAAGCCTCCCACCTATCCTACACATGTATACCTCGGATCCAATGCCAAGCTGTAGTAAAGCTGCACGGGGTCTTTTCGTCCTGCTGCGGACAGACGGCATCTTTACCGTCAATGCACTTTCACCGAGCTCTTCGTTGAGACAGTACCCATATCATTACTCCATTCGTGCAGGTCAGAACTTACCTGACAAGGAATTTCGCTACCTTAGGACGGTTATAGTTACCGCCGCCGTTCACCGGGGCTTCAGTTCAGCGCGTAAACGCATCCCCTTAACCTTCCGGCACCGGGCAGGAGTCAGCCCCTATACATCCACTTTCGTGTTAGCAGAGACCTGTGTTTTTGGTAAACAGTTGCATGGGTTCCTTAGCTGCGGCCCCGTCACACTACTTATAAAGTGTGTAGACAGAAGCTAGCTTTCTTTTCTCATCTAAAATTACTCGTTTATACAGACCGATATAAGAAGTTAAAACTTATACCTGCTCCTGTTGTTTTCAAAAAGAAAACTGGCACAGAATAATCAAAATTGACTATTCACATTCCTGCCACTTTATAAACAAAGTGACGGGGCAGACCTTATCCCGAAGTTACGGTCGCTGTTTTGCCGAGTTCCTTAACGAAGAATCACTCGTACGCCTGGGTCTTCTCGACCTGAGCACCTGTGTCGGTTTGCGGTACGGTCAGCTATGCACACACGTTTTAGGCTTTTCTAGTCACTGTGTCCGCAGAAATCTGTCCGGTAAAGGACATCTCATTCCCAGCCATAACAGCTGGTTAGACGGGCATAACCATGAGCCCGCTTCTACCTGTTCAATGCGCACCTAAAACAATACATAACTGGTACGGGAATATTAACCCGTTGTCCATCGCCTACGCTGTTGCGCCTCGGCTTAGGACCGACTAACCCTGGGACGATTACCGTGGCCCAGGAAACCTTGCTCTTTCGGCGGGCAGGATTCTCACCTGCCTTATGGTTACTCATTCCAGCATTCTCACTTGTATGCGCTCCACCAGACCTCACAGTCTGACTTCGATGCACATACAACGCTCCTCTACCACGCGGATAAATCCGCATTCGTAGCTTCGGTAGTATGCTTAGCCCCGTTACATCTTCCGCGCAAGATCTCTTGATGAGTGAGCTGTTACGCACTCTTTAAATGAATGGCTGCTTCTAAGCCAACATCCTCATTGTCCAAGAAATCTCACCTCGTTTCCCACTTAGCATACATTTAGGGACCTTAGCTGACGATCTGGGCTGTTTCCCTTTTGAGCGGCGAGCTTAGCCCCGCCGTTCTGACTGCCGTAGTTCCACTGCTAGTATTCGTAGTTTGTCAAGGGTGGGTACTCTCACGAGCCCCAGTCCGAAACAGAGCTCTACCCCTAGCAGCTACCGTACGACGCTAGCCCTAAAGCTATTTCGAGGAGAACCAGCTATCTCCAGGTTCGATTAGCATTTCACCACTAACCACAGGTCATCCGGGCGTTCTGCAATACACTACGGTTCGGCCCTCCACGTGGTTTTACCCACGCTTCAGCCTGCCCATGGTTAGGTCACCTGGTTTCGGGTCTAATCCTATCGACATAGGGGTCTTAACAGGGGTAATAATAGGCTTTGAGAGCTAAAATTAGAAACTGAAATCGTGGAAAATTTTTGAGATGTATCACTAATACATCTCGGCAAATTTTACGCGATTTGCAGAAACTAATTTGAACTCGCAATAACCATTTTTACTCCTGTTAAGACCCCACCGGGCTATTCACCCTCGCTTTCACTATGGCTCCGCCAAATGGCTTAACCAAGCCGATAAAATTAACTCGCTGGATCGTTCTACAAAAAGCACGCAGTCACCCCTCACCTTTTTCATCAAGAATTCGCTTCTTTAGTTCCTGAAAACCTTTTCCATGATTTTTCAGTTTATTCTCTCGCCTCCTAGCTAGCGATAAAGTTGTGTAAGCTTCAAAATATACAAGCTTCCACAACTTTGACTTACTAGTAAAGTTAGAGAGACCCGCATTATGTTCATCTAATCTACGTTCAATGTTATCTGTAACGCCAATATAAAACTTCTTATCGGCGTTAATCAAAACGTATACATAATGCATAAAGCAATTCTACACCTTAATAAAAAAGGTGAGGGGCTCCTACTCCTTGTACGCACACAATTTCAGGGTCTATTTCACTCCCCTTCCGGGGTTCTTTTAACCTTTCCCTCACGGTACTAGTTCACTATCGATCGTAAGATATATTTAGCCTTGGGCCGTGGTCGGCCCGGATTCAGTCAGGGTTTCACGTGTCCCGACCTACTCGACAATAGCAATAATAAGGTTGCTTCGCTTAATGTACCGGGCTATCACCGTCTATGGCGGTCCTTTCCAGAACCTTCCACTCGCTCCGCAATTTCTTACCTTATGCAAAAGATGGTAGCTTTTGCTTCCAATAAGGAAATCTGATAAATATCAGAGCTCCTCACTGGTTAATTACTTGTCACAACCCCTTATAGATATTCGTCTACCAACTTATCCATCTAAATTAACAGATGGAAACCTAAAAGGTTTGGGCTATTCCGGGGTCGCTCGCCGCTACTGCCGGAATCGTTGTTTACTTTCTCTTCCTCGGGTTACTAAGATGTTTCAGTTCACCCGCTTACCGCTATCCTAGCCTATATATTCAGCCAGGCGCCACTAGACATGACTCTAGTGAGGTTTCCCCATTCGGAAATCTTCGGTTCAAAGCTCGTTTAGCAGCTCCCCGAAGCTTATCGCAGCTTACTACGTCCTTCGTCGGTATCTTACGTCAAGGCATCCTTTGTGCGCGCTTGAGTAACTTTTTACGTTCGGTATTGAACAAAAGCTCAATACCAGTGCAATTTGACTGGTTATTGGTATATACCAAAACCAATCTGTCTTTAACATTTTGTCGTCATCTAATTGTTAAGGTTCACCGGTGCACTGCCCAAAAGATTCCTTATAAAAATAAAAAATCGCCTTGGGGAGGCGACCAGCTAACAGCAAACAATCTAGCTTCCTACTGGATAGCCTCCGGGGAAAGTGATTGTTTGTTCATAGCCGATCTCCTTACAGAACTAAGTTATTCTAGCACTCATAACAGAGGTAGTCAACCAACAAACGGTGTAAAACTTGCTACAATCTGGTAAGTGTTTCCCTGTCTGTTGCTTCTTGTATTTAAGAAGTTTTTTCGGTAGAATTACCCGAGTTCGTTGCTTAGGCTTCGACGAGGGGCAATAGCTCAGTTGGCTAGAGCACCTGCTTTGCAAGCAGGGGGTCCGGGGTTCGAGTCCCCGTTGCTCCACCAGGGCGATTAGCTCAGCTGGTTAGAGCGCGTCACTGATAATGACGAGGTCCCAGGTTCAAGTCCTGGATCGCCCACCAACTTGTAAATTTGATATACTAAGCTTAGATGAGTGAAGTATGCGCTGCCCAAACTGACCCACCTCTACGCCTTATAGAAGTGGTAGACGCAGAAGAATTAAAAAATTATATTCAACTTAGAAACGAAGCTTTGGAACGCGCAAGGTCAGAACTTATCAATAGACGACTTCGCTTTGTCGGAAAAACAGCTTTATAGAGAAAAGAGCAGACGGAGACTCTGGCCTTGTCAAAGCTCCGCACAACGAGAAAACCGTAGGCTTGTCTCCGTTGCCCATTAAAAAGAGTCCTACCTAGGGCTCTTTTTTTAAAAACTCTCTCGCAAATGAGTTCTTAATGTCTTTCAAAACTAAATAGTGCAATCAACTCAGTCCGCGTCGTTATGCTTAGTTCCTTATGAGATAGCTAGCAAGCTTAACAAAAAACTAACTATCTAAGGATCGCCTAGCTCGAGTAGTCAATTGAGCTACTCGGCTGATTTACTCCCTAGAAAGGAGGTAATCCATCCGCACGTTCTCGTACGGATACCTTGTTACGACTTAGTCCCAATCATCACCCCTACCTTAGGCCAGCCTGAGGCTAGACGTCGGGTATTGGCGACTTTCATGACTTGACGGGCGGTGTGTACAAGACCCGGGAACGTATTCACGGTAGTATAGCTGACCTACCGTTACTAGCGATTCCAGCTTCATGCAGGCGAGTTTCAGCCTGCAATCCGAACTGAGACCGGCTTTGATGGGATTTGCTCCGTCTCGCGACTTGGCAGCCCTTTGTACCGGCCATTGTAGCGTGTTTGTAGCCCCAGATGTAAGGGAGATACTGACCTGACATCGTCCCCTCCTTCCTCCCCGTTGCCGGGGCAGTCTAGCTAGAGAAATCCAACTAACTAAAAGGGTTGCGCTCGTTAATGGACTTAACCAAACATCTCACGACACGAGCTGACGACGGCCATGCGCCACCTGTCACTACGGCCCGAAGGCACTCCTTCCTTTCGGATGGATTAGTAGGATGTCAAACCTGGGTAAGGTTCTTCGCTTATCATCGAATTAAACAACACGCTCCACCGCTTGTGCGGGTCCCCGTCAATTCCTTTATGTTTTAGCCTTGCGGCCGTACTCCACAGGCGGGATGCTTAACGCGTTAGCTTCGCTACTATCAGGGTCGATACTGATAACAGCTAGCATCCATCGTTTACGGCGTGGACTACCGGGGTATCTAATCCCGTTCGCTCCCCACGCTTTCGTGCCTTAGTGTCAGCAACGGACCAGTAGCCTGCCTACGCCATTGGTGTTCCTCCTAATATCTACGGATTTCACTCCTACACTAGGAATTCCAGCTACCTCTTCCGTGCTCTAGCTAAGCAGTTTAGGTAATGTCTGTATGGTTGAGCCACACGCTTTCACTACCTACTTACTTTGCCACCTACGCAACTCTTTACGCCCAGTAATTCCGGATAACGCTTGGGTCCTACGTATGACCGCGGCTGCTGGCACGTAGTTAGCAGACCCTTATTCACGAGTTACCGTCACAATCTTCACTCGTAAAAGCAGTTTACAACCCGAAGGCCTTCATCCTGCACGCGGCGTTGCTCCATCAGGGTTGCCCCCATTGTGGAAAATTCCCTACTGCTGCCTCCCGTAGGAGTCTGGGCCGTGTCTCAGTCCCAGTCAGGCTGATCATCCTCTCAGACCAGCTACCGATCGTCGCCTTGGTGGGCATTTACCCCGCCAACAAGCTAATCGGACGCAGGCCGTTCCCAAACCGCCGAAGCTTTAGTCCGAAGACCACATGCGGTATTAGACCCAATTTCTTGGGCTTATCCCTCAGTTTGGGGTACGTTCCTACGCGTTACTCTGCCGTCCGCCGCTCGACACCCGAAGTGTTTCCGCTCGACTTGCATGTATTAGGCACGCCGCCAGCGTTCATCCTGAGCCAGGATCAAACTCTCCAAAAAAGAATCTGTCTCTGTTCAGTCGAACATGGTCATAAATGACCAAATTACTGACTTACTTTTTTACAAAACAGTTCATATGAACTGACGTTGATTTGCACTATATAGTTTTTAAAGACCAATGCGCTAGTTGAGACACTTAAAATATATGCCACCTCAAAGAGCGTCATTCAATCTTATCTATTGGGCAGCTTTATGTCAAGGGGTAATTAGACCAAAATGGTTGTGCTAGTTACA
>Ga0209542_10020244_pt1 | contig 10565 bp, 14 predicted proteins | sample RifCSPhighO2_01_FD_184028 | JGI IMG/M metagenome (GOLD analysis project Ga0209542, IMG submission 184028) | Soil microbial communities from Rifle, Colorado - Rifle CSP2_plank highO2_0.1 (SPAdes) (version 2) | ecosystem: Environmental > Terrestrial > Deep subsurface > Rock core/Sediment ...
CGAAGCGAGCTCCGATTCCCGCGCCTGGGGACCGCTGCCCAAAGGAAATATAACCGGAAAAGTCTTTGTAAGGCTTTGGCCGCTAAATAAGGCCGGATTTGCTTCGACCCGGTATTAATGCATAGAATGTAACATGCCTAAAAAAACCAAAAAAGAAATAGTACATTCGCCCAAGGGAATGCACGATATGTTAAACGGTGATATCCGCTACCTCGAAGCTATTACAGAAAAAGCAACGGAAATATCGGAATTTTACGGATTTTTGCCTATACAAACTCCTCATCTTGAGCATGCCGAACTTTTCTTGCGCCCATTGGGAGAGACTAGTGAAGTAGTGGAGAAACAAATGTACACTTTCCGGACCAAAGGCGGCGACCTATTGGCCTTACGCCCGGAAGCAACGGCTTCGGTAATGCGCGCCTATAATGAAAACGGCATGGTCTCGTGGCCGCATCCCGTAAAACTTTATTACAACGGGTCTTTTTTCAGGCACGAAAATCCGCAAAGAGGCAGATTCCGCGAATTCAGGCAATTCGGTGTTGAAACTCTCGGTGAAACGGATCCGGTAATAGATGCGATAGTAATTAAAATATTCTATCTCACCTTAAAAGAACTCGGTTTTGAAAACATTTTAATGCACATCAACAGCCTTGGCGACAAAGAATGCAGGCCGTATTACAAAAAGGAACTCACTAACTATTACAAAAAGAAATTCAATTATCTCTGTAAGGATTGCAAAAGACCGCTCAAGGAAAATCCATTAAGGCTTCTCGATTGCAAAGAAGAATCATGCGTTGAGTTGCGATCCAAGGCGCCTCAGATGATCGAGCATCTTTGCGAGGCCTGCAAAACTCATTTTAAAGGCGTTCTAGAATTTTTGGATGAAGGCCAGATCCCCTATGTTCTCGATAATTATTTGGTCAGGGGCTTTGATTACTACGGCCGGACGGTGTTTGAAATATTTTTGGAAAATCCGGAGTCCGCCGCGGCAAAAAAAGAAAACGCGGCCTCAGAAAATATTCAAAACGGCAATAACAATGAGAGGGCGGCGCAGATAGCGCTGGGCGGAGGCGGAAGATACGACGAGCTTATGTCTATTTTGGGCGGGAAAGCGCTTCCGGCTGTCGGCGGGGCATTCGGCTTAGAAAGAATAATTTTTGAAATGAAACGGCTGGGTCTTCCGGCAAAAAAAATCACTCAGCCGAGAGCGTTTCTGATACAGATCGGCCCGGCGGCAAAAAAAAGGGGTTACAATCTTATGGAGGAGCTGCGCGAGGCGGGAATCCCGGCAGGCGAATCATTGTCCAGAGACAATTTAAAGACGCAATTGAATATCGCCACAAAGATCGGCGCGCGGCTCGCGCTTATAATCGGACAAAAAGAAGCCATGGAGGGTTCCGTCATAGTCCGCAATATGGAAGAGGGAACGCAGGAAGTCGTCATGCAAAATAAATTGATGGAGAAGATAAAATTGCTCTTAAAAAAATAAAACGATTAGTTATCATGAAGAAAAAATTTATTTTTTGGTTTCTAATTTTTATCTTATTAATTTTTTGTTTTAGTATTCTTGTTGTCTGGAATTTTTACGATGGCAGATGTCCGGAACATTGGGTATATCCCAAAAAAAATTGGCGTACCTGTTCATTTTGGGAAGCATATAAATTCATAGTCATAGAGGATATTTATACCGGGTGGTTTCCGGCGATTTACTGGTATCCGCCAAGCATAAATTTGCATTAATATTTACTATCTGCTAATATATTTAATATGACTACTTTAACACTTGTTAAAAAACTTGGTGGCGAGGTCGAGGAATTAAAAAGCGACCTGCGGCAAATGAAGCAATTTTTATTTGCTCCGTTGAAAGACACCGAGGGAGAATATAAAGATGCTTTTGTAAAAAAAATGCTTAACCGTTCGCAAAACCAAGCTCCTCTTTACAAGTTTACGGATGAGGCATCTTTCTTAAATCATGTCCGATCAAAAAAGTGAAGTTGTTTACAATAAAGATTTTCTGAAAGATGTCCATAAATTGCCAATTAAATGCCAAGGCAAGCTTGCGGAACTTTTAAAGATTATTGAGAACGATGTTTTTGATTCACAACTTCATACTAAGCCGTTGAGTCCGCCGCTTCAAGGTTTATATTCTTTTCGCATTGTACGCGATTATCGGGTTGGTTTTAAATTCTACTCTGACCATGTTATCCAACTTCTTGCCGCCGACCGCCGCAATAAAATTTACAAACGCTTGAAAAATAAAATTTAATAGATTTTTTTGTTACTGTTAAAAGAAAATAATATGGACAACTGCGTATTCTGTAAAATCATCTCAAAACAGTCCCCTGCCGAGATTCTCATGGAATCGGACAGTGTTGTGGTTTTTAAAAATATTTATCCTTCAGCACCCGTGCATTATCTGGTGGTTTCAAAAAAACATATCCCTTCAATTAAGGAAGTGAATCATGAAGACGAAGTTTTAATTGGCCATCTAATACACATGGCAAAGGACGCGGCCGAAAAATTGGGGTTATCCGGATACAAGCTGGTCTTTAACGTCGGAAAGGAGGGCGGACAGATAGTAGACCATATCCACTTGCATCTTTTGGGCGGATGGGCTAAAAATAAACCTAACACGGTTAATGTTTAAAAGTGTAAATATTTAAATATTTCATGGTAGAAGTAAGAAAAAGAGATAATGAGTCAGCCGGCAGCCTACTACGGCGTTTTAACAAGATGCTTCAGTTGAGCGGTTTTTTGGCGCACGCGAGAGGCGGCCGATACCACAAATCAAAACCTTCCGAATTCCAAAAAAAGAAAGAGGCCCTGAGACGCATTTCCTGGCAAAAGGAGATGAATATGCTCCGGAAGCTCGGCAAGATCAAGTAATAATTTACATACTCCTGTTTTAGTAATACAATTAAAGGTGTAGAGTTTTATCTATGGAGGCATTAAAAAAACAAATTTCGGAGGATTTGAAAAGCGCCATGAAAAAAGGTGATGTTCTTCGCGTCTCCACCCTTAGGATGGTTGCTTCCGCTGTAGCCAATAAGGAGATAGAGCTCCGGAAACGCGATATCGGCCTTTCCGATCAGGAGGTTTTGAGTGTTATTTCTTATGAGTCTAAAAAAAGAAAAGATGCCGCAACCGAATTCGAGAAGGGCGGGAGAAAGGATCTCGCGGAAAAAGAAATAGCCGAGCTCGCTATTTTAAAAGTTTATCTGCCGCCGGAGATCTCCGATGATGACCTCATGCGGATAATTAAAAACGGCATCAGGGAGGCTGGCCTGCCTGCCCTGCCTACCGGACAGGCAGGCGGCAGGCAGGAGCGTTCCGATTCCAAAGATTTTGCCAAAGTTATGAAGGTGATCATGCCGACGCTGAAAGGAAAAGCGTCCGGAGATAGAATATCGGGCGTACTGAAAGAAGAACTTCAAAAGCAATGATCGAATTCAGGAATTTGACCAAAAAACCGGTATCGACGGGTAAAATGCGGAAGCTTTACAATAAAATATTCCTGCCTGCCGGTCAGGCAGGTCCGCGGAAATTTGAGCTTAGTGTAGTCTTTGCGCCTCCTTCGCTGATGAAAAAACTTAACATTAAATACCGGGGGGCGGACAAGCCGGCTAATGTTCTTTCTTTTTTGATAGGCAAGAACCAAGGTGAAATATTTTTAAATATAAATGAAAAAAATCTTCCTTATCTTTTTTTACACGGAGCACTCCATCTTCTCGGGCATGGCCATAAAAACAATAAAGATGCGGAAAAAATGGAAAAATTAGAGAAAAAAATATTAAATCGATGAGTAAAAACGCCGTTATAGGAATAGACATCGGAACCGATTCGATAAAAGTCGTTGCTTTGGAGCCTTCCGGAGACGGCGGAATCAAAGTATTGGGTGCGGCAAGCCGCGCGTCGGAAGGCATCCGCAAAGGAGTTATCATGGATTACGAAGCTGTAGCGCGGTCTTTGAAAGAAATACTGGAAAATCTGGAAAAAATAACCGGCTTAAATAGTGCGGCGATGTTTGTTGGGATAGGCGGAACGGGGCTCACATTTCAAAAATCAAAAGGCCTTGTTGCAATTTCCCGTGCAGACGGCCAAATATCGAAAGAAGATGTTAAACGCGCCGTTGCAACCAGCGAAACCAATCTCTCTCGCGCCCAAAACCGTGAAATCCTCCATCAAATTCCAATCTCTTATAAAATAGATAATGAAACGCTGACCCACGATCCCATAGGGCTTTCTGGCATAAAACTCGAGGCGGAAACTTTATTCATCAGTATTTTTTCCCAAAATTTTAAAAGCCTGATAAAAACACTCGATGAAGCTGATCTGGATATAGAAAATATCGTTGCGGGACCTTTTGCCCTGTCTCAATCGGTATTAACCCGCCGGGAAAGAGAGTTTGGGGCGATGATTATCGATATAGGATCTGCCACCACCTCGATTATGCTTTTTGAAGAAAACCATCCTTATTCGCTCGAAGTATTGCCCATTGGTTCCGGGCATATCACAAATGACATTGCCGTAGGCTTTCAAATAACTTTAGAGGAAGCGGAAAAAATAAAAATAAATTACAGGGATGATCTCGTCTACGGCCATTATTCAAAAAAGAAACTATCAATGATAATTGACGCGCGTCTCGGGGATATTTTTGAGTTAATAGAAAAACATTTAAAAAAAGTGGAAAGGGTCGGACTCCTGCCCGCAGGTGTCGTAATCACGGGCGGCGGGTCCAATTTGCCGGGCATCGATGAGTATGCAAAAGATTATTTAAAGCTTCCCGCGCGCATCGCAGAGCCGGTAAGTCTCGGCGGTTTCCAGGATAAAATAAAAAATAATATTTGGTCGGGAGCTATCGGGGTAGCATTAATGGCCTTGGAAGAAAAAAACGGACAGAGCGCTCTTTTGCGCAGCACCTCGGGCCCGTTCTTCCGCTGGCTCCGCGCATTTTTGCCTTAGAATTCTAAAAAATAACCACTTAGCAATCGGATTGCTAAGTGGTTATGTATTACCTGACTTTTAACCTAGGGCAAAGATATTTGTTGTACATGTATCCGAATTGGGTTTGAGAAAATGATCCGAATTTACCGAATAAATAAGGCCGCCATAGCCACTCCACAAAAACATGAATACTAAACATTACGCCGATGATGCCGGTAATTCCAACGCCAATCCACCACAGTCCGGTCTTAAGAACATTCCAATCAACGGTTTTCCACATTATAACCAAAGTGCCTATTCCGAAAGCTGCCGCTAAACTCCAAATATATAATATTCCGTTTATCTGCCAAAAAATTCGGCAATAAGAATATTCATCGTGTCCTTTAATGCCGGCGACGGCTAAAAAAATTCTGCCGTATAGGCTGTCCCTGTTGATAACAAACACGCCGTCATTATCCGGTTGAATGGCAAAAAAAGACAAAAGAAAAATCATTACGGAAGAGACAAACGACAAACACGAAACAGTTGTGAGCGCCAAATATGCTAGAAGCCAAATCACAAATAAGAAACTCCCCTTATCCATATTCCAAGTATCAAATCTCGCCAATTCATAATATCCATAGTGAAAACCGAATACCGCAAGCGCCAAGGTCAGCAAAGTCAAAACCCTAATTCTAATCATAATTTCCCCCTTTTGGTCAAAGTTATTCTGTATTAAATTTAGCATATGTATCTATATGTTGTCAACTCTTGCATAGTTTTTGTTATGCGCTAAGATATTGCCAATAATTATGCCGCATATAAAACCTGAAATAGAGTCATTCGCGAGAATAAAAGTAGTCGGAGCAGGAGGCTCCGGAGGCAATGCCGTCAACCACATGGTGCGCTCAAAGCTCCATGGGGTTGAATTTATCGCAATAAACACCGACGCACAGGATCTCCACCAGAGCTTAGCCCACAAAAAGATCCGCATCGGCAAGGGGCTCACCAAAGGCCTTGGCACCGGCATGAATCCTGAATTGGGACGCCAAGCCGCAGACGAAACTAAAGATGAAATTTTAGAAGTATTAAAGGGCTCGGACATGGTTTTCATTACCTGCGGAATGGGAGGAGGAACCGGTACGGGTTCAGCGCCATCCATCGCGCAAGCGGCAAAATCTTTGGGCGCACTCACGATCGCGGTTGTAACCAAGCCTTTTACGTTTGAAGGAGCTGAACGCGGAAGGTTGGCCGAAAACGGTTTAATGAAGCTTCGTGAAGCGGTAGACGCGCTCATCGTAATTCCCAACGACAGACTTCTTTCATCTGTAGACAAAGACACCTCTTTCCTCTCGGCATTCGCAATGTGCGACGATGTTTTAAAACACGCCGTTGAAGGAATCTCGGACCTCATCACAATGCCCGGAGTCATCAACGTGGATTTCGCTGATGTCCGCTCAATAATGCAAAACGCAGGTTCGGCGCTCATGGGCATCGGACACGCCGAAGGAGAATCAAGGGCGGAAGAAGCCGCAAAAGCGGCTATCAGCTCTCCTTTGCTTGATGTTTCAATCAACGGAGCAAGGGGCGTTCTCTTTGCCATCGCAGGAGGGCCAGACATGACCATGTGGGAAATTCAAGCGGCCGCAAAAGTAATCACCGAATCCATTGACCCAGAAGCAAAAGTAATTTTTGGAGCAATTCAAGATGAGCGTTTAAAGAAAGGCAGATTGAAAATCACCGTTATTGCATCCGGTTTCCCCGATGGAAACAATGCCAAATCCCCCACCCTTTTCGGCTCATTTGCTCAAAAACCCGCAACACAGCCGATGACGGCAAAAGCTGATGCAATAAAAAACGGCATAGAGGGCTTTTCACTTTCCTCAAACAACTCCGCGCCGGCTAACGGCCTAAACGGCGCCAAAAAAGAAACGCCTCCCGCCGAAGACTCTTCTTCCGACTGGGACGCCATCCCCGCGTTCATCAGGAGGAAGAAATAGAAAAACTAGCTTCGAAAGATAATCTTATTGATGATTTTTATCGTTCAAAAAATTTTTAATTGCGGAATCAAGCTGCGGTAAATCTTCCTTAATGGTTTGCAAAACCCTTACTGCATCAATGCCAAAATACTCATGAGTGAGCATATCTCTCATACCGGTAATTTTTCTCCAAGGAACTCCTTTCAGTTCATCACGAAAACTATCCGGTATATTTTTGGCCGCCTCTCCAATAATTTCCAAGCGCCGCAGAACAGCATCTTGAAGTTTAAAATCGCCGCTAAATTTTGCGACGCTAACATCGCTAATGTATTTGTTAATCAACTCTATGCTTTCCAATATATCTTGAAGACGAAGTTCCGGATTGCGATACATTATAAAACAGGTATCTGATCTTTAAAAATATTTTCCTTAAATCTCGGCTTTATAACGCCATATTCCACCAAATCTACTTTTCTACCGAGAGCGTCTTCCAAATCTATTTTTAATCCTACAACATCAAAAAAACTTTTGTTTTTATCAATATCAATTATAAAATCGATGTCGCTTTTTTTTGTCATGTCGCCGCGGGCCGCTGAACCAAAAAGAGCCGCCTTTTTAACACCGGATCTCTTTAAAATCGGCCGCGCCTTTTTAATTATATTGTTTTTTTGGATCATGCCTTTCATTAAACTAATGATAGCATATCTTCCATAAAAGGGAAGATGCATGAAAACTCCGACCGGGACGCAATCCCTGCCTACCGGCAGGCAGGTCGGCGTTCATCAGGAGGAAGAAATAATTTTAATTAAACATTGAAATGAAAAAACCACCGCGTGGTGGTTTTTGATATTGTTTATTTTTTATCTACTTGCCGACATTCACAGTCGGGACAACGCTACCGCCACCCATCACAAAAGTACATTTATCGTGTCCGCAAACTTCCCGTTGCATCTTAATCTGTTCAAGGCGCAGGAATTGCTCCGGCGAAAGTTGCATGAAATTACGGTAAGCATTGTCAGCTGCGGCGCGCGAAGTTTCGGCAGCTAATCGCTGATCTTCCGCAAGCTTTTTTTGTTTTTCTGTGTTAATACGCTGTTCTTGCGTTGCTGTTTCAATACGCTGATGTTTGACTGCGTCCGGCGGATTGGCGCGACCAACGGTAAAATCAACGAGCTCGACAGGCAGACCAACGCTTGCGATATATTCTTTCAGCGCCCCTGTAATTTCCCTGTCGATTGCATCGATAGCGACGGTGCTTATCGCGGTTTCGTTCATGCCGTGTTTTCGCACAGCCTGCCTGACTGCGTTCTCCAAATTCTTATGGACGTTGTTTACATACCATACCGGATAGCTATATGCTCTTCCTCCGATATTCAAACTCACAAAGTCCACGCCAAACTTATCTACCATTTTTACAGAATCAGTGATCCTAAGCCTAAGTGCTACATCAAAATCGAGAGGAACACCATCGCCTGACATAAAGTCATCGAAATGGATCATGAACAACCGCGGCTGCATATTAATGTAAACAGCGCTTGTAGTCCAAGCTACCCATTTCAAACCAGGCTTAATAGGTGCGGTGTCAATACCACCGCTACCAAAAAACCAGGGTTTTTTGGTAAGCACGGCCTCGGTTCCGGCATCCGGATTTACTTTGCCGCAACCAATCATAATCGAGAACCCGAACAAAATTAAACTTAACAACGTACAGACCTTTTTCATCAAACCTCCCTAAAGATAGGTTCCGTCCGATTACGTCGGCACAGCGTATTTATATTTTAAATTCCGGCTATATTCATACCATATCCGCATGGAATTTGTCAATAGCAATTTAGCCCGACTAATCCTACTGGGACGCAATTCCGGCGTTTATCAGGAGGAAGAAATAAAGTATTGACGAAATAATCCGTTTTTGCTAGCATCTTCTTAGAAATAAAAACCTTGGAGGGTTCTCATGCTCGGATTGGTAATTGCCTTAATATTAAGCACTGTGCTTTTGGCGATGGGAAAAAACGGAAACGTGATATTTAAGAAAGCAACGGGATTTCTTTTTAAATGGTATGTGGTTATTGCTTCGCTAGTCGCGCTAATTACGATCGTTCTTGCCGTTTTAGGATTCCTTACTGTGGGATTTCTTGCCGGCGGCCCGCTCGGCGCCTTAATCGGCACTTTTGCTGGCGGAGCTGTTGCACTGATCGCTACCGTATATATTGGAGTTGCTTATGTGCTTCAAATTTGCGGATCAAAAATTCTGCACGACTCATTGACCGTAGATTCCATAGGCACGGCAGCCTGGGATATGCAAAAGGTCGCTTTCGGAATTATTATGCTCTTTTTGGGTGTTGCCGGCCTGCCGTTTCTCTCTTAGGCTCAAATAAAAAAACCGTCCACGACATTTGTCAGGACGGTTATTTTTTTACACTAATTTATCGAAGTAAATTTGTTCCGCAGCCGGACGCGTCCGATCAATCCTCGCCATATAAACGCTCACATGCAAGGGAATCGTCACAAATTTCTTAAAGAGCATCGCTGCCCTCAAGAGATCGTCGGCTTGCTGAAGATGTACGGCTTTTTTAAAAAAGCCGCTTAACTTGGCGTAAGCCTTGCATTCTTCATGATTGATGAGAATGAGCCTTGGTTCCTTGCCCATACTTAACATCATTTCAACATTGTCCTTCAGCGTTTTGAGATGCTTCGGCATCACGAGTTCCAATCCGACAGAGCTTACGCTTCCCGGAACAACGATCGGAGCGGAATGCTCGATACCGAGCTCTTCTTTTACGAACCGTCCAAATGCTTCCTGAAAACGCGGATCAGAGCAATGAACCACGACTGCGTCGGGTTTCGCACCGTCGTGGAAAGGATAATACTTTCTTTTTTCATCAACTTTTTCGGCAACTTCGGTCATTATCAGCCTCCAACCGAAACATCGTCTGAATTATCGTGTGAATTCCCTTTTTCGACTTGCTCTTTCTGCGTGGAGGCTGCAAGCATTTTTAATCCGCCCGTAACCAAGTCGCCCAAATCGGTCATGCCGTTTGCCTTACATTTGGTCAGAAATTCGAACAAAATCCCGGGCACAATATTAGCCACACGGCTAAGCGCCCCATGGCCATCGCCATTGCTGGAGTCATACACAGTCAGATGATCAATCCCGCCCAAAGGAGCCGCGATCGATTGGAAAACGCCCCTTGCGATCTCGCCTCCGGCATCACCTATTGCTTTGATAACTTCGGGAGACTTCTCCATCAGAAGCAACAACTGCGCGGACGCTTCAAGCGACTTCATCGCATCGGCTTTTTTCTGAATACCTTCGGCTTCGGCATTAAGTTTGGCTCTAGTGCCCTCTGCTTCCGCTAATAACTTTGCTTTATCGCCGGCCGCCTGAGCCTCGAGTTTTGCTTGTATGCCTTGAGCTTCCAACATCGCAGCCTCCTTTAAACCCTCTGCTTCGCGGACAGCAGACTCCTTTTTGGCCTCTGCCTTCAAAATAGAAGATTGCTTTTCGCCTTCAGCGGTTGCAATATCCGCCATTTTTTTCGCTTCAGCCTGCCTAACCATCGTACCCAAAAGTTCTTGCTCCATGCGCGCGGCTTCCTGGGTCTTAACCTTTACGCTGGCTTCCGCTTCCGCTTCTTTAGCCGCTTGTTGTGCTACCATCGT
>Ga0209542_10020245_pt1 | contig 10564 bp, 8 predicted proteins | sample RifCSPhighO2_01_FD_184028 | JGI IMG/M metagenome (GOLD analysis project Ga0209542, IMG submission 184028) | Soil microbial communities from Rifle, Colorado - Rifle CSP2_plank highO2_0.1 (SPAdes) (version 2) | ecosystem: Environmental > Terrestrial > Deep subsurface > Rock core/Sediment ...
GAAATTAAGGTATCTATTTCAAAACCACCACCACCAAGGCCAATGTGTTTAGCTGCTGGTACAGCCGTAACATTGGCTTTACTTCGTAGGTCTCTTTGTTGCAAGGTATAAATAACGATGAACGGTAGGGAAAAGAAGATGATTATTGTCCCAACTATTGAGGCTATTACCAACTTATCTCTTAGAATAACTGGTTGTTTAATAAATCCCATAAGGGCAGCAAACATTTTCCAATAGACTTTAAGCACGGATAACCCTGTAAGTTGTGTTTAGATTAAGTATAATTAGCGGTCATTTAGTTGTCAAGAAGAAAAAATCCTCTTGACAACTTCTTTTGTATTATGATACGTTAAGTAATATAAAATAATCTAATGATTATTATTGATTATTTAAAGGAGTGTTATGGCATTAGGTGAAGATCTACCAGAATTAATGACTGTCAAAGAAGTAGCTAGCTTCTTAAGAGTTTCTCCGCTAACGATAAAAAGATGGGGTAAGCGGGGGAAGTTGCCGGCAATCCGTATTAATTCCCGCGGTGATAGACGTTATAAGAAAGAGGCGGTACTTTGGTTATTGGGAGAAATGAAGAGGGAGACAGTTTAAACTTCTATTTTTTGGAAGAACTCTTTTGCAGATTTAGGTTCAACGCTTACCACCATTATTCCCGTGCCCACTTCTAACCCTCCTAAACTCTTCTGCCTAGGAATAATTCTTAAGTACCAGTCTCTAAACGGATAAATATATAAATTAAAGGAGAATCCGTGACCAAATCTAGACGATAGCCGCAGTAAAAGTTTCTTTAGAATTATTGCGAGTTCTCTTAATTCCTCACTATCTACCTCCCCAAAAGTTTTTATTCTTTTTAGGGGCGCGACCCAAACTTCATAAGGCCATTCGGAATAGGCAGGGCAAAAAATATTATAAAGTTTTGTCCGCTTTACAAGATTAGTAATTTTTAAGATTTTAGGTATTCTTAAAGTGACGTTAAATGGAAGAGCCGCAACTTGCGTATGAGGGTGGGTAAGAGATTCACCGCCGCTTCTTCCACTATTATGAAAAATATAAACCTGTCCCTGCTTTTCAAGCGCAATATAACGCTCCCGATACGTAAAGAGTATTTTTTCGTTTTGTTCATCACTCAACTCTTCAAAGTTTTTGTGATGATCTTTTGAATGAATTATGATTTCGTGAATATCCGTGAAAGGAAATTTATTTGGAACAACCCTAACCTCCCAATCACTGTTCCTTCCACTTCCAATACGGAAAATTTCTCTTTCGCTTTTTTCATCTCCAGGACAAAAAGGACAAAGTTTCTTAGTTACCGCCGCTTTTATTCCTGGTCTCTTTGACCTTTTAGGAGAAATTATTACCCAACTAGCAGTGGTTGGATTTTCTAAAAACTGGAAAAGTTTAGCCAAGTATTACTTCCACCTTGTATTTACGTCTTTTAAATTCGCGAATAATATTTGAAGAAATTTCTTTTCCATCAATAAGGATTTTTTTTACTCCTTTATTAACTCTACTAGGGTTTTTAACTTGAATTTCAAACAAACTCCCTCTGAAGATTCTTTTAAAAGTAAACCCTTCCCAATCTTTAGGAATACAAGGATCAATTATTAAACCGTCTAAGGACGGTCTCACTCCTAAAATATAGTCAGTAGCCGCCCTAAAAAACCAAGCCGCGCTTCCAGTCATCCAAGAATAACTCCCCTGACCAAAATGAGGACTTTGGGGACCGTAAGAAAATTCAGAGTATACATAAGGTTCGGTTTTATAAATATCTGGCTCCCTACTTCGAGTTAAAAAAGAACTTCTTTTCCAAGCCTCATAAGCCTTATCTCCCCGACCAAGTAGGCATTCAGCAATTACTACCCAAGCGTTTGGATGGGAAAATATAGTGGAATTCTCCTTTGTCCCCGGCGCAAATTGAGAAATAACACCAAGAGCTGAATTTAATTTTGTGTACGCCGGTACGAAGGTTAAAGCTCCATATTTTGTCATTAAGTGACGCCAAAGCGAATCCATTGCTTTCTTTGCTCTCTCGCCTTGCGCAATTTTACTTAAAATCGGCCAAGTTTGACCATTGATATGAATTTTACCCTCTTTATTTCGGTGCGAGCCGATTAGATTACCTCTGTCATCACTAGCCCTGATGTACCAGCTCCCGTCCCAATACTGCTCGTTGATCGTTTTTTTTAAGTTCTCATAAATTTCTAAGTAACGCTTCACTCTTACTTTGTCCCCCAGTTTTTCTAATACGGGCGTCAATTCTAAAATATTTAAAGCTAGCTGATTAGCGACCATTAAAGATTCGCCTTTACCCAGATGACCACCAGCCAAAGCATCATTCCAATCCGCGGTAAGTCGCAGTGGTATTCCCCTTGGACTTACGTGGTAAAGCGTGTAATCCAAAGCAGCGAGTATATGTTCTAAAATACTTCCCTTACCCTTATCAAAATATTTAGCCTCGTTTTTGAGAAACCTTAAATCCCCTGTCTCTTTGATATAATTTAAAACGGTCATTATTAGCCATTGGGGGTCGTCAGAATGATTAGTCACAAAACCCTCCCGTGTTAAAGGGTTCCAGGCATGAACAGTATGACCATCTTGGAATTGGTGTTCGAGGAGTTCAATCAATTTCTCCTTAACAAATTCTTGGTCAATTGGTAAAACCCCAAAAATATGCTGACACTCATCTCTAAAACCAAATTTAGCCGCCCCAATGTAATAAGAATCCATTTCTCCAATTTGGCTAGTAACCCAAGCCTGGTATTTATTCCAAATATTCACGGAAAGATCAAATTCAGGATCGGGGGTTTTAACGGCTAGCTTCCCCAAATAATCTTCCCAAAATTTTTTTAGTTCCTGGAATTTAGTTTCAATAAAGCTTCTTTTTCTGAACTCTTTTATTTTTCTATTGATAGTTTCTCTATTCCTTTCAAGCCCGATAACTATATGAAACTTTACTTCTTCGAGAGGTGAGAGTTTCAGCATTTTCATTAAAGCCCCAACCGCATCTTCACTCTCACCGTAAGCATTGGCACAAAACCCTTTTTCAATTACGATTGGGTTAGACAAATAACGGTATTGACCAATAAAGTTCTCCTTAACACAGTCAAAGCACTCAAAATCCACAGAACCGCTCATATACGCCCAATGATCCCAGGCAATACCGGATTGGTCAGGACGATCCCATCTTCTTTTGGTAGCGTAAATAATGTTATTTTTGAAATAAACATCGTTAAAAAAAGAGTCGAAAATTCGGTCTTCTAAATCTTTTGAAAAACTGCCTAAGACCCATTCAACATAGCTAGTAACCGAAATATCCCTATTTCTTTCAGACAAGTTTTTTATGGTGATATCCCAAATTTCTAAATTCTCCTCTAAGGGAACAAAATAAGTAACTTCCGATTTTATCTCGTTGTTTATGGAGGTGATTTTGTTATAGCCTAAACCAATCCTAGCTTCCCAAAATGGGGCCTTTTTCATTACTGGCTGCCAATTTGTTGTCCAGTATTCGCCGGTTTCGTTATCGCGAATGTAAAGGTAACGTCCGGGTCGGTCATAAAATATTGCGTCTCCGGGTATCCCTCTGGTTATACGGTTAAAAGCAGTATCAATATAAAATGAATAGCCGCCGCCAGTGGCGGAACAAAGAGCAGTGTATTTACCATTAGTCAAAAAATTTATCCAGGGACGGGGGGTATCGGGTCTGGTAATGACGTATTCTTTTCCGTCGGGAGAAAAATGTCCGTATTTACTTATTGTTTTCATGGCAGGTAATTAAATTATAATCTTTTGAGATTCATTTCAGCAACTCGAGGCATGTTAGGTTAGCTAAGAGATAAGAAACAAGACTTTCTCCACCCTGATTTCGATTTAAACCTTTGGCGGTTATTCCGTCTCTTACCCCAAAAGATTCACTGTCAAAAAGAGACACCCCTAAGATATTCGCTCCAAAAAACCAATCAAGGGCAGCTTTAGCTAAAAATTTATATTCAGGATCCTTAGTAATGGCAAAAGCAGCCGCAAAAGTTTCGGCGAGAGAACCGGCTTCAACTGGTTGTTGGTCAAATGCAGCTTTTTTCCCATTTTTTGGGTACCACCCCTTTTGACCGATGATATCAAAGTACTCTTTTTTCTTATCATACTGGACTTCTTTCAAAAAATTCAAAGATGCGAGGGCGATCTCTAAATACTTTTTCTTTTTAAGTTTCTGGTAAGCAAATATAAGACTTTGAGGAATTCTAGCGTTTTCGTAAGTGAGTTTATTCTCAAACCAAACCCAACCCTTTTCTTTATTTTTTTCGAAGTTTTTAATGAGCTGTTCCGCTAGTTTTTCAATTAAGAAAAGGAAGGTTTTTTGCCCTGTTGCTTCAAAGTAAAAACAGGTACCCATTAAGGTAAAGGCAATTGCTCTTAAATCGAACAAGAAACTGCTGTTCCAAATTGAATGATCAAATAGCCATTTTGCGCTTTCTCTTAAACCAGCGCTTGAAGAATTTGCCGTTGCAAACCCGAGTGCCCAAATTGCCCGACCGTAACTATCTCCGTAGCTACTTTCGTCTTTCCACCCCCTTGAATAATCTAGAAAATTATGAAATTTACCTTCACTTTCAGCATAACGAATAAAGGATAAAAAATAATCCGCTAAATCAATAGGTTCTTTACCATCAAAAAGTTTATGATATTTAAGAACAGCTACTAATGCCCTGGCGTTATCGTCTAGGCAGTAGCCGTGTTTTGGGTCTGGGACAGTAAAGTGAGCGTGTTGAATCAGCCCAGTTTTATCAGTTAACCTTTTTAAATGAGCAAGATTTGGGGGGTTTTTGTAACCTATCATTTATTTCTTTTCTTTTCGATCAAGGCTTGGTACAAATCAAGGTGGGATAGCGCTACCGAGGGCCAAATCATTAGTCTGCCGAAATCATAGGCCTTTTTTTGCACGTCAAGTGCAAAAGAGGTAGATTCTAGGATTTTTATAGCTGCTTCCCCAATTGAATCTGGATTTCTAAAAGGTACCAAAATTCCTCGGCCGTCCCAAAGAATCTCTTTAGCGTAAAGATAAGGGGTTGAAATACAATTTTTTCCGGCACCAATAGCGTAAGCTAAAGTTCCTGAAGCTGTTTGAGAAGGATCTAAATAAGGGGTGATGTATATATCAAAAGAGCGCAAATAAGTAGTTAAATCGTCTAGAGAAAGGTACTCGTTGATAAAACGAACGTTTTTTTCTATTTTTAATTTTTTAACTTGCGCTCCCAGTTCCCTTCGGTAAGATTCTCCCTCGGTTCTTTTAACTTGAGGATGGGTTTCACCAATTACTAAAAATAAGAAATTGGGAAATTTTTTAAGGATTTTCGGAACTGCGGAAATTGCGTATTCCAGACCTTTATTTCTTGATAGTAGATTAATAACCCCCATAATTTTGTAAGTTCCTAACCCCAGTTTCTCCTTAAATGGAAGGGAGGAACCAAAGGGTACATCGGGTACACCGTGGGAAATTATGAATATTTTTCTTTTTGGAATTTCGTATCTTCTCATTAGCCTCTGGGCAGCTACCCTGACCATCACCGTGACAATCTGGCCACTAGAAGCTAATTCTTGAATCATTCTTACCATATTAGGCCTTGGGTTATCTAATACGGTATGTAAGGTAATAATAAGAGGTTTTTTGATATGTTTTACTAATTGCACGATATATTCACCTTCACTGCCACCAAAAAGACCAAATTCGTGCTGAAGATGGACTATTTGGGTTCCAGATTGATTTATATACGAAGCCGCGTCTAAGTAGCTTCTTAGATCATCTTGATTTATTCTAAATTTGACTTCCCAAGGATAATCGTGGTTAGAATTTGGTTCATTAACCGCCATAATCTCGGCCAGAGAATAAGGATTAAGAAGGTTGATAGCGTTGGTCAGATCTTTTGTGTAAGTAGCGATCCCACATTTTCTAGGAATATAAGAAGCGATATTAATAACCCTTATCGCTCGTTTTGGAATAGTTAGGCTTTTAGCTAATTTAATCATACTAGAAATTTTACCATAACTTTCTCGTCTTCTTTTTGACAGGATAGAATCCTATTACATTACTGACCTTTTGTAAAGTTTAAGCACCTTTTCTTGACAAGCAAGCAGGGTTGTGAAATACTTTTGCTACAAGTGTTACTCCAAAAAACCGATGCCGAGGAATGGTGGGCCATTTCTCGTAGTTTGAGGTTTTTGGAACTTGAAAAGCCTTGAAGAGGGGGAATAATTCAAAAGCACGTTAACAACCTGCTTTGTTAACCTCTGGTTCATAAACCTGTTAGTCTCTTGCAGTTAGCTAAGAACCACTCCTACCTAAAATTTTCTGTTGATTGGAGAAGATTCTAGTAGCTTTTAGTTGAGGCTGCTATAAAACTCTAGAAAACGCGTGTATACGAGCCCCTCGCCCGGGGCGATTCAAAGAAAACCCCGCGAGGGGCTTTCTCTTTTGCTTGAAAACCTCCAAAGCTTTACGCGAAGAAGAGTTGACACTTCTAAATACAAGGACTATACTAAAGCTGCATTTTTAACAACTCCATAGCGATAAGCTGTCCTAAAGGAGGGAGAAACATGAAGGGAAGATGTGTAGGGATTTTGATCCTTATGCTGGTGGTGGCTATGGTTGCTTCTTGGAACACAGTAACGGTTGTTTCGATTCCAAACACTAACCTGGTCCCTCACCAGCATAAGGATCATTCCGTGATGTGGCCTGCCGGAAACATTACCAATCCAGATAATACAGCTCACAATCATCGAAGCGCTCACAACTTCTATGGCGCTACAGGTAGTACGCCCAGTGGCAATACATATGATGCCTATGCAGTGTGGGACAATCGGGATAGAAGAGAAGATGATGCTGGTACGTTCGATCTGGGCCACGGGCTCATTGATGAAGTTGGCTACGGTGGAACGCAGATCAGAGTGAGATACAAATTTTCCGCTGACCCTAATGAGCAGCCACCTGGGACAGTAGAGGAACAAGACGATTTTCGGGTTCTAGTACACTTTGCTTTTTCGAAATGGGAAGGATTAAGTGCAGGTGGGAATCTGGTTACCCTACTTGGATTCACCTTCGTAAACCCAGCGGATCCAGCTGAAATAGTAGTAAAATGGACAGATTGTGATGATTTAGGAACATGTGGGGTAAAACCTGGTCCTCCAAATATCACATTCGACAAGATCACCGATGCAACTGGTGCTCCGGGGCGAGGTGGTTGGTCACTCTGGATAAACCCTGCCTCCGTACCAAGTAATGAGTATCACTTCTTATCAACAGCACTCCACGAAGTGGGACATGTTGTGGGTCTTGACGAACAGAACGATACCGACGATGTTATGATTGCCTCAAGAGTTGTCGGCTGCCCTCAAAATACAGCCAATCCAGGAACCGGTCCTTGCTTTTCTGATTTGGACAACGATTCAAGAGAAGGAGCTTTGGATCTTTACTCAATCCCTACAATTGCTGTCGGTGGGGTTGCCGAGTTGCCAGAGATTGCTGAACCGGGAGCGGCTGTATCCGAAACATCCCAGAACAACTACGCTTTCTGGGTGGTAATCACCGCCGGTGCAACTACTGGCGCAATAATCTGGGCTGGTGCGGTCTGGTACACCAGACGACGGTGGCTTAGCTAAGGCAGCTTGAGGGAGACCACTCCAACCGGAGAAGGATAACACGAAGTAATCCAGAAGTCCCAAAGGATTTGCTAAAACAGTAAACTCCCTTGGGACTTTTTCTTTCCTCATAAATAAAATATGGAAGCACTAAATTCAAGGCGATGAATTCAATCCCCGGACTTTAAGCTACGAGATTTAGAAAAGGCTTCCTTAAGAATTAAATAAATAAAGTAAGGAAGAACTAATTGGCGTTTAAAACGCCAAGGTTCGATTAGTAACCTAAATAGCCACTCAAGACCAATTTTTTGAAGAAAAAAAGGAGCCCGAGGCTTTTTCCCGCTCAAATAATCGAATGCTCCACCTACCCCAACCGCCACTTTTACAGGTATTTTGCCTAAGTTTCTTTTAATCCATTTTTCCTGTTTCGCTTGTCCATAGGCAACAAATAGAAAATCGATAAATCCACCACTTCTGTTTGCTTCTATAATTGCTTTGGTAGTTTCGCTATCACCAGTTTTATCAGCCTCCCCCTCGTATGTGCCAACAATTGATATATTTGGATACTTTTGGATTAGTTTTGATTCTGTTCTCTTGGCAACTCCATCTCTTCCACCCAAAAGAAAGATTGAATAGTTTTTTTCAGAAGCTAGCTTTGTTAATTGGGAAACTAAATCAGTACCGGTAATTCGATTTTTTATTCCCCTACCCAAAAGTACTGAGGCTATAATTACGCCGATTCCATCGGGAATAGCTATATCAGCTTCATTTAAAATTTGTTTAAACTCTTCATCTCTTTGGGCCGCTACTAAGAATTCTGGGTTTGGAGTCACTAGATAGTGTTTTTTGGCGTCGTCGAGAAAATTATCAACCTTTTCGAGAATTTGCTGCTTATTAAAATCGTCAACTTTTACTCCTAAAATTTCTTTTTTCATGAATTAATCTTCGTAGACTTTTTCGAAAACCTTAAGTGTTTCTTTCGCGGCTTTTTCCCAAGAAAACCTCTTAACCTGCTTAACTCCTCTTGATATTAAAGTTTTCCTTAAGTTATTATTTGTTATAATTTGATACATACTTTTTTTGATTTCATCAAGATTATAAGGGTCAACAAAAAAAGCCGCCGTTCCACCAACTTCAGGTAAGGAAGCTACTTTAGAAGTTAGAACCGCCGTTCCGCAAGCCATAGCCTCTAAAACTGGTAAGCCGAAACCTTCGTAAAGCGAAGGAAAAGCAAAAAGGGAGGCTCCGCTATAAAGCGGTGGTAGATCTTCTTCGGCAACATAATTTAAAAATTTAACTTTATTGGCAACTTGAGGTTTCTTCGCAACCTGGTAAATTTCTTCGTATAACCAACCTGGTTTTCCCGCAATTACCAAATCGATCGGTTCTTTATAGATCTCTATTAATTGACTAAAAGCTTGAATAAGACGAACAAGATTTTTCCTTGGCTGAATTGTTCCTACAAAAAGAATATAAGGGTTTTGAATTTTATATTTTTTTAAAACCCTAGTAATTTCGAGTTTTGAATTATCCGGTTTAAATTTGCTTAGATCTACGCCCTCATAAATAACGCTAATTTTGTCTTGCTTTACACCAAATTGGTTAATTATATCCTTTTTAGTAGATTGTGATACCGCAATAAGGTGAGTTGCGAATTTTACCGAAATTAGAGTCGACCAATTCAAATAAATTTTATGGGGAAATTGATGATAAGCCGCCAGATAATTTGACCCTAAGTCGTGAATCGTGACAATAGTTTTAATCTTTGGATTTCTTACAACTGGTATTGTGTGGGCGGGAATAAATAAGATATCGGGCGGGTTAATCAAAGTTTCGTAGGCGAGACCAACTTGCGTCCAAAGTCTTGGCAATCTTAAAACCCTGGTGCTAAAGCTTCTGAAGCTAAAGGGTAAGTTCTTTGGCAATTTATTTAGGTAAATTACGTAGTGATTTTTTTTATCTATTTTGCCTAAGCTTTCCAGAAGTTTTAAATTATAATACTCTGTACCGGTACTCTTTTCGCTTAAGACTCTACTTGCATCTACTCCAATTAACATTCCTCTCCTAGTGTCTTTTGATACTGCGTTTGTAAAGGTCTATATTTTCCAAAGCAATACCCGTACCTTGGGCAACGCAAAGAAGTGGGTTCTCCGCAACGTGGCAAGGAACTCCAGTAATTTCGGTAAAGAGTTTGTCTAGATTATTTAGCAACGAGGTCCCACCGCTCATCACAATTCCTTTATCAATAATATCTGAAGCAAGTTCTGGTGGGGTTTGTTCTAATACTCCCCTAATTGCATTCACGATTTGGTTTAAGGGGGTTCGAATACTTTCGGTTATTTCAGTTGAAGAGATTTCGATAATTTTAGGAAGACCGGCAATTGAATCCCTACCTCTAACCTCCATTTTCTTTTCTTCCTCCAAGTAAGTAGCACTCCCAATATTTAGTTTAACCTCTTCTGATGTTCTCTCACCAATAATTAAATTATATTTTCTTCTTATATGCTGGGCGATTGCTTCATCAATTTTATTACCAGCCACTCTAACACTATTGTGAACAACTACTCCCCCTAAAGAAATAACGGCTGCTTCGGTTGAACCTCCGCCAATATCAATGATCATGTTTCCCGAAGGCATAGCAATTGGAATCCTGGCTCCAATCGCGGCGGCAAGAGGTTCATCAATCAAATAAGCTGCACTAGCACCGGCCGATAAAGTAGCGTCTAAAACTGCCCTTCTCTCCACACTAGTAACTCCGGAAGGAACACAAACCATTACTTCTGGCTTAAAAATTCTGCTCGGACCACAAACTTTATCAATAAAGTACTTTAGCATCGCTTCAGTAACAATGTAATCAGCAATTACCCCATCCCTCATCGGGCGAGAGGCAACTATGCCTTCGGGAGTTCTACCCAACATCTCTTTA
>Ga0209542_10020249_pt1 | contig 10563 bp, 10 predicted proteins | sample RifCSPhighO2_01_FD_184028 | JGI IMG/M metagenome (GOLD analysis project Ga0209542, IMG submission 184028) | Soil microbial communities from Rifle, Colorado - Rifle CSP2_plank highO2_0.1 (SPAdes) (version 2) | ecosystem: Environmental > Terrestrial > Deep subsurface > Rock core/Sediment ...
AGGTTCACATATACGCTGTCGTCGCTGCGGTTGGCGCCACTGACCTGCCACTCAGCCGTAGCCGAGATCGATACACCGCCGATGTTGGTCCCCCAGGAGGCGAGCGCGCGGCTGCTGCTGTCACCGTCGAACGTGCCAGAACGACTGAAGCCGGCACTGAATGCGCCGAGCCAGGGATGGGACCAGGACAGTGCAGCGCTTTGCTGGTCGCGGTAACGGGAATTGCGCTGGTCACTGGTGCTATCGAACACTGCGTCTTCCAGTTCCCGGTAACCCGGGGTCCGGTAAGAACCGCCGGCATTGAGTGACCACTGCTCGCTCAAAAGGTGCGAGGCGCTCAGGTCGATCTGAAGCCCTTTACCGGGTTGTTGGCCGCTGGCGCTGGCACCTGTCAACGTGGCTTGAATCTGTGTGGCAGGCGAGGGTAACAGCGCGATGCCGGCACCCGCCGCGCGGTACTCATCGGCGCCGGTAATGCCGACGCTCAGCAGGGCTTGTGCACCGAGTGCACCGCTCCAGCCGCTACTGATCACCCAGGGATCGCCACCTTCTTCGTCGCCGGTATTGCGCACCCTGCCAGCCGCCAGCGAGTAACCCGGAGCCGGTAAACCGATGCCGAGCATCGCGGCAGGAACGGTGAAGCGGCGCTCGCTGCCATCAGCCTCCTTGACCGTGACTTCCACATCGGAGCGGCTGTTGAGGCGACGTACATTGGTCAACGCAAACGGTCCGGCGGGCACCACCGTGGAGTGGATCAACGAGCCGTTCTGGCGGATTTCGACCTGCGCCTGACTGTTGGCAATGCCTTCGATGACCGCGCTTTGTCCTTCGACCTGCAGTGCCTGTTCGTTCAGTACTTGCACGCCGGTGATCTGCGCACCGGCCAGCACCGGGTTGTAGAGATTGATCTGGCCTGCCTGCAGCACCGCTTCCTGGCTGGCGAATGTGCGCTGGGCGTACGCCGCAATGTGCGTCGTGCGGGAGATATCGTCCTGCCAGGTCTGAATCTGTCGGCTGCGCACGATCCAGTCACCGGCATTGAAACCCAGCTCGGTGCTGGCCGAGGCGTAGCGGCTCGAATCATCGCCGTATCGGCTGTGCAGACCGGTTACGTCGTAATTGAGCAGGCCAGCGATGCCGCCGGTTTGATAGCCGGACACATCTCGAAGAACCGGGCGCAGTGCGTCGCCGGGCACGATCAATGACAGGGCAAGATTGGCCGGGTCCTGATCGACGACGGTTTGCGGCCAGGTGCCGAGCACATCGTGACACGGGGTGTCGTTTGCAGGTTGTGCGTCCACCAACTGTTCAGGCACACCCAGGTTCGCCGCGTCGAGCAAGTCGCGATCAAAGCACAGCGTCCCGTCGCGATTGAACCGGACGTCGACCCGACCCTGACGCTGGCCATTGACCGACAACGTGACCGGATGCCGCCCTGCGGGGAAGCTCGGTGCCGCCAGCAACAGCGTCGCCAGCGCCGGATCGATACCGCGTTGCTGCAGGGTGTTTTTATCGAACGATGCCGGCGACGGCACGTCGGCCCGAGCATCGAGCGCCATCAGCACAATAGCTAGCAACAACACTGCTTTCATCCACAGCCGGCAGGCGTGAGGATGAGCAATCAACCGAATCGCGGGCATGGCTTCGCCGTCACGGTAAATCATCACTGTGTTCATGGGGTTCACTTGGTTTATGCGCGCGTGCCGGCCGATTGCACTGTGGTCTCAGTCACGCTCGGATTCCACTTCACTGAAAACAAGGCGCTCACTGTTCCTTTGTGGCGTCCTGGGTCGCTGCAATCGTCAGGAGCTGATCGGCGCGTCATAGAGCGGTACCGCAAAACCGTAGACGGTGGCCGGTTGAAAGCGCACATGCGTGGCAGTCCCGGCTGGTACCGAAACGCTGATGTGCTCACCGGGCAACACGTAGGTCTTGGGCAACATCGCACTGCCCGCCGAAGGCAGCAGATGTACCTGCTGGCCCAGACGGACCACGTAGGGAGTGTCATTGCGCACGGTCAGTTGATCGCCATTTAGTGACCATTGAAGATCAGTCCATGGGGTGCGATTAGGCGCCAGGCCCTTAGGGTGCAGAATCACCGGCAGGTTCTGGCGCACCGTCACCCCTACACGGGCCTGTCCAGCTTCGGCGGCGGGTTTGCCTTGCGGTATGCCTTCAAAGATCACCCGCTTCAAACGCTGGGTGAGCAAGGGTTTTTCCGATTGCAGAATAAAGCGCACCAACTGGGTCTTCGACGCTTCAACCCGGGCCAGCGGTGGTGTCACAAACACCAGCGATTCAGGGTCTTCGGCAATGTTTTCGAGAGTGACGTGCATCAACGCCAGAGTGGTATCAGTGTTGGTCACTGTAACGGACGCCTCGCCATCGGCCTCATTGATGATGACCACGGAAGTGTTCGGGACCATCCCGTCAGCTTGGGCGTAAACGGTCATCAAGAGCGGGAGTAAGCCAGCGCTGGCGTGGATCAGAAGGCGCACGAAAGCAGAAAACATCGTCATGACGTGTCTCGTTGAATGATCAAAAAAAGGGTGCTGGCGTGACACGGGTTGCTGGTGTCAGCGCTCCAGGCTGATATTGCGCAGCACGCGGTCTGTCAGTAATCCAGTTGCACGGTGATATGGCCGTCGATGGGGATTTCATCGGTCAGAGTCAGGTCGCTGGCACGCACGATAATGGTGAATGCCGTCAGCCTTGCATGCAGGTCTTTTATGGCGATCGGTGTGTCAGGGGCATTCATCGCCGCAAACGAAGTCTTGCCGGCATGTCCCAGGTAGGGCGACGCTCGCCAACTGACACCATCGTCCCGGGACGAGATGGTTTTTACCGCGGCTTTGTCGGCAATCGCGTCAAACAGACCAAGGGCTACACTGCCCAGTTTTTCGTCATCATTAACGATCCCCAGCCCGTGCTGGCTCGGGCTGATGGCAGAAGATCCGCTGCGGTTATCCACCGTGGTCAGGGTAAACAGGGTGGCCGCCTCGCAGTTCACGTCGAGGTAGAGCGTGCCGTTTTCCAGCCGGGTGGGCTGGTCCGGATGCAGGTCCTTCATCCCCACCCTGCCGTGCTCGACGATACCGCCGCTTGAGAGACTGGGCTTACAGGCACTGGGAGTGATCATGCCGGTGACACTCAAGTCGGTGTTGGACCTGGCCAAAGCGGACGGAGCGCCTGTCAGCAGCAAGACTGCGGCCAGCAACGATAAAGGTGTGTTCATGCGTTGGCTCTTCCTTGAAGGAGGTTGTCAGTCATTACCCTGGGTGGGCAGGAGGCAATCTATAGGTCGGGGTAGACGGAAGGAATGCAACTAATACGAAAACGCGGCGTTCGGAGCACGAAGGATGACGACGGACTACAACTCGTCATGGTTCGCTGTATTGTCTGTAGTCTTTTGGCGTGGGTGACGTAGCTTAAAAAAGTAGGGGGCGTCTGTTTGTTTTGTAAGAGAAAGGACAAAACCCCGAAGGCATTGAGTGTCGCTGTTTTACTGATGAGATTGGTTGTTGTAGTGGCCAGTGGACAGCGCTATTTTTCGCGCATTCCAGTCACCTCACAGGAAAACTACGACCATGCGCGTCATCATCGCTGACGACCATCCCGTCGTTCGTATCGGCTTGCGGATGCTCATCGATTCAAGCACAACCTGCGTGGTTGTCGGTGAAGCCGACGGCCCCGACAGCCTGCTGAGTCTTCTTTCCACACTACCTTGTGATCTGCTGATCACAGACTTCTGCATGCCGGGCGACGGGCAGGCCGATGGCCTGAAGATGCTGAGCAGGGTGCGCCGGCACTACCCGGCGCTGCCGATCATTCTGGTCACCATGTTTGCCAACGTCGCGACACTGAGGTCGGCCTTCGCTGAAGGTGCGACGGCCATCGTTGCTAAAGGCGCGTCGGCGACGGAGCTGCCCGACGCGATCAAATCGGTGAGTCAGGGACGGCGGTTTATCAGCGAGTCCCTGCGCGCCGAACTGACCGAGGCCGGCACCGGGGACTCGTCCCCGTTACCGTCACTGTCGGCCAAAGAACATGAAGTGGTGAGAATGCTCGCCAGCGGCATGACCGTCAGCGAGATTGCTTGTTACTTCAAACGCAGCGTGTCGACGATCAGTAAACAGAAAAGCATGGCCATGCAGAGGCTGGGCATTTCCACGGACGTGGATCTGTTTGCTTATGCCCGTGACAGTGGCATGGTGCATTAGCGTGCCAGAGGGTATTCCCACCACGAATGTCGATAGTGTTCGGCGGCTTTGCAGACTATCTTGCTGGCCATCCTTTATTCGTACGGAGCCTGACCATGAGTGATGCCCATCGCGCATTGATCACCCAGTTCTACCAAGCCTTCCAGCGGCTGGACGCCGAGGCCATGAGCGCCTGCTATACCGATGACGTGGTGTTCAGTGATCCGGCGTTCGGCGAGCTTCGCGGGCGCGATGCTGGCGACATGTGGCGCATGCTCACGACCCGGGCCAGGGATTTCTCCCTGACCTTCGATAGCGTTCACGCCGATGAGCACACGGGCACCGCGCATTGGGTCGCGACGTACCTGTTCAGCCAGACCGGCAACACCGTGGTCAACGACATCCAGGCACGATTCGTCTTCCGTGACGGCAAGATCTGCGAACACCACGACCGTTTCGATCTGTGGGCCTGGTCCCGCCAGGCATTGGGTTTCAAAGGCCTGATCCTGGGCTGGACGCCATTGGTAGGGAACGCCGTTCGGGCACAGGCCCTGAAGGGGCTGAAGGCATGGCAGGCCAGTCGCTGATAAGATCGCGGCTTGTTTCCTTTCAAGTTTTGATTGTGCCGTGACCACCCTCAGCGAAAATTCTCTCGACGCCAATGCACCGGTGAGTAAACCCTGGTTCGTCTACCTCGTGCGCGCGGCCAATGGCGCGCTCTACTGCGGGATCAGCGACGATCCGGTACGCCGCTTTGCCACTCACCAGAGCGGCAAGGGCGCGCGCTTCTTTCTTTCCAGCCCGGCCGTGGCGCTGGTCTATACCGAACTCTGCCGCGATAAAAGCGAAGCGCTGCGCCAGGAACGGCTGATCAAGAAACTCAGGAAAAGCGCCAAGGAATGCCTGGTGGCGAGCTTTGCTGCCGGCTTATCAATCTGACTGATAAGTTCCCATCAGGCATATCGGTGTGATGCTTATGGATTGCGCGCTAAGCTGCGGATTCCTTACCCGTGCGGCGGAGCCGAGCATGTCCGAGTTGATTCTTCATCATTACCCGACTTCCCCTTTTTCTGAAAAGGCCCGCTTGCTGCTGGGCTTCAAGGGGCTGTCCTGGCGCTCGGTGAACATTTCGCCGGTGATGCCAAAGCCTGACCTGACGGCCCTGACCGGAGGCTATCGCAAAACTCCAGTGTTGCAGGTTGGCGCCGATATTTATTGCGACACTTCGTTGATTGCCCGCCGCCTGGAACAGGAAAAGGCCTTGCCGGCGTTCTTCCCCGAAGGCCAGGAAATGATCGCGGCCTCCTTCGCCGCGTGGGCCGATTCGGTGGTGTTCCAGCATACAGTCAGCCTGGTGTTTCAGCCGGAATCGGTAGCTGTGCGCTTTGGCAATATGCCGCCGGAAGCGATCAAGGCATTCATCGCCGACCGCGCCGCGTTGTTCAGCGGTGGCAGTGCTACACGCTTGTCTGCCGAGCAGGCCAAACACCAATGGCCGACGATCATGGCGCGCCTGGAGCAGCAGCTGCAGCGCGAGGAGGGCGATTATCTGTTTGGCGAGCCGTCGATTGCCGACTTCGCAATGGCTCATCCGCTGTGGTTCCTCAAGGCAACCGCCGTGACTTCACCGTTTGTGGATAGCTATCCGGCGGTGTCGGCCTGGTTGGCGCGGGTGCTCGGTTTCGGTCACGGTGCGCCGAGCGAGATGACTTCCGGACAAGCCCTGGAGGTGGCGCGCAATGCCACGCCGGTTGATCTGCCGGACGAGCAGTTTGCCGATCCGAACGGGTTCCAGGCCGGTCAGCAAGTGGTGATTGCCGCGACTGACTATGGCGTTGATCCAGTAGCGGGGGAGCTGCTGTTCGCCGGTCGCGAGGAATTGATCCTGCGTCGTAAAGACGAGCGCAGCGGTTGGGTACATGTGCATTTTCCGCGGTTCGGGTTTCGCATCGGGGCCTGCTAAAAGCGAAAGATCGCAGCCTGCGGCAGCTCCTACAGGGGATCGATGTACACCCTGTAGGAGCTGCCGCAGGCTGCGATCTTTTGATCTTTAAATCATTTCAACGCCGCCAGAATCGCATCCGGGTCATACCCGCGAATCAACGTCCCGTTGACATCGATGATCGGAATCCCGCCGCCGCCCAGCGCCTGGTAAGCGTTGCGCGCTTCGTCATCCTTCTCGATATCGAATTCCTTGTAGGGAATGCCTTTCTGATCGAGGAAGCGCCGGGTCAGCTTGCAGTAGCCGCACCACTCGGTGGCGTAAAGCACGACGTTGGCCTTGGCCTGGGTCTGCTCGGGCACTACTTGCGACGGGTTGAACACCCGCTCGATCTTGCCCCAATGCTGATAGACCACGACCACCAGCAGGATCAACAGGCATTTCTTCAATACGCTACCGAGCATCAGTTGCGGCGCTTGAGCTGATCGGTGAGCGACGTTGGCAGTCCCTTGATGATCAGCGTGCCGGCTTCTTCGTCGTACTCGATTTTCGAACCCAGCAGGTGCGCTTCGAAGCTGATGGACAGGCCTTCGGCGCGGCCGGTGAAACGGCGGAACTGGTTCAGGGTGCGTTTATCAGCCGGGATTTCTGGCGACAGGCCGTAGTCCTTGTTGCGGATATGGTCGTAGAAGGCTTTCGGGCGGTCCTCGTCGATCAGTTCCGATAACTCTTCCAGGCCCATCGGTTCGCCGAGCTTGGCCTGGCTGCTGGCGTAATCCACCAGGGTCTTGGTTTTCTCGCGCGCGTCGTCTTCGGGCAGGTCTTCGCTTTCGACGAAGTCACTGAAGGCCTTGAGCAGGGTTCGGGTTTCACCGGGGCCGTCAACGCCTTCCTGGCAACCGATGAAGTCGCGGAAATACTCCGAAACCTTTTTGCCATTCTTGCCTTTGATGAACGAAATGTACTGCTTGGACTGCTTGTTGTTCTGCCACTCCGACACGTTGATTCGCGCCGCCAGGTGCAACTGGCCCAGGTCCAGGTGACGGGAGGGGGTCACGTCCAGTTGTTCGGTCACCGCGACGCCTTCACTGTGGTGCAGCAGGGCGATCGCCAGGTAATCGGTCATGCCTTGCTGATAGTGGGCGAACAGCACGTGGCCGCCGACCGAGAGGTTGGACTCTTCCATGAGTTTTTGCAGGTGTTCCACCGCCACGCGGCTGAAGGCGGTGAAGTCTTTGCCGCCATCGAAGTACTCCTTCAGCCAGCCGCTGAACGGATGCGCCCCGGATTCGGCATGGAAGAAACCCCAGGCCTTGCCTTGTTTGGCGTTATAACTTTCGTTGAGGTCGGCAAGCATGTTCTCGATGGCGCTGGACTCGGCCAGCTCGGAGTCCCGAGCGTGCAGAACTGCAGGTGTGCCGTCGGGTTTTTTGTCGATCAGGTGGACGATGCAATGACGGATCGGCATGGGCTTCTCGGCTGAAGGAAGACGGGAGGGCGTGCTCCCCGAAAAAGCGCCCAGTGTACCGCAACCACTGGTTTTGGCGCGGTGCGAACGGCAATTGCGGGGCGACCGGTGGTGCTTATGCGTTTTTTTGCCGATTTAGAGCAATAAAGCTGACCAATTGGGTAGCTAGAGGCGGATATTTCCCCGCCTCTGTGCTAGTTTTGCGCGGTCTTACGCGTAGTCACTGCGTTAAGCGTGCATTCAGCATTTGTCAGGTCGAACCAAACCCTGATTTCGGAATCTATAACCCCGATCCCGTGGTTATTTGGCCGAGGGTGCCGGATCCAAAAGATCGGGCTCGATGGCTGACACTGCACTCTGCAATCCATATGAATTTGATAGGGAAGGAACACTACATGGCTCTTACTAAAGACCAACTGATCGCCGACATCGCTGAAGCTATCGACGCGCCAAAAACCACCGCGCGTAACGCTCTGGACCAACTGGGCCAAATCGTTGCCGATCAGCTGGAAAACGGCGGCGAAATCACTCTGCCAGGTATCGGCAAACTGAAAGTGACTGAGCGTCCTGCCCGTACTGGCCGTAACCCTTCGACTGGCGCCGCCATCGAAATCGCTGCCAAGAAAGTGATCAAGCTGGTTGTGGCTAAAGGCCTGACCGACGCTGTTAACAAGTAAGACTTGTTAAAAAAAAACCGTGCGCCGGAGCGATCCGGGCACGGTTTTTTTTGTGTCTGCAGATTATTGCGCTGCAGGTTTCACCCAGCGCGACTGACGCCAGGTTTGTTGTTGCGATTGGGTCTGGAACGTCCAGGCCACAAAGCGACTCTGTTTCTGGCCCTGGGACATTTCCACCACCTGGCTTTGCAATGCCCCAGCTTTTTTCAGCGCGGTCTGGATTGCCGGCAGGTTCGAAGCTTTCGATACCAGGGTACTGAACCACAACACCTGCTGACCCACCTGAGCGCTCTCGCTGATCAGTTGGGTGACGAATCGCGCTTCACCGCCCTCACACCACAACTCCGCCGCCTGACCGCCAAAATTCAGTACTGGCAGTTTGCGTTTCGGATCGGCCTTGCCCAGCGCGCGCCATTTACGGCTGCTGCCTCGGGTGGCTTCCTCCAGCGAGGCGTGGAAGGGCGGGTTGCACATCGTCAGATCAAAGCGCTCGGCGCTCTCCAGCAGACCCAGCAAAATATGCTTGCGGTTGCCCTGCTGGCGAATCTGGATGGCCTTGTTCAAACCGTTGGACTGGATGATGGCCCTGGCGGCGGCGATGGCGGTGGCGTCGATTTCCGAGCCGAGGAACTGCCAGCGGTAGTCGCTATGACCGATTAACGGATACACGCAGTTGGCGCCCATGCCCACGTCCAGCACCTTGACCGCGGCGCCCCGGGGAATCTCGCCATCATTGCCGCTGGCCAGCAGGTCGGCGAGGAAGTGCACGTAGTCCGCACGACCCGGAACGGGTGGACACAGATAGTCGGCCGGAATGTCCCAGTGGGCGATGCCGTAGAACGACTTGAGCAGCGCCCGGTTGAACACCCGCACCGCGTCCGGGCTGGCGAAGTCGATGCTTTCCTTGCCGTAGGGGTTGATGATCACGAACTTCGCCAGTTCCGGCGTGGTCTTGATCAGCGCCGGGAAGTCGTAACGACCCTGGTGGCGGTTGCGCGGATGCAAGCTGGCCTTTTCGCGCGGCTCCACGGCTTTGGCCGGGGTCGTGGATTCAGGCTTTTTACGCGCAGGTTTGGGTGTACGAGGGGTGTTCATGGGGGCGGTCGATTCGGGTATGGCTAAAAGTGGCGAGCATTGTCCCACATCCGGGACTTGGGAACCCAATTGGGAGGTTAACCGCATTTCCCCTTGTGGGAGCGAGCCTGCTCGCGAAAGCGGTTTATCATTCAACATTGATGTTGGCTGACAGGACCTCTTCGCGAGCAGGCTCGCTCCCACAAGGGATTCAAGGTGTTTGAGAGAAAGTGGCGGGCATAAAAAAGGGAGGCCACTTGGGCCTCCCTTTTTTTATTGCGATTTGCCGTTACAGACTGGCAATCCGCGCATGCTGCTCGGCCAGCTTGCCCAGAGCCTGTTCGGCTTCGGCCAGTTTGGCGCGTTCCTTGTCGATGACTTCGGCCGGAGCCTTGTCAACGAACCCGGCGTTGGACAGCTTGCCGCCGACGCGTTGCACTTCGCCTTGCAGACGCTGGATTTCCTTGTCCAGGCGCGCAAGCTCGGCACCTTTGTCGATCAGGCCAGCCATTGGCACCAGCACTTCCATCTCGCCGACCAGGGCAGTGGCGGACAGCGGTGCTTCTTCGCCAGCAGCCAGCACGGTGATCGATTCCAGGCGCGCCAGCTTCTTCAGCAGGGCTTCGTTCTCGGTCAGGCGACGCTGGTCTTCTGCACTGACGTTCTTCAGGAACAGCGGCAGCGGTTTGCCCGGGCCGATGTTCATCTCGCCACGGATGTTACGCGTGCCGAGCATCAGGCCCTTGAGCCATTCGATGTCGTCTTCGGCGGCCTGGTCGATGCGCGCTTCATTGGCCACTGGCCAAGGTTGCAGCATGATCGTCTTGCCTTCGATACCGGCCAGCGGCGCGACGCGCTGCCAGATTTCTTCGGTGATGAACGGCATGAACGGGTGCGCCAGGCGCAAGGCAACTTCGAGCACGCGAACCAGGGTGCGACGGGTGCCGCGCTGGCGTTCGACCGGGGCGTTTTCGTCCCACAGCACTGGCTTGGACAGTTCCAGGTACCAGTCGCAATACTGGTTCCAGATGAACTCGTACAAGGCTTGCGCGGCCAGGTCGAAACGGAACTGGTCGAGCTGGCGGGTGACTTCGGCTTCGGTGCGTTGCAGCTGCGAAATGATCCAGCGGTCAGCCAGAGAGAGCTCGTAGGCTTCGCCGTTCTGGCCGCAGTCTTCGCCCTTGTCCAGCACGTAGCGCGCGG
>Ga0209542_10020250_pt1 | contig 10562 bp, 10 predicted proteins | sample RifCSPhighO2_01_FD_184028 | JGI IMG/M metagenome (GOLD analysis project Ga0209542, IMG submission 184028) | Soil microbial communities from Rifle, Colorado - Rifle CSP2_plank highO2_0.1 (SPAdes) (version 2) | ecosystem: Environmental > Terrestrial > Deep subsurface > Rock core/Sediment ...
TGTGGTGGATATTTCTGCCATAAGGCACTGTCACATGCAGGGTAATCCCGCTCCTGCTTACAACGGCCTGGAGAAAATCCTCCACAAGGTCTGCGTCAAAGTTTTTTATCTTGCTCTTTTTAGGCAGCGCCGCTTTATAAACCAGATAAGGCCTGTCGCTTATGTCAATTGCCGCTGATGCAACAGCCTCATCCATGGGTACTGTGGCATCGCCGTATCTTTTAATGCCTGCCTTAGTGCCGAGGGCCTTTTTCAAGGCATCGCCGAGGCATATGCCGATGTCCTCAACTGTGTGATGATAGTCTATCTCAATATCTCCTTTTGCCTTTATCTTTAAATCAAACAGTCCATGCCTTGCAAAGAGCGACAGCATGTGGTCAAGGAAAGGAATAGACGTCCTGATATCATAAATACCCTTGCCGTCAAGGTTCAGATTCAGGATTATATCTGTTTCCTTTGTTTTTCTGATTACCTGCGCCTTTCTGAACATATATCCCCCTAAAAATACCGTGAGCCGTGACCGTATTTAGTGTCCGTATTTCACGGCCACGGATAACGGACACGGACAACGGAATTTACAGGTTTCCATTCTACAAGAAGAGATACTATCCGTTCAAGGATAATCTTTAATAGTGGTTTTAAGCCGGAATAATTTGGAGGATATTGGGATTGCCGAATAAGGTTAAGCGGAAACCATCACTCATTCAATTCAGAAACCGATGAAACTCTTTTATACACAATGGCATTAAAATCAGCAATATCAATTACGCCCTGCAATTTTGGGTTTTCCTTAGCAATCGTTCGGATGGCGTCGGTTAATTCCTCTCCGATATTTTTTGTTTTCTTGCGTATCTCAGTCCATGTTGAAGAACGGGGAATAAAAAAGCGGACAAGCTTGTGATCCTTCCGCGCTAAATCATAAGCGACCTTTTCATCGCCGAACTCATCGCTTAAACGCTTTAGCTCATCCTCAAATACATCGGAGATGCGTTTTATAAAAATAAGCGGCAAAATATAGTCCTTAAACTTCGGCGCATCCACCGCCCCGCGAATACTGCACGCCGCATCCCACAGCCATGTTTCAAGAGTTTTTATGTCAAGCATGAATCACCTTAATCTTTCCGACTTAATAATTTTTCTAATATCAGAATTTGGGCAGGTTAAACAACCTACCTTCCTGACCCTCATCATTCAATTCCCGGATAATTTCTTCCTTTTTAAATTCAATAACCTTGTCATTTTCATCTCTTGGTAAATCAGCAGTAATTACAGTCAAGATATACTGCAATCCATAAGAATCGCAATATTGATGGGCAAGCCTCAAGAAGTTGTTCTTTTTTCTATTATCAAGCCCCTCTAAAATGCCATCATGGTAAACAAATCTAAAAAATGAAATCTTCGAATAATTCTTTAATACTGCCAGATCAAAAGCCGCGCAAAGCAGCTTTTTATATGTAGTACCCCTGCCTTCACTAGTCACTTCCATAGTCTTCTCGTCATGAACGATATCAGCACTAAACTCAAGATTACCAGAGGTATTAATTTTAATAGACAGCAAGGCAGAATTACTTAACACCTCTTTGATAATTTTGTTAAAATCGTTTCTGATGTCAGAATAAAGACTGGTGCCAGCCTTAACTTGGTCATTGATTCCATTAACAAGTTCCTTTTTCTTGTTTTCATAGCCTTCTATTTCACGTTGAAGGATTGCAACAGAATCAAGAGTTTCAAGCTGGGATTGCAATCTAACCAAATCCGCCTCCTGTCGTACTAAGCTTTTCTGAAGTAATTTAAACTTATCGAAAGTGTCCTCTCCCCGCAATATTCTTAATAAATCCTCCCTTGTTGAATTCAATTCCCTTAATTTATCACCCCCTGAATCCAGCCCCTGTTTCAAGTCTCGAAGCCTCTCCTTTAATCTCTTGTTTCGCTCTGAAGAAAGACTCTCGTTAAACCTCAACAAATTATCGTAACTTTTTGCCAGCTTATCCGGAAAATGAATCTGTGCTTCCTCAAAAATCTGCTTTACCTCATCTAAATCGAAATTCACCTTTGTATCGAGTGCTTCTTGAATTTTTTCAATTTCGTATCTAATGTTATAAAGCTGATTATTCAAAACAGAACTTTCAGCTTCCACCTGTTCAACCAATTCTTTGTTGATATTAATCTCTTTCTCGTAAAAATTAAACTTATCTATTTTCTCGTATGCTTCTTTTAGTTCTATCTGCTTTATTTCAATTGCCCCTTTTAATTTGTCATATTCTTCAGCTTTTGTGGATAGTGACTTTTCATATTTTGACTTATATTCTTCTGTTGTATCGATTAATTTATCAATCTCATATTTTTCATGAAGCATGGAGTCATCAAAGCCCAATAGCTTTGCAAGATATGGCTTCCATTCAGCATGTTCTCCAACGCTGAATTTACCTATCTGAAAAACATCTTGATAATCATTTTGTGTCCGTAAGAAGTAAGAAACGCCTTTTCGATAAGACCACGGTGTGATAGAATCCAAATAAAGATAGGAATTAAGATTAGCTACCGCCTTCCGGATTGGCACTCCGCTACAATTCCATTGCTTGTCTCCAAGATTTTTGAAATCCTGGAATTTATCATCATGGGTCTTGAAACATATCTTGGTATTGCTATCAACACATCGTTTAATGGTCAGATATTTATCTGAATTAAGCAGTATCTCCAGATAAAACTCGAATCCCCTGAAATCTTTCTTATTGTCATAAAGGAAATGCCCCTCTTTCAACTCCTTAAGCAAAAGAAAATCGATAAGATGAATAAGGAGGGTTTTGCCTAAGTTATGTGAATCCTTATCAGTTTCCTTTGGTCTTTTGACTTTCCCGTAAATGACATTAAAGCCTTCGTTAAAGTAGATAGGCTTAAATATTTCGTCTTTATTTGAATATATTTTGCTTAGTTTCATTTTGTGTTAACGTTTATGTATTATTTTTACCAGTAAATTCTAATGAATCTGTTTGTAAGTGATACTCAATCATGCCAAGCAAATATAAAAAATCTAATGCTGGCACAAAAACATACTTAACATCATCCCCAGCCTTCCTGATAAGATAATCCAATACCTCTCGATACTCCAATATTTTACTTTGCTCGAACATCTTAATAATCAAAGATGCCACTCTTACGATTGACAAATCTAAATCCATATATTTAGTTGGCGTTATCATTCTTCTTTCCTATATCGCAATTGCAGTACATATAGTGCAAAAACACATTTATTAAAGCTCTTGATTCTTTGAGTTCGGTGTGCTTATCTAATATCGCGTCGTAAAGATGCCCAAAAATCTCCTCAAATTTGGAAAATTCACCCCTTCTCGTGATTATTTTGCCCTTTAATTCATCAATGGTATTGTAATAGTAATCGGCATATTTCTTGTTTATCGGCTTTTTCAGGAAAACTGTAATAACATTGAATGATGACTCTGAATTTTCTTTGATATATTTAAAATACTCTTCACTTAACTTATTTAACTCGTTCTTTTTTTCGAGACTTAAATAATCAAACGAATACTTGCTGTCAAACTCCGTAGCAAACTGCTCACGATCATTGTAAAAAGCCATGATAACATCTTTAATATCATCAGAATGTATTTTTAACGGATCCCTGAATTTTTCAAGGCCACAAGCTTTTACTATGGCGGGGCTTGCATCAAGCCAAGTGGTTATGACTTCCACTCCGAAAATTGCAATATTCTTTAAGCCCAGTTTTCCCTTGAGATAATTCGTTTGTTGATTATCAGCCCCTGCGGAGAGCTTTCTATTTGTAAAAATAAGGTAATTATCAACTTCTCCGGTTTTCTTCAGCTTCTCAATTTTTGGAATTTCCTTGTCAAGTACTGTAGTTTTAAAATCAGCATCAGAACAGCTCGCATTAGAATTATTGGTCTTCTTCGCCTGGATTATAAATTTCCCTTTCCATGGGCTAGCAACACTCGGATACTCGTTGGCAGTTCCCTCAAATTTACCATCTCTCCCACCATCAGGCCCCTCGCTAAAATTAACCGTTCCTGTGCCTAACACTTTTTGGCAAATATGGATAACCAAGGCTTCAAATTCCTGCGTAGAAAGCTCGTAAAGATGGTAATCCCTCATTATAAACACCTCTTATCATAAGGACAGCATAGTATTAATAAACCTATCTCTACCATAAACATTCCATTCTTTTTTAGAGTTGCCTATTCGTCCTTGCCCTGACAAACCCCTCCAAATCCCAATGCTTAATTTTCCACTGTCCTATCTTCACAGCACGAATCTGCCTCTCTCTAATAAGCTCCCGCACTCTATATTCACAGAATAATAGAAACACCATCCCTAATTCCTATCCCTCTTTTCTCCGCCACTCTTTTGGTTTCTGCTAAAGTGGGGTTTCATATCTAATCAACCCTATTTTACCTTTTTTCTTGGCGTCCTTTTAAAGCCTTTCATTTTTTCACCACTTCCCAGTAACCACCCTTGTCCGGGCCGATACGTTTGATTAAGCCTTTTTCTTTCAACCATGAAATATTTTCCTGTATTTTTCTCTGAGAGATTCCCACTATCCCGGATAATTCTTTTGCAGATATGGTTTTATTTTGCTGCATATGGCTAATTATTTTTTGCCGGGTTGCGGTCAATTTTTCTACGACCTTTTCTACGACCTTTTCTACGACCTTTTCACCCAACTTTTCAAATCCTTTCTTGCCTTCAAAATAACTCCTGCGCTTAAATGTAGTAATAAACTTTGTCCCTACCTCGCTGAATTCGGCATCAGGTTCTTTGGAGAGTATCAGCTTGATTCCTCGTCCCCATTTCTCTATAAAATGAACCCGGTGAAGCATCTCGGCAATCAGCTCGTTTCTTCTTTCTGAAACCATCTTTGTCCTGATGGTCTCTATGGTCAAGCCGCCATAAAGCAGCCCCGGACTCCTTATTTCAACACGGTCTTTGAAAACAGCGATATTAACAGAATCAAACTCCCGGTAGTCCCTATGGCAAAAGGCATTGATTATAGCTTCTCTGAAGGCTGCCTTGTCAATCTCAGGCACATCTATTCTTCTTAAGCCTTCCAGTTTCATGCCGATATGAATATTTTTCAGGATGTATCCTTCAGCTTTTTCTATCAGGTAAAAGAGGTCTCCTTCAAAATCCTGCATATCAATGGTAAACGATGTATCTGTTGTGCCGAAAACAGCGCATCTGAGACGGGCATTGGGAAAAAATACCTGCGGTTTTCTGGCAAATAAGATTACTGCTGTATTGAGGAGCTTACCGTCAGGCATGAGCTTTAATTTTTCAAGCGCATTGTGTATGGTGTCATATTTCAGTCCCGAGCTTTTTAAAAAAGATTTAACTTTAGTTGCGCTTATGTCTGTAATCTTTGCTTCTTTGCAGATTTCGGTATCCCATCTTAATTTATCCTTATTCTTTCTGAGAATCAGCCCTTCAAGTTCTTTAGCGCTTAATTGCCGATCTTCATCCGCTACCCTTATATATGCCCTGCCATAAGCAAAATATGGAATATCGTTGCCCTTAAACCGGACTTTGACGCATGCCTTGCCGTCTATCTCTATACGGTTTATGTGAGGATAGATTTTGGGTTCAATATGGTCTGCAATGGATTTTGATACATCACGGATTGTTTTTTCGGTTACATTTTGGCTGATAACAACACTGTTGTTTTTAATTCCAAAAAATAATTCTCCATGTTGATGTTTGTTGAGCATGGATACGATTGATATAATTGCCTCTTTAATCTCAGAAGTAGATTTTTTTAGTTCCAATGTTTCGGATTCGATAAATTTCATATTAATCTCACGGCTCATATCGTTTTAAAATCCATCTCCTCGCTTTAAAAGTCTGTCCCTCAAACAAATCCGTAACGGCTCTTATTGCCTCTATCTGGTATTCCTGATTGCTGTCAAAATGGAGCTTCATAATCAAGTAATTGCTGTTCATGTTATCCCCGAATGCATCTATCGGGGATATGGTTTTACCTTATCAAATCACAATATAAATCCAGCCATTCAGGTTATTCTTTTCAAAAGCAATTTTCCGTGCTCTGTTCCATTTCTTAAACTGTTTTTCCTTTGATATGACACTGTTTAGATCAAAGGGGGCGTCCTTTTTGTAGCTCCCTTGCCGGCACTCCTTCGAATCAGTGAAGCAATCCGCAGCATTTTTTAAACTTTTTTCCGCTTCCGCATGGGCATGGGGCATTTCTTTCAACCTTGTTGCTTCTGGCCTGATGTGCAGATTCAACAAACCTTGCTGTTTCCCTTGCCTTTCTCATCCGTGAATCTTTAAGTCCAACGGCAATCCTGCCTATACAGTCAACTATAATCTCTTCTATTTTTCCTACAACCTCGAATGATTCGGCAATTACCTTTTTATTTGCGCTTTTATCCTTTTCCAGCAAATCAAGATACTCCTTAAGCAATAAATCCGTCCTTGCCAGAGACTTAAAGGCATCTCCTATGTCTCCTGAAAAGTCTTCTTCCTGCGTTGCGCCAAGATCAAGCCCCTTAATAAACTGCTCAGATAATGAGGTAATTGCATGGATATATTCCTTAAGGCCGGCGTCGTTTTGCTGAAAGACAATTTTCGGCCAAACCATCGTAGCCTTACCTGATGTGGACTTAACCACGACATTCCAGAGAGCCATGACATTCCCGAAAAAGCTGCTCGCATCATCCTTTGTTTCAAACACAGGGTCTTTCTCCTGAAAAATAATGGATATAACCTGTGAAGGCTGAACAATCTCAGGCGCAGAAACAGCGCCATAAAGAAGCCCATACAGTTGATGAAGTGTAAATTCCACTTCATATTTTTTTAAAAGCGAAGCCATTTTAGCATCGCCGCAATATTTGCCTGTCAAAATCATACTATCTCCGCTATAGGTTGATCAGTAGCCACTCTGAGGCATCTATCTGGTATTCCCGATTGCTGTCAAAGTGGAGTTTCATAAAATTTCAGCCTTTTTATAAGAGACCTTATCTATTTGATTTTTCATCCTTTTGCCAGCAAACTCTTTTAAAACTCTTTTAAAACTCTTTTAAAACTCTTTTAAACAAGCATTCTGAATAACTGCTATTCCTGATTTTCCTCTATCTCCTTTCCGATTCTTTCGTATTCAGAAAGCGACCATTCTGAATAACCGCTATTTTTGATTTTCTCCTCTATTCGTAAAGCCGACAGTAGATTGGTAATTTTATTTCTCTTCTGGGCATTATTTAAAATATCAGGCAATTTTTCCAAGAGGAATTTCTCAATATTTTTCCTTGGAGATTTCCCAAATTTCTTCAAGTACTCAATAATCATTTTCTTATAGTGCTCATCATCAAGCCCCCGCTGTTTGATGTAATGAGCTTTTAACTCCTCGTTGGAAAGCGTGGCAGTTATTTTTGCAGAAATGACATAGTTGGGCTTTCTCCCCTCTATCAATCCAAAGTCTTTTAAATTCTTGATTTCCTCATCTGTCAGTTTTTTTCTTTTCTGAACTTTATCCAATTCAATAATTTGCTCTAATGAAAGATTGGGATTTCGAGCCAATACCCGTGCAAAATCCAAATCCAAAACCTTGCCAATTACCGTTACCTTTACCTTCCCTCCAGATAAGTCATATTCAGGCATTGGGAAAAACCGTTTCCTCTGATAGTTGAACATTTTCCTTATACCCCCGCCTGCCGTGTCAACCATCTTCAAATTGAACATTACCGTTGCCAGAAATTTGTTGCGGTAGTGTTCTTCAGGGGCATCTTCCTTAACTACTTTTTCCACTGACCCTGGGATAAAACTGCCGAGGTTTGTGAATATCAACTGGTCTTCCATTTCAACCACATTAATACGCCCGCCTTTGGTGTAATCCTGATGCGCAATGCAATTGTTTATAGCCTCACGGATGATAAATGGTTCATACTGGTCAACTTCATCTGGAAAGAGAGTCCCGTCTTTGATATAGCGATATTTCAGATTGCGGATTTTTGCATATATCCTGTCAACCGCCAGCAGCAGAGGACAGCTTTCAATGTGGTAGTCTTTATCATTTCCTTTGGCATCCTTCAGCAGCCAGCGTATTTTTGCTTCAGCAGGACTGATAAAATGCTCGGATTCTGATTTTCCCAAGAGAATTATTGCCGCACGGGTAATCTTGCCTTTGATTGTTACTTTGGTTTTGTTCAGGAAGGTGATATCATCCCACCTGTCAACATCGTTTGCCTGGTCAGGAAACTTGTTTTTATAGTTCTCCCGCGCTTTTGCAATTGCCGCGGGATCAAGGTCTTCTACCGTCGCACCATGCACAACGGCTGCGCTCCAGTCTTCCGTAGCTCCCTGTGCCCTGATTCGTTCGATCTCCTCCAGATTCAGCGGAGACAATTCTTCACCGTCTCTCCCGTAATAATGTCCATCAAACGCAATGGGGATTCCCTTGGGCGCAGCCGGTATTTGAAACATGATTACCCGACTTTCCGGCAAAAACAGTTCATAGATTTCGATAAATGTAATGCGGTTGGTAGTTTTATTAGCGAGTTCTCCTTTAAGACTGTCGAGGTCTTTGCGGTTTGGACGAAACCGACTGCCGACAATTGTCCTACCCTTGTCTTTGATTCCAAATATCAGCCATGCGTATGGTCTGCCCTTAAGATTTGCCTCATTTGACAGAGCCGAAAAATATTTCCCCATTTTGGCAAAGTCAAAGTTATTCTTTGCCTCTTTAAATTCAAACACCTCTGTTTCAGCGGGCAGGCTGCGGAGTTCGTTCAGTTTATTTAGCAACTCCTGTTTTGTCATATCGTCTTAAAATCCACCCCTCCATCCCTCATTTGCAGGACAGTATTGGTTTTAAGTTGGTCGTTCAATGCCACCATCTTTGCTCATTAGAGAACATAGTTTTCTAACGGGGTTTACCGCTCTATGTTATCAAAGATACGCGACGTATTTAAGATATAACAGCACAACAATAAAATTGCAAATTTGTCGCATTATAATCCATCCTTCTGACAGGGTCAAACTTTTTAGGCAAGTGAAGAACCCCGCCCACAGGGCTGGGCTTCTTGACTGCAGAGGAAAACAAAACTTTAATTTCCATTTGCTCGCCTCAACCCTGCCTACAAGGCAGGGCTTACGGCGAGCTGTGGCAGTTAAACTATTGACAATAAAGGCTATATTGCTACAATAGCCGAAAGAGTTTAGGAGTTATGGGGTTTGAAATATGGCTATGGCTACAACTGACATAAAACAAATCGCAAAATCTGCAAGGCAGGCATCTTTAAAGCTTGCCAGTATTGATACTAATGTGAAAAACAGGGCCCTTTTGAGTATGGCAGAGGGGCTTTTAAAGGATGCTGATGCCATAAAAGAGGCAAATAAGAAGGACATCAAGGCAGCAGAAGGCAAGGGCTTATCCAAGGCAATGCTGGACAGGCTTACTGTGAGCGATAAGATATTAAAGGCTATGGCAGACGGGATAAAAGAGGTTGCTCAACTTCCTGACCCTGTAGGCGAGATTACCAGAATGTGGAAAAGGCCCAATGGCCTGCTTGTGGGGAGAATGCGGATTCCCCTTGGCGTTATTGGCATTATATATGAGGCAAGGCCAAATGTTACTGCTGATGCAGCAGCGCTTTGCCTGAAATCGGGGAATGCCGTAATCCTCAGGGGCGGTTCAGAGGCAATAAATTCAAACCTTGCAATTGCAAAGGTCTTGCAGGAGGCTTGTAAAAAGGAAGGCATCCCTGAAACTGCAATCCAGGTTGTGCCAACTATTGAAAGGGATATCATGCTGGAGATGCTTAAGCTTGAGGAATATATTGACCTTATCATCCCCAGGGGCGGAGAGGGGCTTATAAGGTTTGTTGTGGATAATTCCAGGATTCCTGTTATAAAGCATTATAAAGGCGTGTGTCACATATTTGTTGATGAATTTGCTGATTTGGATATGGCTGAAAAGATTTGTTTTAATGCCAAGGTTCAAAGGCCGGGTGTGTGCAACGCAATGGAGACCATGCTTGTCCATAAAAATATAGCCAAAGAATTTTTGCCAAGGATGGGGAAGAAATATCAGAATGCAAATGTGGAGCTCAGGGGGTGCGCCGAAACAAGAAAGATTCTCTCTTATGCAAAGCCTGCGACAGAAGAGGACTGGTATGCAGAATATCTGGATTTAATCCTTGCTGTGAAGGTTGTTGCTAATCTGGACGAGGCAATAAGCCATATTGCAAAATACGGCTCATTGCATACTGAATCCATAATTACGAAAGACTACAATAATTCCCAGAGATTTTTGAGGGAGGTAAATTCGTCCACTGTCCTTGTGAATGCCTCAACAAGATTTTCTGACGGCTTTGAGCTTGGGCTTGGCGCAGAGATAGGCATATCAACAACCAAAATCCATGCCTTTGGCCCAATGGGTCTGGAGGAGCTTACAACACAGAAGTTTATTATTTATGGCGAAGGACAGATAAGGGAATAACCCTATTTTTCTAAATCCTCATACCTTCGCCATCTGAAAGGAAGGTCTCTGATGGCGCCGGGTTCTTTTATATCCGCTAATG
>Ga0209542_10020251_pt1 | contig 10562 bp, 14 predicted proteins | sample RifCSPhighO2_01_FD_184028 | JGI IMG/M metagenome (GOLD analysis project Ga0209542, IMG submission 184028) | Soil microbial communities from Rifle, Colorado - Rifle CSP2_plank highO2_0.1 (SPAdes) (version 2) | ecosystem: Environmental > Terrestrial > Deep subsurface > Rock core/Sediment ...
GGCAGGCGAACTTGGCGGTGACGTGCTGTGGTACTGGCTCGGGCGCAAATATGGGGACTCCTTTGTGGATCGCTACGGCCGCTACTTTGGCATCACACCAAGGACCGTCGACCGCGTAAAAACACTCTTCGGAAACCACCATGACATCATTCTTTTCACATCGAAGCTCACTGCCGGATTCGGCTTTGCGATACCCGTCCTTTTTACTGCGGGCCTCGCGCACGTCCCCTTCCGTCGCTACATGATGCTCAATATCGCCGGTCAATTCGTGTGGACCGCCGGGCTTCTCTCCATCGGTTATTTCCTTGGACATATCTACCTTGAAGTCGGGACGATCTTGGAGAAAATGACGCTCTTTGCGCTCCTTATCATTGTGCTCGTGTCCTTAGTCGGCTTTGGCCGCTACCTTGCGTACGGTACGACCGAAACAAGACCATGATGCTTTCCCTCATCATTCCCGCGCGCGAGGAGGAAAAGCAGATCGAGGCGACGATCCGCCAATTTGAAGATCTCTCTATTCCCCACGAAGTGATAATTTCTGATGACGGTTCGACTGATAAGACGGTCGAGATCGCGAAGCGCTTCGCGAACACTGTGCTCACATACCAAGGCGATACGCATGTGATATCGCGCGCGCGAAATGCGGGCGTGAGAGCCTCGAAAGGTGACGTGCTCGTCTTTATGGATTCCGATTCGCATATTCCGGAGCCGAACAAATTTTTTGCGCGCGCCCTCGAACATTTTGAAAAAGACTCCTCGCTTGTTGCGCTCGCATCTCCCCAGCGCGTGCGGCCAGAGCTTGAACGAACGGGGGACACATTCGTCTACGGGCTCGACAATCTCATCAACCGCTTTTTCAACAACGTACTCCATCACGGCGCGGGCGCAGGTAAATGCATCATCGTAAAAAGAGATGCGTTCGAGAAGATCAAGGGTTTCCGCGAAGACCTCATCTTCCGCGAAGACGGCGATCTTTTGAAACGGCTCTCCAAAATCGGCCGCACATATATGGACCCACAAATGGTTGCCTACCACTCCGGCCGCCGCATACACCGCCTCGGCATCCCCCGCTTTTATTGGCTGTGGTTCATCAACGGCCTCTACGGCCTCCTCTTCAATCACTCCCGCGTCAAAGAGTGGACGCCTATACGATAACTCTGGAGAAACGTGGTCGAGCATGCGCGGGGTAGTGGCTTTGTTGTATAATGCGAAGCATGCCGGTAGCAGAAATACAAAAAAAAATTACACCGATATTGCGCTCCTACGGCATCAAGCGTGCGAGCGTGTTCGGCTCGCATGCCCGTGGCGACGCGCGCGAAGATAGCGACGTCGACATCCTCCTCACGATCGGCACTGCACGCCTTTCTCTGTGGGATATGGAACGTCTCCGGGACGACCTCTCACAGAAGTTAGGGCGCTCCGTCGATGTCGTATCGGACAAAGCGATCGTTCCCGGTTTTCGCGATTCTATATACAAAGATATTCAGCTGGTATATGAAGGGTGATGCGGCGCTGCTCGGGCTCATGCTCGACGCGTTTGGAAAGATCCGCGAGTTCACCGCCGCAATGTCGTATGAGAATTTCTCAAAGAACAGTATGGCGCAGAGTGCTGTCATAATGCAATTACAAGTCGTCGGCGAGCTTGCAAAGCGCGTCTCGGATGCGACGCGCGCGAAGATCGACGTTCCGTGGAAACAGATGGCAGGACTTCGAGACTTTGTGGCGCACAATTACTTCAGCCTGGATATCGAAGTCGTGTGGCGGACAGTCTCGGAGAGTGCGAAAGACGCAGAGGAAAAAGTCAGAGCATATGTAGAATCACGATCGTGATCTGTGTACGGTCTCCTCTTCAATCACTCCCGCGTCAAAGAATGGACCCCGATCCGATGATCTAAAAAGAAGAACCCGCGCTGCCACGGCGGGTTCAGTTCTGGCCGACGGCCAGTTATTTTGTGATCGTGATCGGCGGAAGTTCGCTCTCGGGTCGCAGATTCTCCTTCGCGGTTAGGATGAACTGAACATAGACTTCGCCGATGTGAGCCGGCGAATGAATCATCACTGCGCGGACGAGTTCACGGTCTTTCGGGAGGTTCTGGGTCACCGTGGTCAGACATTCTCTCACAGTCCAGAATCTCCTACTTGAAGCCGAGCCCCAGGGGTGAGACGTGCAGCCATACACAATGAACGAAAGGCCCAGAGCATCCTTGACGCGCTCTCCGGCGCGCGGCATGAGGTAGACAATCTCGCCGGCGGGTGTTCCGAGGTGGGTTTGGGTTTGGCCGCCACTACCGAGCACGAGGCCGGTGCCAAGGCCGAGCAGGAAGTTGATCTGCGCGGCAGCCGGCTGTGGGATTCCCGAGACCAAGACCAATGTAGAAATGAACATTACCAAGCTTTTGCGCATCGTGTCCTCCGTGGGGTTTGAGCGCTTCGATTGGTCTGTAACTTATACTATTTTTTCACAGACTGTCAAGGATAGCGTGTTTCCGCGTCAAAGAGTGGACTCCGATTAGATAAAAAGAATGCGCGCCTCGGACAAGTTGCCGAGGCGCACGAAGACCGCATAAGCGGACGAAGGTTTCGATGTCGCGCTAGGTTCGAATCGGCCGCTTCGGATCGAAGTTGCCCGACATCGCGTCGATCGCAAAGCAGGCCGCGTAGATCACGGCGCCAATTGCGGCGAACCACATGACAGGAGTGCCCGCGAGGCTATGTGCGAATAGGTTCCACACCACCAGCAGTGCGATCGCAACGTGTACGCCGAAGTTGATGAGCATGACGACGGCGCTGCCGCTCGCTTCTCCTGGTCGCGGAAACGCGTAATCGTTCTTGTATTCGTCACGTGAGTTCATCTTGCCGAAGACGAGAGCGCAGACGATCGCGACGGCAACGAGAACGATCCATTCCACTCCGCTGACCAGGCCGGTAGCGAGCATGCGGAAAAAGCTGGCGTCGACCAAAGTCAGGCCGATCAGATTCCCCCACGTCATGGTCCAGTAGTCCTGGACATACAGAAAAGGCTGGATTGTCCCGGGGATATCCGAACCCCGTTCGGGCAAGTTCGGATTCGCCGACTGGCTGATCCGCAACACGACGAAGATCAACACATTGAGCCCGACTGCAGCGAGGAAAGGAATCAGCATCTGTCTCATGGGAACCTCCAAAGTGACAGCGCGTTGCTTGGTACGTTGAGCACGGCGCTGGCGTGCTCCCGCACCACTACATCATATATCGCATGAACATGTCAAGAATACTGCGGTCGGCATAAAACCGCTATAATTGGGCAATGAGTACTGGCTCGGGAGAGACCCCGAAGAAGGGCTTTACCCGTAGAGAGGTGCTCAAGGCAGGAGTAGTGATCGCCGCAGCCGCAGCTTTAGGACCTGACAGCAAGAAACCTATGATCGAACAGGCACCTGAACAGCAAAAAGATGATTTCGAGCAGCAGTTCGAGAAATTTTCACCACATGAGATGCCAGCGAAGGATGGTTCTCCAGAAAATGCGACGATCGTAAAAATAACGGAAATATCACCACCGCAGGAAGAGATAAAAAATCCTCGAACGTTGGTTTTTGCACAGGCATTCGTGCACGCTCTTAGCACGTATAAAAATACTTTGCGGGAGCTCTACAAAAACGGCCGCTCAATGCTTACGTTTGACCATCCACGCGCAGGCGGCGAACTTCCCGATCTTGCGGCAGACGAATACGAGGCGATAAAGGAATTTGCCGAGAATGCGCCTGAAGAAGTTCGCGCGGCGAAAATACTTCTCAGCGTACTCGAATCCAGGAACCAGGTGCAAGCGGACGTGCTCACACATTCCAGAGGACTTGGCTATACGACCATCGCAGCATTGATAGACAACGTGCGCGCTGTAAAAGAAGGCCGAGATAATCGTATCCGTAACATAGTTGCATCAGGTCCCAATGGTCTTATTGGCGACGACTCGCTCCTGGGACCGGGCGGGCTCGCGTTGCGGACACTTTCGGAGGACAGTGGGCAGATAAACTGGGGGCCGGATTTCGGGCATTCTCACATATCGATGGAGGAGCTTGCGCAGATGGTATCAAAAGAAAGATTAAAAAAAATCGGCGCGGGTGAATTGTCGCCCGAAACCGAAACAGACCCTACAAAGGTATTCGAAGAATTGACCGCAAAAAAAGCCGCCGCAGAGGCGAGAGGAATCATTGAGTACGGCCCGGCGGACGCTGCAGGCAATGAAGTGGCAAAAACTGTTGCCGCTTTGGTTAAATCGGAAGGTAGGCGGTACGCAGTTGGAAGATTGGATAGTGGAGCTGAAAATGATGGTCTGCTCTCTGGGGTCGGACGGGCAGGCGTAGGAATAGCCCGGACGTATCGCGAAGCCGAGGGACTTTCAAAGATAAAACTACATGACGCATTGCCAAAGCTTCGAGAGATTGGCATCGGCGTGGCTATTGCTCGCGGTACTAGTGACAAAGTGTTTCCAGCCGAGCGCATTGCACGATATATGAAAACATTACGAGAACTTGGTGTGCTTGATATTCAAATGACCGCCGTGCACGATACCATCAACCGCGATCCGCGTGCGGCATACATTCTGAACGGCGTCTTTAGCGATTTGGAGCGCCAGCGACAAACGACTCAATAGATTTCACTACTTCCGGAACATTGTTGACGGCAAGGATGTGATTGCCTTTCTCCAATAGGATGTACTTTGCGGTGGGCATCAGCGTGCGCAGCTTTTCCGTGTTGCGTGAAGAAATGACGCTGTCTCTTTTTCCATGTATCAGAAGCACGGGTATCGTGAGGCCGAGCCACCAATCCTTTGTGTCGCGTGAATATATCTGTCGCATGCAGAAAATATAGACCCGAAGGCTCGTGATGCGGATGTCCTCGAAGATGCGCTGCAAGTTCCAATCCCACGTCGGCACGTATTGTGCGTAATCAACCCGGCCTCGTCCTTTCGAATTGAATGGGAGGAGGAGTGAGAGAGTGCCGAAGACTGCGGCAAGCACGAACCCGAACGGCAGCCACCATGCGGTGGAGGCGCCATACGTGGGGCTAAGAAATACTGCGGCCGAAAATTTCTGCGGCGCTTGCTTGATAGCGGAAAGGGCAAGGAGCGTGCCGAACGAATGCCCAATGATGATGCACCTCTCGATGCCGGTGTGCCGTAGCAGTGCGATGATGTCGTCTGCCATAAGCTCGGGCGCGTACGCAGTATAAAAGAACTGCTTCTGCGATCTTCCGTGGCCACGCAGGTCGAACGTCAGGATATTGAAATCGTTTTCGAACCTCGCTTCATACGGATACCATGCGGAGCAACTTCCGGAGAGCCCGTGGACGAACACAAGGGTCTGTCTCTCCGCTTGGAACTCATTCGTCCGGTATGCGATACCGCGCTCCTCAAAAAACAGCTCCTTCATGAGTCACGCTCCCCGAGCCTATACATCGGCTTGATCATAAGCAGGTACATGTTCGCAACAAGGAAGATGAGTGCGAGCGCCCAGGCGCTTTGGAACTGGTATCCCAAGATCGTCGCGCCGAGGATAAGGGCGCAGAATGCGGTGCCCATAAGGTCGATACGTATTTTTTTCTTTAGAAGCCGCGTATAGGGAATTTTGCCTAGCATGAGCGCGTATTTGGGTGGCGCCGCGATGAAAACGGAGAGCGCGAAAAAAGCGAACCACACGGCATTCCCTATCGAGAGCGCGAGCGCAAGATACACGGCAACGAGTATAGCGTCCGCGATAAATTGCCATGTGTCTTGCGGCTGTATCGCGGCGAAAAGTCGCACGGAGAAATACGAATTGAGGGTGAGGACGGCGTAGAAGATGATATGGGGTACGGTCAGAGAAGAGAGTGGCGCGAAAAAGAGGGCCGACACCACGCCCGCGAGCGCGAAGACGATGCAAGCAAGCAGCGCTTTCACGTTCGGCGTCATGACCTCACAATATCATGTTCGGATGTCGCGATGCGTGGAGTGGTACGGGCGTTTGAAAAGGACGGGCCAGAGATAGTTCATGGCGTATGTCGTATTCGCACGGATAAGCCCTTCATGCTGGAGGCGGCGTGCCGACGTGTAGATGAAAAAGTCGGCGCGGAAAATACTTTTCCCCTGCGTCGCAAGTCGACGGGCGATATCCGTGTCTTCTCCATAGAACTCTATCGAACGGTCGAAGCCGCCTATCGCGAGGAGTGCGCTACGTTTGGCGACGAAATTCGCGCCGTACACCATGTACCCAACAGCGCGGTACGTAAGCGGTGCGATCCCGCGCCAAAAGAAACCCATGACAGCGTCCTCTATGAACGATCCGTCGAAGTAGCGCGCCGGACCGCTCAGAGAAACTACGGAGGGAGATTCAAATACGCCTTCGACGATATCCATCCACCCTACCGGAAGAAGCGTGTCAGCATCGGTATACGCAACGAGTTCGCTATTCGTAGCTTCGAGTCCCGCTTGCCGGGCAAAGGTGAGACCCTTTTTTTCTTCGCGTACGACACGTACGCCACTCTTTGTCCGAGCGATTTCCGCAGTTTTATCGGTCGATGCGTTGTCGACCACGATAATCTCCTTGAATCTTCCGCGCGAATTCTGTATGGCGGCGTCTAAACACGCGCCGATGTATTTTTCCTCATTATGCGCACAGATGACAAGACTGATATCCATCCCGTTAGAAGTCTGTCGTTGGTTGCTCATACATTAGTCTTGTTGATCACCTTCGTTTACTTTGCCGATTCAAAAGGCTCCGCAGAAAAATTTAGAACAAATTTTTCTGCCAAGGACTTCTAACGGGATCCATGCACGTATTCTACCTTGGGGGCGGCTATCGAGAATTGAACTCGAATCGAGAGCTCCACAAGCTCCAGTGTTAACCGTTACACCATAGCCGCCATCAAACTAAGCAGTTATAACAAATATGTGGGTGCGTAGCGAACGCGCAGCGGCCGCGTCTGACGCGGCCGCTGCTCTCGCTGTTCACTGTTCACTGTTCACTGTTCTCTACCGTTCACTACATCGGCATCCCGCCTTGCATTCCGCTCGGAGCCGACATCGCGTTGTCCTTCATGGCGAAGCCGGCATACAGCGCGACCGCGGCGATAAGAACGTGTAAGAGGTTATCGGCCATATTGACCGTAATAAATCCCAATACCGTGTCGACTTGTACGAAGCCGACTACCGTCACGAGTGCGTACACCACGCCGAAAACCTGGAAATAGAGGCGCGCGTAGGCACCCGCCCCCATCGCGGCCCCTATTGCGAGGGCGCCGGAAAGGAGATGGATGACATTGTGAAGCGCATCCACCTGGAAAATTCCGAGAAGCATTCCATCGGAGGTAATGCCCGGCACGAAGCCAAGGATACCAATCGCGAGAAGCACGATCCCGAAGATCCATGCGATTTTTTGAAGCATGAGATGGTGAGGTAAATGCTGATAATTCGACCTCTAAAGCCCGCCCATACCGAAAGCTTGTTCGGGCGGGCGCACGCACTCTTTAGAATCTACATGAATAATTGTGCGGTGTAGGACGTGTCCGTCAACCCCGTTAGAGACAGTGCGCGTGCATAACTTGTATAGCCGAATTTGCTAAATGTCCGAAAAACGCCTGCGATTAAGGAGTCTTTGCTAACCGCGCACGCGGGTCTCTAACGGGGTCAAGACGGAGGTGTTGAGACCTCGCTCACCGTATGATGACCTCGAGGGGGACCGGCGCGGAGGTGGTCGCTACCTTAAACGCGACCCTCCCTATCATTTGGCCGAATTGCGTAACAACATTCACACGCCATGCGCCCGGTGCGATGACGGACTTTACAGAATACCCGCGGTAGCCGCCGTCGCGTCCGCCGACGATCGAGAACGGCGTCGTCGCCTCGGTCTGCCACCTTCCCTCATGCTCATCGTATCGTTGCCATTCGTGGAAAATGGTCGTGTTCAAACCGGAAGGTGCGAATACCGCTGAGAAGACATACACGGGCTCGTTCGGGGCGCGGTGGAAAACGGTGTTGTGGCGCAGAAACGAGGCATACCACGGGATCGGTTCAGCGAGCAGTTGATAGGTGTCCCCGGTGCGCGTGACGCCGTGGTACACGCCTGCTTCCTTGAGCGCGAGCGGCAAGGGCGGGATGGCATTCGAAAAGTAGAGTATATTGAATGCGACGAAAATAACTGCGATCGAGCGCGCGATCGTTGTTCTCTCCGCGCGGACCAATTCGGGTGTAAGACGCGATTGCAGGTAGAGAAAGAGGGAGATCACCGCAAGGCTCACGACGCCGCTCACGACGAACATGTACGGGCCGATGGCGCCTAGAAGGAGCGGAATGTAGAAAATGAGGAATGAGAACAGCACCGTAAAGAACACGCCCACTTGGAAGGCGAAACGCATGTAAAAACGCACGAACCGCTCGTTGGCGATAAGGAGAACTGCGATGACAGCAACGAAGATCCAGCCAAGCGAGAAAGCGGCGCTGCGGCTGTAGAGGGACAGGAACGCGATGAAGAGCCCGCCGAAGGCGTACTGCGACACGACGGGCAGCATCGGGGTGATCTTGAGGAGCCACCACTGCTGCAGACGCCCCGTTTGTATGAGCGCGATGAGCACGATGAGGGCGGCGGAAAGCGATAGGTAGAAGAAGAGCACGAGGCTCGTCAGCAGCGTATCCACGCGGCGCAGAAGGAAGAACGTGTCGATTAAAAGCGCGGCTACGAGCGCGAGCGGTGAGATGTACCGCATGTACCATTCGGCGGCTTCTTCGATGTTCCTCGGGAGTTTCGGCAATCGCGGGCGTGGCATATTAGTTGCCGTCCCGATAGTGGGGCGGGCTCTCTACAATACCGGCACGGTGGTTCACTAGACGTGTGAGTGCATAGAAGAGCGAGGAGAGACGGTTGGCATACGCGCGGCTCGACTCGCTGATGTGCCGCTCTCCCCCCTCGTGCAGCGTGACCAATCTGCGCTCCGCGCGCCGAGAGATGGCGCGTGCGATGTCGAGCCGCGCAGAGAGTTCCGTTCCACCCGGCACGAGGAACGTCTTGATCGGCGGCAATTCTTTTTCAATGTCATTGATGAGTGCGCTGATCTTTTCTGTGCTAGTGAGAGGCACCGACTTTTGCGCGCCGGCCGCCTCCGCTTGGACGGTAAAGAGGTGGTCTTGGACTTCGTGTAAAAGGCCTCGTACCTTCCACGCACCGAAAGAAAGCTCTTCCGGGCACGCGACCTTGCACCATCCGACGATAGTATTCAGTTCGTCGAGCTGACCGAGGCACTCAAAAATAGGCGACGATTTCGAGACTCGCTGTCCTGATGGTGTATCAAAAAGCTTCGTCGTCCCTTTGTCGCCTTTACCCGTAAACAATGCCATCCGGCCATCATAGCAAAGAGAATTTCCTTTCTGGTGCGCAGGGGGAGACTCGAACTCCCATGCCCTTGCGGGCGCTACCACCTCAAGGTAGTACGTCTACCAATTTCGCCACCTGCGCAGCGAGCTAAATATAACTAGTTTTTCTCGGGAGTACCAGCCTGCCTGCCGGTAGGCACGGCTTCTGCCGCTCCCGTGGGTGCGGTCATCTCGGTGACGATCTCCTCTTTTTCCGCTTCCGTCTCCTTGGCAAATTCCTCTGGAACACCTTCAGCTTCCACGGCATCCTGTGCGCTTCCCATCATTCGGGTGCGGCGAAGCTGGCGGCGCGCTTCGCGCGCGACTTTGTCGCGGATGTAGTAGAGTTTCGCGCGGCGCACGCGACTTCGCTTCACGATCTCCATTTTTTCTATCATCGGCGAGTAGAGCGGATAGATCTTCTCCACGCCTATCCCAGAGAGTACCCGGCGTACGGTGAATGTTGCGCCTGCTTCCGTGCCGTGCTTCCTCGCGAGGACAAGGCCTTCAAAGGCCTGCAGGCGATACTTTCCTTTTTCCTCCTCTATCTTCTGCCAGACGCGCACAGTGTCTCCCGGCCGGAGGTCGAGATTCTTGCGCGCTTCCATATCTATCGGTGATGTTTTGACTGTATTTGCCACAGAGCGAGACTATATCAGGCGTATGCCTAGAAAACAACCTCAAAACCGCTAAAGTCCGCGGTGGGTTCCCGCCACTCCACCTCCATATCAGAGACGATCGCGAGAAAAGGTCCTTCTCGCATATGTTCGATAAGTTTTTCGAGTGTATCCTTGTATCCTTGAGCGACCACCTCTACCTTGAATTTTTCTGCGTTTTTCACGTAGCCGACGAGCGCTAGGTGTCGCGCGTGCTTAACGACGAAATCACGATAGAAAACCCCCTGCACTTTTCCCGAAACAATGCACCGAATTTCCTCAATCTCCATGTGCGCGGTGCAGGACTCGAACCTGCGACCTTCGCTGTGTAAAAGCGTTGCTCTACCAACTGAGCTAACCGCGCATGTGCCCCCGGAGGGAATCGAACCCCCATAGCCGGCTTAGAAGTCCGGAGTTTTATCCATTAAACTACAGGGGCACTGGCGCTAAAGCGCATACCAATCCTAGCTGCACGAGGCACGTGGGTCAATGAAATACTGCGCCTATTTGGAAGGGTCCGGTATCTGCAAAGGAGTGGCTTTGATCAA
>Ga0209542_10020252_pt1 | contig 10562 bp, 12 predicted proteins | sample RifCSPhighO2_01_FD_184028 | JGI IMG/M metagenome (GOLD analysis project Ga0209542, IMG submission 184028) | Soil microbial communities from Rifle, Colorado - Rifle CSP2_plank highO2_0.1 (SPAdes) (version 2) | ecosystem: Environmental > Terrestrial > Deep subsurface > Rock core/Sediment ...
ACTGCAAAACATCCGGTCTTTTCCCAAAACCACCATCTTTACCATACTTTACCCCAATTTCTCTGTCTTTAGCAGATTCTAGTATTTTTTTCTGTACATCTTTTCTAGAATAATATTTTAATATCTCCTCATTCATGAAAGGACTATTTTAACAAATCCTTATAAGCATTGTTGTAGTCAAAATAGAAGGATATTATAACTTCTATATAGTAGTAACAAATAGAAACATTTATAAAGGCTGTTTTCTCTATATTTTATAGATAAAAAATGCAGAAACAATTTACAATTACAAAGAGAATAGCAAAGCACGGGAAGCAGAATGTGATAGTCATTCCTAGCTTTTTAAAAGATGAATTAAAGCCAAGAACCGTGGTTGAACTAAAAATTAATATTATTAAGGAGGCTGAAGATGGCGAAGCTGACTTATGAACAATTAAGATTTCCAAATTATAGAAATACAAATACCGCAGTTAGATTGAGGGCTAATGTAGATGGAAAAATAGAGACCATAAGTTTGTCACTATCAGACTTAGTTTACGCAGCCGAAATAGCAGGATTAAACATGCTTACGGTAGCTGATACTGGAAGGGGTAAAACCCAATTAATGACCGATATAGCTTGGCATCATTTTGGAGGAGATCAAGGAAGTGGAAATACAAACTGGGCAGATGGAAGGCCTAGTTTTGACATAACAGATTTATTTGAGAGGCAAGAAGTTGACTTAAGTTCTGGGAGATTTGATAGCAATACTATAAGACAATTAAGAACGGATAAAACAGGAAGATGTTTCTTTTGTGTTGACGAGTTAAACAGGGCACCTAATCCAATACAAAACGAATTCTTCGACTTGGCAGATGGAAAATATACTTTTGATGGACAGCGTTACAGGTTAGGAAGAGATGGTTATGCTCTTTTTATGTCTACAGCTAATCTAAACAGAGTCAATGGGGACTTCTCAGGAACTTTTGGATTAGACAGGGCGTTATTAAACAGAGCCCATTTAACAATAGACTTAGACCATAAAGATTTCAGGCCTACTGCTGAGGACGAGCTTGCTATTGAAGAAAGAAAAGCAAATCCAAGAGTGGATGTACCCCCTCCACAAGATATAAGTGAGGAAATTATAGAGATTAATCATCAAATTAGGGAAGATTCAAGAAAATTAGACCCTTATCTTACGGCTTTTAGGTTTTTAATTGGAAGGGGTTTAGATTATTGTGATCAAGACAAGTATAAAGACAAAGGAGCATTTCCAACTTTATGCGGTGATTGTAATTTTAGCGGAAAAGACCTATGCTCTTTAGTTAAAGGCTCTTCAGAAAGAACAATAGCTGCTATAAAAGCATTAGCTTATGGATTATCTCACATAGCAAAATTAAAACTTGAAAAAGAAGTTGAAATTGATCCTTTTGACGCAGCTTTACAGGCATTTAGATTTACAACATATCATGGGAATTTAAATGATGTAATTGCCAGCGATGAATATGGAGAAAGAAGACAGGCAATGATGGACAAAATAGTTCAAGAATTATCAGGAAGAGTGAGAATATTAGAGCCATATCTCCCTCAAATGCTTGACGGATACCAACCAGTTTCATTAGTTTATAATTTTAATGGGAAGGAAAGAAGAGTAGCAAGAACAGATGAATTAGTTGCTAAGTTAGATGAAAAGGGAATTTCTTATCAAGAAAATGATCTTAAAACAGAATTAAAGGGAAGGGGCATTGGCACTGATTGGATAGATGCTTATGTAAAGGGATTCGGAAAAAAATGAACTCATTAAAACCGCTTGGAGAAAGAAGATATATCCCGCCTGAAAAGGCATTAGAAGAGTTGGAGGGATATAGTGGAAATGATAGTTCTGGTGAAGGTTCTGATTCAGGAGAGAATAAAGGAAATTTAGAGAGGGATGCAGTTGCAGCTAATATTGAAAACCCCAGAGACTACATCCAAGTTCCAGGAGTTAATGGAATTCATGGAAATCCTGTAGTAATATCCAAATTTGAAGTTCAGGGAATGAACAAAAAGAATTATGAAGACACTCACAGAGCAGCTTTCCAATTACAGAAAGGACTTTATATTCCAACGCCTGCAATCTTCATGCCTCATTTTAAAAACGTTGTAGAAACTTACAAAAACAATCAGCTTCTTTTAAATGCAGAAGGAAATCCAATAAGAAGAGAAGAACATGAGGAAATATACAGGCATTTGACAACTAATTTTAAAGATGTATATAATACTAATCAGCCAGGTGCATGGACATGGCTTAATGCAAGATTTGTTCCTGGAAAAAGTCCTAATAGTTCAGACTTAGAAACTATAATAGGGATTAATCCAGATGGAGATTTTGAAACAAGAAAAGAACCCTTACTGCAATGCTTGAGTAAAGATGCTTATGCTGAAATAGTATTTAACTCTCAAGGATTGCCAACTCAAAAATCTAGAAAACAAGAGTACAAACAAGGGGAAAATCTTTACTATTGGAAACCTGTAAATGGCAGAGTCGCGAGGTTCTATGCGGATTCCGACAGGGTCGACCTAAATTGCGATAGGGATCCTGGCAACTCGAATTCCGCGCTCGGGGTATTTTTATGCGCCGAAGGCACGCCAAAAAATATAAAATGAACTCATTAAAACCATTAGGAAAGAGCAATTATGTTTCTCCAGAAGAAGCATTAAGAGATTTGGATAATTATAAACCTGAAAATAGAAAAGAGACAGGACAAGCCAATGAAGATGGGAATAATGCAACCCTAGAAGATAAAACAGATTTCTGGAGTATAGACAATGTTAGATACAGAAACAGAACTTGTAGTGTGGGTCTAGCCAAATCTTTATTGGACTCAGGAAATAAAAAAACTCAGGATGAATGGGCAGAATATTCAAGGCAGGCACAACAACAAGGAACTTTCTATGCTGGAGATTTTCCATTGTATTATGCTTTGTTTTCCCAATTGCATAGCTTAAGAGAAAATCCAGGCATGAGAACTAATGTAGAAGAAGCAAAAGCATTCATCAGCAAGCAGATGTTTGAGAAATGGCTGATGACGTTAACAAGATTGCAGTATAAGAAAAGAGGCGATGACACAATTGTCCATAATTATGGGATGCAAGACCAGTATGAACTTAAGGGAAAGATTGTAGGAGAAGATGGATTGATAACAGATGCTGATACAGATGCTCAAGGCATGCTGGAATTGCTAACAGGAGAAAAAGATGCTGCTAAAGTTAGTGAAGTCTATAAATGGATGACTGGAAAAGAATCTTATTTATGGAGAGTAAATTCAAAACAAAACACTGAAAGAGTCGCGAGGTTCGATGCGAATTCCGACAGGGTCGACCTAAGTTGCGGTAGGAATCCTGTCCTCTCGAATTCCGCGCTCGGGGTAAAAGTTTTATGACCCGCAGGGTCGCGCTTGAAAATTAAGAAAATGAACTCATTAAAACCATTAGGAAAGAGCAATTATGTTTCTCCAGAAGAAGCATTAAGAGATTTGGATAATTATAAACCTGAAAATAGAGAAGGGGTGAAAAAGAAGAATAGCCCAAGAAAAAATTCTAACCAGAGACTTCATATAGGAAGTTTAACAGAACCCGAAAACTGGTTATTTTTAGAAGCGAGAAGGCATGGAAATCATGATTTTCCAGATTTATATGTCTGCTTAAACAGATTAAGTTATAGTCCTGAAGTCGAAGCAATAAAAGGAAATTTGGATTTCAAAGTTGAAAACACCTCTCAATTAGAAGGAGGAATTCCTTACATTGGAAATATAAATCATGAGCAAGCAATGAGGCTAACCAAGCAATTAGGCTATCCTATTTCATTAAGAACAGGAGTTGACTTTTTAAAAGAATTAAGAGATGGAGCAAGAGGAAGCAAAATAGTTCATGATGGAAATGGCAATAGAATTACAGACACTTCAAGATTAGAAAGATTTTACAAAGAAATTACTGAAGTAAGAGATCCATATAGAGCAGAATGGTTCAGTGATGAATTTGGAGATAATACAATTACCTACAATATAATAAAACCAGATGGAACAATGCAGGAAGTAACAGAGCCTGTAGATGGTTTAATGGAAGATAAAAGACCAGGAATTAATTTAGATTATTGGCTGGATAATGCAACTCCGCAAGGACTGCCTCCTGCAAATACACCGGATGGAGATTTATATTATTGGTATCCAAGAAATGGAGCTGTCGCGAGGTTCAGTGCGAATTCCGACAGGGTCTACCTTTATTGCAATAGGGATCCTGACTACTCGAATTCCGCGCTCGGGGTACGCGCCGCGAAATTGAGGGTATAAAATGACAACGTTGCAAGAAAGAACTGATGAAATTGTAAGAAGAGAATCTGCTAGATTTAACTATAATGGAAATGTCCAGGTAAGTGAAACATCAGGCAAGCCTTGCTTTACTGGAAAAATAAATCTAACAACTTCGAGAATGGAATTAGGATATAATCCTACATATGAACAGGAAGCAGAGCAGTTAGAAGGCATAGTTGAAGAACCCTTTGAAGAAGCTTTTACATCATTAACAACTCACGAACTTGAGCATAATGGGGGAGGAAATTTTATGGGGTGTCCTAGGGATATTAATTTGCATATAGGTTCAGTGTTAGAACCAGTTTCAGGAACTTTTAGAAATTTAGGATTTCCTAATGTGCCTGTTAGTCAAGACCAGACTTTATATCAATACTTCGCTAATTTATTTGAGGATGTTATAGACAACTCAGAGATTGGAAACAAAAGAGAGCATATAGGCATGTTTCTAACATATAAAGATGATGCAGAGCATTTGGAAAGCAGACAATTTTCTCCTTTATTTGAAGCATTTGTTAAACTCCAAGAAATATTTTATGGGGGAAAGAGAAGCAGAAGATTATTATCTATGCATTATCAAGGCGGTGAAGAAGTTGAAACTGCAGTAAATAATTTTTTGGAAAGAACAGGATTAAGCAGATTTAAAAGAAAAAAATTAACAAGAAGAAAGAAACAGGAAGTTGAATTATTTGACAGAAAAGAAGCTTTAAGGTATTGCCTAGATGAGAAAAATTGGCCTAGATTATCAAGTATACTTACAGAAGAATTCGCTAAACTTTTAGATAAAGATAGATTGCAACAGCCAGAATATTTGGCAGCAACTTTCATACCCTTAAGGGGGGAAGACAGCTTTTCAGATGAAGTTGGCGATAGCGATATTAGGATGCGGTTCGCATGGTCTAATTATAAAGAACAGGGAGAAGCATTCCAACCGCCCGCATTTTTGGATGATTTTGAAGCCTTGGATTTAGTTTATCAAAAGCTTGCAAGGGATTTGGAAATTAAAACAAGGGCTTCGACAAGGGCAACTTCAATGCCTGTAATGCACTATGGAAGAAGAAGATTTGATCCCAAAAAAGACAAGTTATCAAAAGCAAGAGTAAGGATTGGAAAAGAAGGCAACCTGGAACTGTCAGTAAAACCATATCAAGTTGATTATCCTGTTGAATATGAATCAAGAAGGCAGAACATTCCGGGAATAAGGTTTGTTCAATTAGATACTTCTGGCTCAATGAAATTTCCTGTTGAAGAGAGGAAAGGAAAAACAATGAATCCTTGGGCTGATGAAAAAAGGCAATGGACAGATAATAGCAGATACCATCATGGTTTAGTTGCATGGTATGGGTTATTAGAATTATTGAGAAAACAAGGAACATTAAGGCATAAATCTGTAAGATTTGTGAATTATTCAGATTCAACAAAAACAGCAGCTAATTTAAGAGATTCCAAAAGATTAGCTTTAACACCCCAATTTGGGGGAACAGAATTAGACATAGACTCTGTTGGAAGTCTTTTAGGAAGAAATGAGCTAGTTTTATCTGTTTCAGATGGGGCCATAGATAACTGGAGCAGTATTAAAGATAAGTATATTGAATTAGCAAGAAGAAATGAATACATCCATTTCCAGATAGGGAATTTTTCAACTGATGAAACTGGGAGTGTTATAGGAAAACCTCAAATGTGTGCAGATTTGGAGAATGCCGGTTTGCCAGTTTATTATGATGATGGCAGAAATTTAGGAAAATTAGTTGTTGATTTAACAAGACCATATATTACAAGGAATTAAAATGAACTCATTAAAACCATTAGGAAGGAGCAATTATGTTTCTCCAGAAGAAGCATTAAGAGATTTGGATAATTATGACCCTGAAAATAAAGGCGAGGTAGATGGAAATAAAGCAACTTTAGAAGGCAAAACAGATTTCTGGAGTATAGACAATGTTAGATACAGAAACAGAACTTGCAGAGTAGGTCTAGCTAAATCTTTATTGGACTCAGGAAATACTAAAACTCAAGATGAATGGGCAGAATATTCAAGGCAAGCAAAACAGCAAGGAGATTTCCACGTTGGAGATTTTCAATTGTATTATGCTTTGTTTTCCAAATTGCATAGCTTAAGAGAAAATCCAGGCATGAGAAATATTGCAGAAGAAGCAAGAGCATTCATCAGCAAGCAGATGTTTGAAAAATGGCTGATGACATTAACAAGATTGCAGTATAAAGGAACAGGCAATGACACAATTGTCCATAATTATGGGATGCAAGATAAGTATGGACTTCAGGGAAAGATTGTAGGAAAAGACGGATTGATAACAGATGCAGATACAAAAGCGCAAGGTATGCTGGAATTATTAACCGGAGAGAGTGATATTGCTAGAGCTAATGAAGTCTACAAATGGATGACTGGAAAAGAATCTTATTTAATAAGAGTGAATTCAAAACAAGATACTGAAAGAGTCGCGAGGTTCAGTGCGGATTCCGACAGGGTCGACCTAAATTGCCTTAGGAATCCTGACGACTCGGATTCCGCGCTCGGGGTAAAGTTTTATGACCCGCAGGGTCGCGCTTGAAAATTAAGTATTCAAAAAAATTATAATAATTTGAGGAATTCTTCTAGACTTAACTCAGCTTGTCTCATAATACTTTTCAAAGTCACCTTAGCAAGCTCTTTATGCAGTGGAACTGGAATTGTTACTTTTCCATTTTCAGTTTGCTTATTAAGAATAGCATGGCTTCCCCTAGTTCTTATATGCTCAAATCCGATTTTAGAAAGCACCTTAACAACATCTTTACCCGAGACTATGGGCCAATTTTGGCATCTTTAGTTACCTCCATAACTGAAAATAAAGGAAGCCCAGGACTGGCAAGCTCATTATATTTCTCAGGCTGTTCTTCTAGATAAAGTTCAATAGTTTCTTTAATATTCTTCATAGCTTCATCCACATCTTTCCCTTGGGGGTAATACCCAAGCTAGTGCAATGGGCTACAAAAACAAAGCTATTATCGCTTAATTTCTCTTTATTAATTACAATGTCCATAAAATATTTATTTTTCATAAAGTTTAGTTAATTTGTTTATTTTTAAACCTCTTTGTTTATCTTTTACAAAAAAGAAATAATCTGTCGTTAGGAAATAATTTCAGGATACTACACATGCATGCAAAACGAAAATTATAAAAAGCCGATAACTACCACATAATTATGGCAAATATAACCCTCAATCAAATAAATAATAATATCCTTACTTTAAAAAGAGAAGTGGATGATATTAAAGGATTACTTGAGGAATCTAATATGGAATTAAGCGATAAAGTTAAAACTGAAATAGAAAAGAGTAGGAAAAGAAATATTTTTGAATTCAAAACCCAAGAAGAGATGGAAAAGAAATTCTTATGAAATATGAAGTTAAGTATGATACAAAAGCAGAAAAACAACTAGAAAAGCTACCAAGATCTATTGCAAGAAGAATAGTAGGAAAATTAAGGGATATTTCTGAGACAGGAAGAGGTATTGAAACTTTAAAAGACGAGGCATATGGATTTAAAATAAGAGTCGGAAATTACAGAATTCTTGTTGATCTAAATTATAATCCAAATATGATAATTGTAAGGTATATTGATTTAAGAGGAAGGATATACAAGAGATTATAGAAACTTATTAAAAGTCTTATATTTTCTCAAATTTTGTCCTAGAATTATCTTGAGATTTTCTCCCAAGAAAGTCAATGACAGATAAAAACTTGGGCTACATGCACATTCATTAAAGCATGGACAAATTAAGTCTGAATGCTGATAAAATACAATAATGATAGCTAGTAATTATGAAAAGCCTTGGGTAAGCTTGAATGAATGCTAAAATTATGGTGAAATTAGATGGATGTGCTAAATGCTGTCGCGAGGTTCAATGCGAATTCCGACAGGGTCAACCTAAATTGCAATAGGAATCCTGACAACTCGAAATTTAAATTAATTAAACGAGATTTCCGCGCTCGGAATAACCCAAGCTAGGACTTTTACCTAAGTTTCTATTGGTAATAGAACATTAAAAATATTTAAATTTTAACAATGAAAACTTACAAAAAATTATACGATAAAATATGTTCTCTAGATAATTTATACTTAGCTTTCAAAAAAGCAAGAGAAGATAAGTCTTATTTGCCTTATGTGGTAAAATTTGAGGAAAATTTAGATAAAGAATTAAATAAATTATATAAAGAATTGTCTACTTTAACTTATGAACCATTTAAATTAAAGAGATTCATAGTAAGAGACCAAAAAACAAGGACTATTCATGCATCAATTTTCAGAGACAGAGTTATATATCATGCAATTGTTAATATTTTGGAGCCAATCTTTGACAAAACTTTCATCCATGACTCTTATGCTTCAAGGAAAAATAAAGGAACTCATAAAGCTGTGGAAAGATTTGACCAATTCAAAAGAAAAATTTCAAAGAATGGAAGATTAGTAAATAATTATTACGATAACAATAATGTAATCGGCTATGTTCTGAAAGCAGATATTAAGCATTATTTTGACACTGTAAACCATGAAATTTTATTGAAAATATTAAGAAGAAAAATAAAGGAGGAGAATGTAATTATTTTAATTAAAAAAATATTAGATAATTTTGATACAAAAATAAAAGGAATGGGAATGCCTCTGGGAAATTTAACCTCCCAATTCTTTGCTAATGTTTATTTGAATGAGTTGGATTACTTCATCAAACACAAATTAAAAGCAAAATATTACATTAGATACGTAGATGATTTTGTAATCTTGCATGAAAATGAAAGAATATTAGAAGAATACAAAGATAAAATAAATAAGTATCTTACAAACTTAAAATTAGAATTGCATCCTGACAAATCTAATGTAATTTCTCTAAGAAATGGATTAACTTTCCTAGGGTACAGAATTTTCTATCATTATAAGTTATTAAGAAAGAGCAACATTAACAAATTTAAAAGAGATTTTAATGAAAAGCTAAATTTACCAGAAACTAAAGAAAATTATGAAAAGATTATGAATAGTTTACAGGGATGGTTCGGTTATGCAATGTGGGCTAATACATATAAATTCAGGAAAAAAATTATGAAACAGATTGAGAATAATTCTCCTAACAAAATTTCAAATATTGAAATAAATAGATATCTGAAATTATTAAAGTAAACACTATTGTGCTTCACTTAATTCTTTCTCTAAATTAGCTGCAGAAGAAATAAACTTTTCAAATTCATTTTGAATCTGCATTATGATTAGCTCCATTTTTTTCTCTTGCTCTTTCAGCATATCTTTAGTGTCTTTAATGCTTTTCTTAACAACAACACCTGCCCCAATACCAACTAAAACTTCTTTATTATCTTTCAATTCAGTTTGAACAAACACCCCGGAGCTTAAAGGAGAATACATCTTTTTCCCCTCTTTCTCATTCTCTATAGCTTCTAAATTCTCGCCTAACTGTCTTAAATTAGCCATCTGCTCCGTTAGATGTTCTAAATGCTGTTTTAACTGTTCTCCTTGCTGATTTAATATGTGAAGTTCAATCATCTTTTGTTGTTTTTCATCATCTTTCATCTTCTATTAAACCCCAAAGCATTTTCTATTCTTAAAATTTCCGCGCCAGTAGTTTCCCCGCCGACAATATAGCCGTTTGAATTGCACAATAGCCCGGATTTTACATAAGGATTTCCTTTATTCACGCTTCCAATCCCGGCATCAAGTTTTAATATTTTCTCAACTTTTTTAATCTCTTTCTCTTCAATATCAATATTAACCAAGCATCCGTTTTTATTTAACACAACACAGCTTCCAACAGCATTATGCCCGCCTAATTCCATCTTATTTACTTTTAATCCCAATTGTTCTTCAATATCATCTTCAAATTCAGGATTTGCAATGCATTCCCCGTCTTTTACTACCAAATTATTTCCCAAAGCGCTAAAATTTGTTTTAATAACTTTGTAAGGAATCTTAAGTTTTTTCAATTCTTTCTCTTCATGTTCTTTAATTAATTCAGGAACAAATAAAATATTCTCATCTCCAGCGCAGTAGACCCCAATTAAATGGCTGTTATTTATTGTAATGCTATGTACAGGAACTTTAAGAACTTCTTCGATCTGTTCAATTTCTCTTTTATTAAGCCCCTTTCCAATTAGGCAATATTTTTCAGTAGCAAACCCATACAAACCAACATTAGGATTCCCTTCAAAACTAGTTTTTAAGACTCGCATATTATT
>Ga0209542_10020257_pt1 | contig 10557 bp, 14 predicted proteins | sample RifCSPhighO2_01_FD_184028 | JGI IMG/M metagenome (GOLD analysis project Ga0209542, IMG submission 184028) | Soil microbial communities from Rifle, Colorado - Rifle CSP2_plank highO2_0.1 (SPAdes) (version 2) | ecosystem: Environmental > Terrestrial > Deep subsurface > Rock core/Sediment ...
GACCAGGGTTTCCTCTGCTTCCGCCATCAGTATAAGCATAAAGAGTTAATATTTTTGGTTGTTTTATATAATCGCTCATTTCAGGCTTTCCTCAATAATTTTCTGTTCCTCTCTTGTTATCCCATACAGTTTGTAAACTTCTTGGTCAATCTCGTAATCAAGATTTTTAATTTGTTGTTCGAGGCGTTCTTTCTCGTTGCCTGACAATTCACCTTTGTGAAGTTGTTTTTGGAGAGAGAGCATTTGGTTCACAAGAGAGATTATTTTTTGCTCCTGGGATTTTTCTGGCACATTAATCGGTAATTGATCTAAAAACTGCTTTCTAAATCTTAAATAGCCTCCTTGAATATGCATCACGGAAAATTTAGATCTAAAATAAAAAAGCATCAATTTAGAATTGATAATTGCTAATAAATTTCTAATATCTATGTTCCGTACATTGTATAAAAAGTATATCGTCTTTAGACATAAGTATCCTTCTTCATCGTAATAAGCATTAAATCTTTTTCCTATATCTCTTATTAATATTTTTGGTTGAAGAAATACTTCAAGCGGTTTGGATTCATTTATCTCCTTTTGGTCGTACTTAACAATATTTCCGCTCCATTTAATAGCATAAGCGCCGACCAAATCTTTACCTACAAAGTATCTATAACAGCCCATATCCAATCTTGTTGATAATAGATTTTTAGAAGGTGGTCTAAATCCTCTAGTTATTTTTGATAATTCTTGAAGTTTTACAGATTTTTTTTCAATCTTTTCAATCAAACCAATATTTTCAAAAGTTATATTTATTATCAAATCAGAATTTTTTAAGAAATCCCCCTGTATATAACTATTAAATGCAGGATTTATAATCTGTGATGCCTCTTGAATATTCTGAAGAATCGCCACTTTATTTTCTATAATTTGTATTCTATCATTTGACTTTTCAAATATCGATATTAATGGATAAACAGATGCTTCTTTAAAGATGTTAAGATTTGACACATCTAATAAATACCTAATTTTAGACTTATTTAAGATGATTTTTCTTAACCCAATACCATAATCCGCCACTAGAAACTTATTTGAAACTATAAATCCCAAACATCCTCCCTCTTTTAGCAAATTCAAAGATTTTTCTATAAATAAGACATATATATCATACTGCCCCGTAGCAGAACTATATTTACTAAATGCTTTTTTAGTTTTTTCATTGAACTGATGAATCCTAATATAAGGCGGATTCCCAATAACAACATCAAAACCGCCACTTCTAAACACGTCAGGGAATTGGGCTTCCCACTTAAAGGCTTTGTCGCCTGCGACTTTGGGGTCGTCAATGAGCGAGTTGCCGCATTTGATATTTTCTCGCAAGTTAGGAAGCAGACGCTTGTGCGTATCGGGTGTTTCTTCCTCTAACAATCTAAGCAAAAGGTTAAGCTGTGCAAGTTCGACAGCTTTTTCATCAAGGTCTACGCCATAAATACAGTTCGAGAGAATGGCTGCTTTCTGGCTGAGGCTTAAACGGTCTTTATATGAGTGGAACGTCACCATTTTAGCACGCTCGCCTTTCTTCAGGCGTTCTTCAACCGCAGTGCACAATTCCTTAAACGCGCGTATTAAAAACGAACCTGAACCGCAAGCAGGATCAACAATATTTATGTTAAGAATTTCATCAATCGTTTTATCTTTAATATATTCGCCAACAGTGTTCTTAACAATATAGTCAGTTATGTAGGAAGGCGTGTAATAAATTCCCATCTTTTTACGCTTGCCGCCGCCTTCTTTGAGTGTAACTCGCTTATCAGTGCTTTGCAGGATGGTTCCTAAATATTGTTCGTAAATGTTTCCAAGAAGATCCCCAGGTATTTCGTCGAACATATAGCGATACTGGTTATCTTTTGTTCCATTATACGTGATAAGAATTACTCTTTGGAGCGTATCATCATCGAAAAAGATGTTTTTCTCGTCTTCCAGAATACTATGATCAAATAATTTCGAGTTATACTCCTTATCAAACAGCCTGAATTGTTCTTGGAGAACCGTCCATAATCGCTTGGCAACTCTGCCTTCTCGATAATCTTTAACAAGTCCCTGCAAGAAATTCTTTCCCTCAAGACCTCTGTCCTCAACCGATCGCATAAAAATAAGTCGGTCAATAAATATCTGAACCGCTTCGTCAATCTGTTCAGGAGTCAGATACGTTCGCAACTTCTTTATATCCTTAGACAATAACTCTCGAATCTCAAGCAAGTCGTCTAAAATACTTTCGTCAATCGGTTTTAATGCTTTCTCGTCTTTCTTAGAGAGTAGCTTGTAGATAGTGCCATTCTCAAAACTTTCTCGTGAAAGCAAGAAAAGCTTATCGAATTTATCAACAAACTGATCAAAGCTCAGTCTGAAAATAGCCCCATCATCAAACTTGAGAAGGTTCTTGTCTATATTCTTGATATTGCTAAGAGCATGATAAACGCGGATTTCCTTAAAGTTTGTCAGCACAGCAAACTTAATCTTGCGGTGATAAGCGTAGGATACTGCTTGCCTTCCCTCTTCTTCTGCCAAGCTCACACCTGCTTTTTTAGCTTCAACAACTAAAGTTTCTTCATTACCTATTTTAAGAAGATAGTCTGCTCTTCCTTTGAGGACACGATACTCTTTCTCTATGTCCGACCTTCCCCATCCTAAAATCTCCAATAGTGGTTCAATATAATTCCATTTTATCCATTCCTCATTTTGCTCACTAACGTGGTCTTTGTTTAGATTGGCCTTAGAAAACTGATTGACAAGCTCTTTAAGTTTAGCTTTTGCTTGTTCTTTATCCATCGCTGATTAAAAGTCGCGACCTATAAAAGCATATCGTTTAGCTACCACTCAATCTTCTCAAACGCCTTTCTCCCATACATCACGCCTTTCACGAGCTCGTAAAACTCAAGAGTTTCTTCAGCTTGGTCGTCAAAATAACGCAATTGGAAGTCAACATCGGTCTTTGGGTCAAATAGCTCAATTGCCATTTCCTTGTTATTAGAATGTTCAATCAACACATAGTGAGCATCAACTTCATAAACCTGCCCATCAATATGAACCTTGTCTCCTTTCCCCAATTTACTAATTGGCTTTGAGGCTTTTATCTGCGCCATAAAGAATAGAAAAGAAAGGCATTTTTAAGGCTTGTTATTTGACAAACTCAACATTTGTCATATCCTTAAACTGCTCATCTCCTGTCAGGAATTTAACTCCAAGCTGATTTGCCAGATAATAGCCTATGCAGTCTGTCATTGATAAATCTCTCTTATTAAGCTCTTTTTTCATTTTCGCAGCATTAGTAATCACATTCTCATCAAAATCCCGCACAAAGGCATAGTATTTATCAAGGGCAGTTTTGGCGCTGTTTTCGTCAACCAATCTCAAAATTCCAAGATATAATTCAAAAAGATTTAATTTAGTCGTTATAATGCCAGAGGGGGCATATTCATTATAATTGGGATTGCCTTTCAATATCTCAAAGAAGGCATAAGTATCAAAAAACAAACATTCATCAGTCATACAGCTCTACTCTTAGCTCGTCCTTTATCTGCTGGCTTGATTTTTTTATTTTTCCCTTCAGCATCCCAAAAGTTTCTCTCAAAACCCTTTTAGAGTCTTTCACCAGCAACACCCTTATTTCATCATTTTCTCTTATCTTCTCGCTTGCAACAGCTTCGCTGGGAATAATAACCCCCAATGAGTTGCCCCATCTTCTTACTCTGGTTTGTATAGTAGTCATAATTATACATTGTATAACTCATTTATAAACCTTCCTAAGTCCACGCTCCTTTCTCAGCAATAATGCAATCCTTGTCCTTGCGGGGCGCATTCTCAAACATTCTTTTGCGAAAATCATCATCGCATTTCATTCCATTGCCTTCTTTCCTGACGCCTTCGCCCCCAACATCTTCTTTCTTCGCAGGAACCTTGGCTTTCTCAAGTGTCTTGGCAAAACTTTCTAAAATTTCGCGCGCTTCTTTTCTTATCGCCTCTTTTTGAGATTCAGTTACCATAGCAAACCTACAAAAGACTATTTTATAAACTTCACCCTTGCGCGTTTTCCATCAAGGATAACAATCGCCGCACGCCCCTCGTGCGCCGCTCCGGGATTTACGCAAAGCGTCTTGCCCAGTTTCTGCATGCCTCGACCCTCATGAATGTGTCCTCCAATATGCAAAAGAGGATGCCATCTGTCAATCATACGCCTGATTAACTTTGAGCCATAGTGCTTGCCACGAACAGCAATATGCGCTTTCATGCTAATCTTGTCAAGTTTAGTGTTATAAGGCACATTGTGCGACACAAAAATAATCTTGCTATTCTTAAATCGCCTAAATAATTGTTCAAGTATTTTGCGATGTCTCTTGTAAGCTCTGCTTTTTACAACCCCTGGCGAGCTTCCGCCATAAGCCCCGATAAAAACATAATCTCCAAAGCAGAAGTAAGAATAATCAAATCTTCTTATGTTGCGATATTTTTTTAAGATTGACCCAAGCAAATCTTGTCTGCGCAAGTCATCTTTTGGAAGTTTTTCATCATCGCTGTCCTGTAATGGAGTATAGTCAATATTTCCAACAACAGTTATTACAGGAACCCTAACATTATTTAATCGCTTTATAGCTTGCTCACCAAGATTCAAGTCTTTCTTGACCAAAGCAACATACTTTTTTCTTCCAATAACATCCCACAAATTAACATCTGTTCTGTAAGAATGCTTAAACCACAAATCCCGATAAATGAAAGGGAAAAAGTCCCCATTACTTACTATGATATCAATTTTTTCTTTTTTGATAATCCGTTCAAACTTCTTAGAAAAAGTTCCATGAAAGTCTCCAATCGCAAGAATCTTCATTTCTTCTTTTTTTCTTCCTTAACATCAACCTTAATGTGCACTTCCTTCAACTGAGCAGCGCTAACCTCTGAAGGCGTATCCAACATCACATCTTGGGCAGCCTGATTCTTTGGGAACGCAATAACTTCCCGTATCGAACTCGAGCCTGTCATAATCTGCAACAATCTATCCAAGCCAAAGGCAATGCCCCCATGTGGCGGAGCTCCATGCGAAAGCGCTTCAAGCAGAAAACCAAATTTCTGTTGTGCTTCTTTCTCGTTAATGCCAAGCACATTAAACACCTTGTTCTGCGTCTCGCTATCGTGAATTCTAATGCTCCCGCCGGCAATTTCCACTCCGTTCAAAACCAGGTCATACGCCTTAGCCTTAACACTTTCAGGCTTGGCAAAATTGCTTCTAGGCATTGGTGACGTAAAAGGATGATGCATGGCATACCATCTTTTATCTTCCTCGCGGTATTCAAACATAGGAAAATCCAGAACCCAGAGAAAAGCAAATTTCTCGTCTTTCTTGCGGATATCTGGCTTGTCAGAATTATGCTTCTTCATAGCCTCATCATAGCTCATCCGCGGAAATGGAATCTTCAGTTCCACATGCAAAACTTCCTTGAAAACAGAAGCAACAACTTTTTCCATAGTTTCAATTATGTCCTCTCTGTCAATAAATGCCATCTCAACATCAAGCTGCGTGAACTCTGGCTGCCTGTCAGCCCGCAAGTCCTCATCCCTGAAGCATCTGGCGAGTTGGTAATATTTATCATAGCCTGCCATCATCAGCAATTGTTTGAACAATTGTGGCGACTGGGGAAGAGCATAAAACTTGCCAGCATGCACTCTGCTCGGCACAAGGTAGTCGCGCGCGCCTTCAGGCGTGCTCTTGTACAAAATCGGCGTATCAACAGACAAGAAGCCCTCTTTATCCATTGCAGAATGTATTGCCTTGTAAACTTTGTGCCTTAATATCAGATTGTCCTGCAGGCGCTTGCTCCGTAAATCCAAGTAGCGGTATTTCAAGCGCACGTCCTCGTTTACTGAAGCGTCATTTAGTGTAAAGGGCAGTGGAGGGCAGATATTATATATCTCAAGCTCATGGCAAAGCAGCTCGACATGTCCTGTTGGCAAGTCCTTATTTTCTGTTCCTGCCTTGCGCGCAACAACCTCTCCAGAAACACGGATAGAAGATTCCAATGCCAGAGAGCTTGCTTTCTCAAACTCTTTCATCTTCTTAATAATAACTACCTGCGTAATTCCATATCTGTCCCTAATATCCAAGAATACCACGCCGCCGTGCGCGCGCACAGTCTGCACCCACCCGCACAAATGCACTTTCTTACCAATATGACTTCCGCGCAACTCTCCACAGGTATGTGTTCGCAGCATTACTTGGTAAGAAAAAGAGTATTTTTAAGGGTTGTTATACCCAAACTAAGATTAACATGGCGCAATTTTCATTCAACATCTTAGCTTCTGACAAAAAAAGCAAAGCGCGCGCAGGCATTATCCGCACTTCCAACGGAGATATAGAAACGCCTTATCTCGTGCCCGTAGCGACGCGGGGCAGCCTTATTGCACTTGAATCAAAAGACATTGAAGATATCGGCATCCAATGTTTGTTTGCAAACGCATATCACCTGCACTTTAAGCCAGGAGATAAAGAAATAAAAAAACAGGGTGGCTTGCATAAATATATGAATTTCTCAAAACCGCTCTTAACAGATTCAGCAGGGTTCCAAGCTTTCTCTCTGGGATGGGGCAAAGTTCATGGCTTGGGAAAAATAGGCTTCTTTCCTGGCGAAAGAACAAGCGTAAACCCTGGAAAAAATTACGCCCAAGTTACTGAAGAAGGTGTGCATTTTACTTCATCGTATGATGATAAAACTAAAAGTTTTATAGGTCCAAAAGAGTCCATGCAAATTCAAAGCAACTTGGGAGCAGATATAATCATGGCTTTCGACGAATGTACTTCTCCCATGCACGGCCGCGCGTACACTTCAAAAGCTGTAAAAAGAACGCATCGCTGGGCATTAGAGTCTCTCAAATATCACGACAAAAAGCAAGCGCTCTATGGAATAATTCAGGGCGGAGAATTTCGCTCATTGCGCGAAAGCTCCGCTAAGTTCATTGTAAATCTTGAGTTTGACGGCATTGCTATTGGTGGCGCTTTGGGAAAAGACAGCAGGGAAATGTTCAAAATAATTGACTGGCTCGTGCCTTATTTAGACCAAAGGCCAGTTCACATGCTCGGCATAGGCCGAATAAGAGACATTTTTGAAGGTGTTTCTAGAGGAATAGACACTTTTGATTGCGTAGAAACAACCCGCATAGCGAGACATGGGAATCTCTACGTAAGCCCAAAGGCTGGAGGAAACATAAAGAACCAATTCAGAATCACAATAAAAAAAGACGAATTCAGAAATGACGCAAGACCAATAGATTCCACATGCGTATGCTCAACCTGCGCGCATTACACTCGAAAAGATTTATACGCCATATGCCGAAAAGGCCGGCGCAGAGACGTAATAGACAAAGATTCAAAATTTTTGTATCATAAACTCGCCACAATTCATAACCTCACTTTCATGCACAACCTCCTGCGCACAATAAGAGAATCTATCTTAAAAAACACATTTACAAAATTGAAAAAAGAATGGTTATCTTCCGACTAAAGACAAATCTGGCTGCTTGTAAAGATTAACGCAAGCATAGGCTCCCGTACCATAACCAACGCCTAAATTATATTCCCCTGGTCCTGCCTCTTCAACAAATTGCTTTCGGCGTTTTCCCTGAGAAGCTGTTGAACTATTGCAGAAATCTTCTATACTCCCATCAAGCCCGCATTTTTTTAGAAACTCAGGATATTTTCTATCTTTGCCTGCAAGGCATCTAAAATTAGCCAGGTGCGCATTAATCCAGTTTATATCTTCATAACCAATACCTTCAGGATTAAGCTGTTTGTTCTCCCGAAGCCCCCCGAGAACATTGTCCCATATTTCAGAGACATATCTAAAAACAGCCGGCCCGTCCATTTTAAGCATTCTTCCATGAGACATATTCGGCTTTCCACCTTCCCCACCTTCCCTGACTAAACGAAGTGCCTCAAGAGCATCTACTTTCTGACCTTCTGTACAAGTTATAAGCTCTCTTCTAGATCCATCACCATATTCGCAATGACCCATAAATCCTGCTCCCTTAACACTTCCGCTTAAAATATCTGCAGAAGCGCCATCTTCAAATAGAATACAAATCTGCCTGTCAGAGTAATCAGTTACGTAAGACATCCTGTCTGCACCAATGACTAGCACAGTTCTATGTATCCCGCTTATGACTAAAGCGTCCCCATATTTGAGAGCAGCGTTTATTCCACCACAGCCAGTATAAACATCAGAAAACCCGGCAGTTGGAAGAATAATATCTTCAGAAAAGTGCCTTCTCAAACCGTCCTGTACAAAACTAGAGCTATTAGGAAATGGTCTTTCAGAAGTATTTGTGGCAACAACTATATGTTCAATTGGGGAGATACCTATTTTCAAAGACGCAATAGCATTCTTAGCTGCTTCCAAAGCCATGCTTCCCACAGTTTCGCTGTCCGAGGCTATTCTTCTTCTTTTGATTCCAGTCCTACTAAAAATCCATTCATCATTCGTTTCCCGCCCAGAAGCCGCAAGTATTTTTTCCAAATCCGCGTTAGTAATAACCTGCCTAGGGAAATAAGTTCCAACAGCCCGTATAATTGAGCCCATGATAAGACTAATAGAATCGCCTATAAAAAACCTTATCTCGCTCAACCATCTCTAATTTTCTCAGACTTATGGACAATTGCATGACCTATGGCCTGCTTTTTAGGCAATTGTCCATTAGAGGATTTCATTGGAAATGAGCTATAAGCCATGAAACTCTCTATAAGTTCTACCAAACTTCCATCTTAACATCAATATACTCAAAGTGCTTTTTATTTCTTGTAACAATGGTAAGACCATTAACTTTGGCAATAGAAGCAATCATTAAATCAGGCTCTTGGGTTGTTCTTCCTGCTTTCCCCAGTTTAACATATTCTTGCCCAAAAAACTTGCAAGCTTCAAGATTGAATTCCAATATGCTTACAGATTGTAAAAATGAATTTATTTCGTAAACTCCTTTTTCAGATTGGCTTGATAAAAACGCGCCCTTGTATAATTCACATAAAGTTATGTAAGTAACAGAAATATCACTAAATTGGCTGATTTTTATGAACTTCTCTCTTAATTCTTCGTCCCCTCTGAATAATGCAACCACTATGCTGGAATCTAAACAATAACTCATAGCTTATACTCGCGCAGTTTGAATTTTTTCCTATCTTCGTATATCTTCTTTTCAATCGTTTTCCATTCTTCAGCATTTTCTTTCCATATTCCGTAAAAGTCCATAATATTTTTCCTGTTTTTTGCCCTCGCTTCAGCTAAATCAAGCACCAGCTCTGAAAAGGAATGCTGACCTTTCATAGATTTTAGCCGCGTATACGCTTCATCCGACAACGATATTACTTTAACCATGTATGCGTATGCGTATGCGCATATATAAACCCTCCGCTTTCCAAAACACCGTCGATAAAACGTTATTTTATTTATTATTTATATTATTTAATACATTATATTATAATATATATATTAGAGTAGATAGGTTTAAATACCTGTTATTCTGGGGGGAAATATGGAAAATCCTACAGATAAGCCTGTAGAAATAGGTTATAATCGCCCCTTATTTACAAGAATAATGAGACAGTTGGGAAAAGATATGGTTAAGGTTGATATGAGCCATAATTATAGAAAAGACTGGAATTTGAAATTTAAACTATCTGAAGGGACCGAATATGTGATTATGCAAACAGGTTTCATTATAGTTGGAGAAGGAAACCTAGAAGAAATTGTGAGAAGACTAGCACGAAATAAAACAATTGGCGAACCAATTTGGCACAAGTTTGAATTACCAGAAGGATGGAAATACGGCATATCGGATATGGGGGAAAGATTACGATTACCTACCTATGCCGAACATTTCCCAGAGGGGTGTCACGTCAGGGCAGAAGGAGGTTACAGCAGATCAACAATTTTACCAACAAGTTTCTACGTGGTGCTATCCGGTCCAGAAACAGACAGGATGTTCCAAAGAGCAGTATTCCCCAGAATACCTGTATATGACCCCTTTCTTCATAGAGAAATACAAGTTCCAATAAGTCCCCTATCGGAAGATAAAGGGCTAAACGACGTTCTCGTATCGGGCTGCAACGATAAAGGACCAATAAGAGTAAGAGAAAAGAGAAGTCTCGGGCAGAGAATAAAACGGTTGGTGACTGAATAAAATGGCGCAGGGTGGCGGATGTTCAGGATTTGTACCTGAAGTAAGGGTCTTTATAATATCTGAAGTAAGAAGAAGGGGCTTTCTAAAAAAACTTCTAAGAAGACCATTCTGGGAAGAAAGAATTGAATGCTATAACCCAAAAGACAAGAGAATGCCATCACATACCAAACTATTAAATAAATTAGAAAGAGGCGAAATAGGGAGTTTTGAAATATACAGAGCAGAAAGCCTGCCCCCGCCATATATTCATTAGTAGAAAGTGAAATTCGACCTCCAAAATAAACAATTAATAAAATCATGCAAACCTATTTTAGAAAGAATATTTAGAAAAAATAAGAGAAAATACATAGATTTATTTTTCTA
>Ga0209542_10020258_pt1 | contig 10557 bp, 11 predicted proteins | sample RifCSPhighO2_01_FD_184028 | JGI IMG/M metagenome (GOLD analysis project Ga0209542, IMG submission 184028) | Soil microbial communities from Rifle, Colorado - Rifle CSP2_plank highO2_0.1 (SPAdes) (version 2) | ecosystem: Environmental > Terrestrial > Deep subsurface > Rock core/Sediment ...
TGTCGGTCACGCCTTGCGCCGCATCATTTCGCGCCTGCAGAAGTGCGGGCACATACTTGTACGCGAGTAAGGCCGCCGCGGCGACCGCTAGTATGGCGATGATAAGGTTCCGCCTGTTTTTGAGCATGTTCATGGGGTGAATGATACTGCTGTCTACCGCAATGTAAACGCGGTTGTCCACTCGGCGTGTTCGGTTATCCCCACTGCTTTAGGGTTCCCTCCCAATTACTGCTAGATTGGCGCTATGGCGGTCTATGATCTCCTCGTCATCGTGCACATTATCGGGACCGTGCTTGGGGTGGGAGCGGCGACCTTTGCCGAGATACACTACACGCGCTTCAATAGCGACGACATCATCACCGATGATGAACGGAAGACCCTCGCGGTCACCTACACCGTCATGCGGACAGGACTCTTTCTCCTCGTCATTTCGGGATTCGGGTTCCTGCTCTATCTGCGCCTCACCGAGTACACCGACCTCCTCACGAGCGCAACATTCTTGGCAAAGATGACGGTGGTAGGAGTCCTTGTGGGCAACGCCCTGCTTCTGCAGGCGCGCATCATCCCGTTCGCCATCGGCGCGGCGGTGTCGCTCACGTCGTGGTATACCGCGCTCATCTTGGGATCTCTCAGAGATACCAACGCGTCGTATATTGAAATACTCGTCTACTACATCATCGCCGTCGTCGTGGTCGGCGTCGGTCTGCGGTGGGTCCGCGCGCGCCTGCATGCGCCCAAAACGATATGACGACCACCCTTGCCGCCGTACTCATCGTGCACGTCTTGAGCGGCGTTATCGCTATCGGCATACACAACGTCGTCCTCATGCACCTTCTGAAAAAAGCCCCGAACTATGTGTTCGTATCGCGCATTGCGTGGTCGGCCGTGGCACTTTTCCTCCTCTCATGGGCGACGTCGGCGTACTACTACGTGACGTATTACGGCACCGCGGTCAAACCGCGTATTCTTGCGGGTGCGCTACCGGCAGGGCACGCCTTTTTTATGGAGACGAAAGAACATATCTTCCTCGTGCTTCCGTTCCTCGCCGTCTCGATAGCGCTCTCGGTCTCGTATCTGCGTGCAAGTCCCGATGACGCGCTCCGGAAGAGTACGGCATTCCTCACGCTCATCGCGCTTTGCGTAGGCGCGGCTACCGCGGCGGCGGGGGTTATCGTTTCAGGCTCAATATGATGCGCTCACTTTCTTCATGGGTCCGCGCCGTAGCCATCGCCGCAATGGTGACATCCGCCATGCTCGCAATACTCATCGTGAGCGCGGAAGAAATTCCCGCGTTCAAAGATTGGCTGAAGGCGACGTTCACCCACCACTGGCTCGGCAAAGGCGCCCTCGCCATCGTCGTTTTCATCGTCGTCACCGTCGTCGCGCGCCTGCAGGGCAAGACGGATGTGTCGAAGCTTTCCGGCATTATTTTCGCCGAAGCGGTCGTCGGCGCGCTCTCGGTCGCCGCGATAGCCGGATTCTTTCTCCTGCACCTGTTGAAGCTTGTTTGAAAATCTCTACGGAGCGCCGGAGCGCAGTTTTTTGACGGAAGAGTGGCTCAAACCGCCAAAAATACCGCGCTCCGGCGCCCGGCCTTGAAGCGAAGATTTTCAAACCTGCTCTACGCTTTCGGCCAGACCATGTACTTCTCAATGTCGGCCATCGTGCCGCCTACTTTTTTGCCGGGATTGAAAATGTTTTCGGGGTCGAAGATGCGTTTCGTCTCCGCAAAGAGCGCGAGCACCTCGGGGCTGTACATCAGGTTGAGATACGGTGTGCGGATGATGCCGTCGTTGTGCTCGCCCGTTATCGAGCCCTTGTATTTCGCGACGAGCTCATAGAGCTTGGGCGTGAGTTCGAGGATGGCCTTGCGGTGCACGGGGTTTGCGAGATTCACGAGCGGAATGATGTGGAAATTCGCATCGCCGATGTGTCCCGCTATCGTATGCATCAGGTCGAATTGTGCAAGAAGCGCATTCAATTCGGGAATGAACTTGGGATAATCGTCCGGATGGACGACGATGTCGTCGATAAAAGGCGCCGCATGCAGGCCGTGCACGTGTTTCCGGAGGAGTGCGAAACTTTCCCGCCGTATCTTCCAGAATTTCTTTTCCATCGTCCCGAGCGCGAACTGCGTACGGACGTGCGTGTCGGCGAGCGCCGCCTGCGCCTTGTGCGCTTTTGCCTGTGCCGCTTCGTCCGTATCTTCGGCGAATTCCGCGAGGAGAACGAGCTCCGGAACGCTACGTGTGAGGAGGGCCCAGACTTCCGGAATGAGCGCAAAACCAAGCGCGAGCGTCTGCCGGATGTTTAAATGTTTGAGGAAGTCGTAACCGTAGCGGGCGGCGAGCTTGAAGGTGTGGTCGTCGTAGGATTCAAATGATTCGGGCTCGAAAGCGCGCACGCGCCGCACTATCTCCGGCAATGTGTCGAGGTTGGAAAGGAAAATGACGAGCATTGCGTGATGAGGTTTGGGTCTCAGCAGTGCAAGCTTGGCCTTGGTGATGAGTCCGAGCGTGCCTTGGGAGCCGACGATGAGCTTCGTGAGGTCGAACGTACCGCGCTTCGTATCCACGATATCCCACAGCGCATAGCCTGCGGAATTTTTCGTGACATTCGGGCGGGCGGCCTCGATGACCCCGCGGTTCCCGGTAAGGAGCTCATCCATGCGGCGGTAAATTTCTCCTTCGAAAGTTTGCTCGGCTTTCTTTGCGGCAAGTTCCGGAGCGGTGAGCGGACGGAATCTCGCACATGAACCGTCGGCGAGTACCATGTCGAGTTCCTGCACGTAACGGTCCATCTTGCCGTACCGCAGCGTCAGCTCGCCGCCGGCGTTGTCCGCTATCATGCCGCCGAGCGCGCACATCTCGCGCGAGGCAGGGTAGGGGGGCAAGATGGTGCCGTTCTTCGCGAGCGTTTGTTTTTCAAAATCACGATAGTACACACCCGGTTCGGCTATCGCATAATCAGGACCGATATCGGCCACTGCATTCATATACTTCGTGAAGGAGACGACGACGGAATCGGTGAGCGGTCCGCCGGACATGTCGGTGCCCGCGGCACGGGCGGTGAGAGAAATATATTCTCCGCGTTTTTTCGCCTCTGCGGCGAATCGCACGAGCGCGGAGACGTCATCCGCACCTTTCGGCGAGACGACCAGGGCGGGTTTTCGCTCGAAAATGCTCGTGTCGCGGCTGCATTTGCGGAGCGTTTCAGGGTCGTCCTGCGCGTCGCCTTTGATGAGGGGAGCTATCTGCGCACGTAAATCCATCGGGAAAGTATACCCCGTGAGATAGCAACAAAAAAGCATTGGAGGATTTCCGGAGTCCTTATCTCACGGGGTATATCATCCGGGTATTGGGACCGTGTAAGCGGTTGAGCAAGCCCCGCATAATCTGGTATACTGTCTTTCCATGGACTTCCGTGTCTTCAGCCTCGGCGCCAATGACGAGCTCGCGAAGAAAATTGCCGGGAAGCTCGGCGTGCCGCTGGGGAAGATAAAATGCCGGTCTTTCAGCGACGGTGAACAGCAGATACAGTTTCTCGAAAACCTGCGCGGAAAGAATGTCTTCCTCGTCCAGCCGACCAATCCGCCCGCCGAGAACTGGGTGCGGCTCCTTTTGGCGATAGACGCGGCGCACAATGCGTCGGCCCGCGAGATAACGGCGGTCGTGCCGTATTTCGGCTATTCGCGGCAGGACCGCAAATCAAAGCCCCGCGAACCCATCTCGGCGAGCGTATTCGCGCGGATGCTTGAAGGCGCCGGCGCGACGCGCCTTCTCACGATGGACCTGCACAACGACGCCATCGGAGGATTTTTCCGCCGCACCATCGTGGACAATCTCTACGCCCGCCGCGTGCTCATCGCGCACTTCCGCACGGTGTTCAAGGACGCGCTTGCGTCCGACGACCTCATCATCGTCTCGCCCGATGCCGGCGGCGTGGTGCGGGCGCAATCGTACGCCAAGCGCCTGATGCCGCAGGGCGCGGAACTTGCCATCATCCATAAAGAGCGCGAGATCCCCAATGAGATCGCGCGCATGAAGCTCATCGGAGACGTCAAAGGTAAGATAGCGCTCATCGCCGACGACATGGTGGACACCTGCGGCACGCTCGCGCGGGCGGCGACGCTTCTTGTCGAGAACGGCGCCCGCGAGGTCTATGCGACCGCCACGCACGGAGTGCTTTCCGGCGACGCCAATGCGACCATCGATGCCTCGCCCATCAAGACACTTTTCATCACCGATACCATCTCCGCCGACCGACCCCTCTCACCGAAGATAGAAGTCGTATCAGTAGGGGAGACGTTCGCCGACGCGATCCAGCGCATCGAAAGCGGCGAATCTCTGAGCGAATTGTTCGAAACCGAGTGACCTTTTCTCGCTCTGTAGGTTTATTCGCGCGAATTAGCCCATAAGGACTATGCAGGATATGGAGAGAGTGTTGAAGGCGCTGGCAAATAAACGTCGATTGGCCGTTCTAAAATTCTTGGGAAAGCGTAAACGTGCATCGGTAGGTGATATTGCCGAGCAGATCAAACTTTCGTTCCGCGCAACGTCACAGCATCTTACGATACTGAAGAGTGCGGGAATTATCGAGCGCGAACAGGAAGGTCTTGTTGTCTGGCATATGTTGCATGCGCCGAAACATCCGCTGGTTGAAAAAGTACTTGAACTTTCGTAAGTGTGTACTGCGCGCCTTGCTTATATAGGTATATTCGCGCGAATAAACCTATAACAGGAGCAACGATGCTTGCGTGTTTTTTACACTTGCCCTTCAGGCTTCGTGTCCCCGCGGCAGGAATCGCCTCTCCCTTCGGTCGAGACGCTATGTAAACATAGTCGCTTCGCTCATTGTTTACATGCGCCAATGGTTCGATTCCAGCTACGGCACTCGCTTCGCTCGTGTCCCCGCGGCAGGAATCGAACCTACATCGGCTCCTTCGGAGGGAGCTATCCTATCCATTGAACGACGCGGGGTAGGAACTCAGTCTACATTCCAGAGGCTGAAATCCCAAAGCCTCTCGACCGTCTGCTACGATATGGACATGATTGGGATTAAAACCACAACACTCCTTGGCATTGCCGTGGTGCTTTTTATCGTTGCGGCCCTGCTCGTCTCTCTTTCCGCCAATACGGAGCGCCAGCGCATTGCCTCAATAACGAATTTCGACGAATGTGCAGCGGCGGGCTATCCCATTATGGAATCGTACCCCGAACGGTGCGCGGTGCCCGATGGCCGCACCTTTGTGAACGAGCGACAGACGGCACCGAATTCACCCACGGTCGAATAATCTTTGGATTCGGTGTTATTTTTTGATAGGATGTCCGACGAAGGGCCATTAGCTCAATTGGTAGAGCGCTTCCATGGCATGGAAGAGGCAACCGGTTCGAATCCGGTATGGTCCACCGAGTGTGATGAAGAACGTGGTATCGTTTGGGTATATTTATTAACAACCCCCCTTTTTTATTTATGCAAAATCAACGAGGATTCATTACGCTCCCAATTTTGATAGCAATAGTGCTTGGGTTGATTGTCGTCGGTGGTGGCGCATATTTTGTAATGCAACAGAAGACATTGTCACAAAACGCTACTGATACAGAAAATCTTGATATTCTTCCCGTCACGAACGATAACAAATCAAATAAAAGTAGTTCGGCTATTACCCCTACACCTGCGCAATGGAAAACTTATATAAATTCCAAATATGGATTCAGTATCAAATATCCGGGCGACGAGGGCTTGGCCCCTCAAGAACTAGGAGGGTCATCGGTTGTTGTATTCAGCCCCCCCAAAAAAATTTACGTGGCATGTCCTGGACGGTATCCGTACTCGAAAAAAATACATCAATTACTATTTTAGCCCTCATAGCTCAAGAAGGTAGCCAGTTGATTGATAGAAAAGAAAGCAGAAAAAATATAGTTACAAACGGAGTACCGGCGCTGTTGGTAACTGTTACGGGTACTACTGAAGAGGGGGAAAGTTTGATATACAAGACGGTATACATAGAACGAAACAACACAATTTACGGCATCGGCGGCGACGCGAGAACAGATAGCCCAGACTTCACGACATTCTTTAACAGTTTCAAGTTTACCTCCTCTGATTCTTCTTCCTCTACTTCGCAATCTGCACCAACATTAAATACTGGCATGATTAGAATTATCTCTCCGAATGGCGGCGAAACATTAAAGATCGGGGATACTATGCAGATTACTTGGGACACAAAAGATGTTCCGGCAGGGGCACAGCTCGACCTCGAACTTTTTGAGATTACGAGCGACAAGACAGTAATCAACGCGGAAGGTGGTTGTTTCAACTGTACCGGCAGCGGACTTCGATCAGGTGTCTCAGCAATTCATCCCGTCGTGAATGGCGTCGGAAGTGCGCGATACATTGTTGGCAAACTCTATGCTGGGGGTTATTTAAAGCCCGGTAGTCACTACATTATGAAAGCAACGGTCAGTAAAGATGGTAGTCCGAGCGAATGTCCTGCGAAGTTTCCAACCTGCACCGTCGATCTGAGCGTGGATTGGAGTGACACGGCTTTCACTCTTCTGAACTAAATCGAGGACAATATGATCAAGGAAATTTCCTTGACCACCAAAATTCGACATCAGATATTTGAAACGATGGGCACGACTTTTTCTTCGCGCTGAACGATGTAGATACCCGCTGAGGTAAGGAGCAGGCCGAGGAGCATCCACGCGGTGAATTGCTCCGAAAGGAAAAGGAACGAATAGATAGAGGCGAATACCGGAATGAGGAGATTGAAGGACGCCGCTACGTGAGCATCGAGATGCTTCAGGCTGCTGTTCCAAATGACCCACGGTATTGCCGTGGAGATAACGCCGATGGCAAGCATTGAAAACAGCACCGACGGCTCGAGATGGGGGAGTTCGGTAAATCCGCCTCGGGTTGCAGTAAATAGCCCCAGCAAGATGGAACCAAGGGTGACCGAGAAAAACGTCACGTAGAGACCGTCGTATTTTCGCACATACCCTTTGGCATAGATCTTGTTGACTGCACCCAAGAGCGCGCCGAGGAGCAGGAGTAGCGCCCCCAAAATATAGATGCTATCAACGTGGGTGAGAGGATTGTTTCCGTTGAGCACGACGCAAATAACGCCAATGAAGCCGACTCCAAATCCGAGGATTTTTTGGTACGTCATCGCCTCGTGAATGAGCAGGGGAGCGAGCAGTGCGACCATCAGTGCGTTTGAATTTATGAGGATGGCCGCAACAACGCTGTTCGTTCGCTCGATACCCATCACGATGAGGGCAGTCGGGGCCACCGCGCAGAAGGCGAGGAAAACAAAAAATAAGAGGTCCTTTTTCGGCGGCAAGCGCAAAGAGCGCCGGTACGCCATAACAGGAACAAGGATGAGCGACGCTATCGAGAAGCGGAAGAAGGCGATGAGATAGGGGTCCAGCGCGCCATCCAGTGCTTTCACGATAGGATAAAAGGCGCCGATGCCGGCCATTGATGCGACCAGCAAAATCGTCCACGAGAGCTTGCTCATATTAATGACATTCTCACATTCTCAAGAATGTTGGAGTGTTGCATCAACCCCATTCAATCGTAGCGGGGGGTTTGTCCGAGATGCGGTAGACGACCGCGCCGACTTCGCGCACTTCATTGGTGATGCGGCGCGATACTTTGTCGAGGAAATCGTAGGGGAGTTGGGCGAAACGCGCGGTAAAGCCGTTGACGCTCCACACCGCCCAGAGCGCGACCACGTGACCCTGGCCTGCGTCGTCACCTTTTGAGACGGTGTGTTCCGAGCGCGTGAGCGTCGCGCCTGCCTGCCAGACGGTTTTGTACAAGTCCGACTTCCGCAACTCCTCGATATAGATACCATCGACCGCGCGCGCGATCTTCAGATTTTCGGCCGTGACTTCTCCCTCAATGCGTACGACCAGTCCCGGGCCGGGGAAGGGGTGCCGCACAAGCAGGTCTTCGGGGACGCCGATGTCGCGTCCGATGCCGCGCGCGGAATCCTTAACCTCGGTCTCAAGGGGTGAGAGTTCCGGCACGGAAAAACCAAGCTTCACATTGTGGTGGACCTTTATCTCCGCCACGCGCGCGCCGGTCGCATGCCCGTGGCCGCTCTCGCGCACGTCGGTGTAGAGGGTGCCCTGTGCGATGAAATCGGCACCGTACCCTTTAATTTCCTTCTCTAAGACTTCTTTGTAAACTCCCCGCATTGCCAGCCGCTTTTCGCGCATCGTTTCCTTACCCTTGAGTGCCCTCAGGAATTCCTTTGTCGCATCCGCTATTTCAAGTTCTATCCAGTCTTGTCCGCTGAAATATTTTTTCACGTACGCTTCGTCGTCCGGCCTGTCTATGCCGCGAATGTAAACGCCTTTGAGTTTTGCCCCCGCGTTTTTCAGCAGATACGCTACGACGGAAGAATCCGAGCCACCTGAGAGCGCGATAAGGACTTTCTTGCCGGCAATTTGTTTTTTCAACCCGTCTATTTTTTGTTCAGCAACGTTGTGGGCGGGGAAGCGGTCATCGACACCGCAAATATTTACGGCGAAATTCTCGTACATCTTTGCACCCTCCACAGTGTCCGTGACTTCAGGATGGAATTGTACGCCCCATAGGTGTTTCGAGTGTCCCGCCGCGACCGGTGCGTTGTCCGTCGTGCCGAGTATTTCTATCGCCGAGCCGGCTTCTATCGCATCGCCGTGACTTTCGAGCACCTGCGTTTCTCTTGCCCCGCCGTTGGCGGGGGAACCGATGCCGTCAAAAAGAGGGGAGTCGGCTGTGACGCGGAATGCGTGGACGCCGAACTCACGCTTCGCCTGCGGCGTGACCGTCGCGCCGACGTGTTTCGCCCACATCTGGAATCCGAGGCAGACGCCCAGCGTCGGAATGCCGAGGTCGAAAATGGTGTTGTCGAACGGCGGCGGCTCGTTGAAAACGCTCGCGGGGCCGCCCGAAAGGATGATGCCGGACGGGGCAGCCTTTTTCACGTCTTCCGCGGTCACGCTGGCAGGGTCGGCGACGACGGCAAAAACGCCGAGCTTCGCCAATTGCTGGACGATGAGGTGGTCGAACTGCGAGCCCATCGAAAAAAGGAGAATGAAATGCTTGGTCTGCCGCACCCGCATCTCTTCGGCAATCTCTCGGAGGGCTTCAGGGGTCGCTCCCTTGAAGATGGTCAACATGGGAGCATAGTACCATATTTTGGCTCAGGATATAAACGATACGTCCCGACCGTACGAGTTTTCCCCACCTTTAATGCAAATTGGGTTGCGGGCGTGTATAGTGGTGTATATTTCATTTCAGTGGGATAAAGTGGGAAATATGGCAAACTTACTGATCGGCGAATACGAGCACACGCTCGATGAAAAAAAGCGTGTCTCGCTTCCGAAAGTATTCCGTGCCGCGATGGGGAAAAAGATCGTCATGACGCGCGGGCTCGACAACTGCCTCTTCGCGTACTCGCGTGAGGCGTGGGATGTCGTCGCCCGGAAGCTTCAGTCGCTTTCGATGGTCAACCCTGATACGCGCGGATTCAACCGGTTCATGCTCTCGGGCGCCGCGGAGGTGGATGTCGACGGGGTCGGACGCATCCTGATACCGGAGCATCAAAAAGTTTTCGCCGGTCTCAATACGCGCGTCGTCTTCGCGGGAGTCTCGGATCACGTCGAGGTCTGGGATGCGGGGCGGTGGGAGTCATATAAAGCCAAGATCGAGAAAAATGCGGACAAAATGGCCGCGAAGCTCTCTCAGATCGGCGCTCTCTGATTCCTGGTAGCACAAGGTAGCTGGAAGATTCTCAACGTCATGCGCACGCGACGCTCACAATCTTCCAGCGACCCGGTGTCATCAGGACACCCCCCGGCTTTTGTCGGGGCAGGGCACGTACCTGTTCTTTTACATGAAGCTGTCGACTCGCTGTCGCTCAAGCCGGATGATGTCGTCGTTGACGCGACGCTCGGCGGCGCGGGACATGCGGGTGCGATAGCGGCGACGTTGGGGAAAAAAGGAGTGTTGATCGGTTTCGATCTGGATACCGATGCGATCAGTCGCGCGAAAAAAGTGTTGGAAGGCGCGCGGCCGGACGTACATCTCATCCTCGGCAATTTCAGGCATCTGGGAAAAGAACTTGAAAGGCTGGAGATCCCGTCGATAACGAAGGCCCTCTTCGATCTTGGGTGGAGCTCATATCAGCTCGACTCCGGAAGAGGATTTTCGTTCCGTGCCGATGAACCGCTCTCCATGACCTACGCCGATACGCCCACCGGTCTCACCGCGGCAACTATCGTGAACGAGTGGGGGGAGGAGTCCATCGCGGACATTCTCTTCGGGTGGGGCGAGGAGCATTACTCGCGGCGTATCGCAAAAGCCATCGTCGCGCGAAGAGCGCACAAGCCCTTCACGACCTCCGTAGAACTCGCCGAGGCGATTACGGCGGCAGTGCCGCCCCGCTACCGGCACGGGAGGATCCATCCGGCGACGCGCACGTTCCAAGCGTTGCGTATCGCGGTCAACGATGAATTGGGTGCGCTTGCCGAAGGATTGCGCTCCGCATGGAAGCATCTC
>Ga0209542_10020259_pt1 | contig 10557 bp, 14 predicted proteins | sample RifCSPhighO2_01_FD_184028 | JGI IMG/M metagenome (GOLD analysis project Ga0209542, IMG submission 184028) | Soil microbial communities from Rifle, Colorado - Rifle CSP2_plank highO2_0.1 (SPAdes) (version 2) | ecosystem: Environmental > Terrestrial > Deep subsurface > Rock core/Sediment ...
CGAACAATTTTAGGCGATTCTTTGAAGGAATTCAGCGAAAAACCGCCTGATTGGATATAAAAAATCCAACTGGCAGAGAAAGTCAATTTACAGATTTAGCGGTAGCAATGTGGCGAAGTCAGGATAAATCATTAAAGATTTCCAAAATCTGATATAGAACTTGAGCTCTATTGTTCAAACCGGGATTCTGAGTCTTCCTGATTATTTTATAATTAATTTACCTTTCATTTGCATATGCTCATTTCCGCACATATTAGCGCAGTACCATATAAACTCTCCGGTCTTATCTGCTGTAAATTCTATTATATCATCTCCTCTAAGATTTAAATCTGGAATTCTTATTCCATGAAGAGTATCTGTATTGTTTATTATTATTTTGACTTTATCGCCCTTATTTACTTCGATTCTATCTGGAGAATATCCAAATCTAAATGCTTTAACTGTAAATTCTTTTGCTTCATTTTCTTTAATAGAGTTTCCTGTAAAAGGTTTTAGCATGAAAATACTGCTTACTAAAAGTATGGCTATAATCCCAATAATTACCTGTGTTTTATTCATTTTCATTTTTTTATCTCCTTTTAATTTTTTAGTTTATAAATTATTATCCAAATCCAGGACTTGCAGATTGTGTTGAAAGAGATTGTGAGCATTCACTTGGTTTAGTGTTGAATGCATCGCAAACAGCTTCTTTTATTGAATTTGAATCTCTATTGACTTGCACTTGAACTCCATTTACGACAAAAGTAGGAGAGCCCCCAATTCCAAGGCTATTAGCCCTTGCATTTTGTTCATTGTAAATCTTTTCAGCATTGCTTTTCATATAGTTTTCAACTTTAGTTTTATCTATCCTTAGTTTAGAATATATATCTGGAAGATAGTTATTCAAACAAGCATCATCTCCTCTGCATGAACCAATATTAGTATTCGCATTAAATTCTTTTAAGTATACAAACAGTTTATCTTTATTATATAGTTGTTCTATACTTATCTGTCTTAATGTTTCTATTCTTTCAAATTCGCCATGCATTGCTCCAATCGCAACAATCCTGAAATCTACTTTATTCTTTAGTATATCATAAACGGGAAATAATACTTTTTCAAACTGTAATCCATATGGGCAATAAGAAAATATAAATGCTTCAACAATAGGCTTATCCGATTTAGGGACATCTTGAGGAGCATTAGCATTTGTATTGGAATTAGCCACATTATTTCCCATAACAGGGTCTTTTGTTAAAGGAATAAGAGACTGTGTGAAAAATTTTCCATCTTTACTAACATAAAGAGGCAAGTTCTGCCCCTTTATTGAAACAGTAACTTCATAAAATTGTCCGTTATCTTTAACCCCCACCAAAGTTGCTTCTGCCCCCTGAGCGTTTGCAAAATCAATTAAATTTTGCCCAGCAATATCAGCCGAAATAACATTTTCAGTTAATCTTCCATTAGATGTCATTACTAATGAAATTATAATTAGAATTCCTAAAACAAAAGTACTAACAATCCAAGGATTATTTCTTAATGCCTTTATAATTTTATGTTCTTCCTTTTTAATCTCTTTTATTATTTTTTCTTCATCTATCATTTTTTAGTTTATAGATTTTATATAAAACTGCGCATATATATTTTATCTATAGAACAATAGGGCTTTAAACGTCTAAAAACCTCAAATTTAGGGTTTAGAACGTTCATAAGCTGTTTTATACTCTTAGATAAATAGCTAAAGTCTTTCCTTTTTCAATCCTTTTTATTAACCCCCTTTTTTCTAATTCTTGAAGAACATAGCTAAGCTTTGATTTAGACATATTAACCCTTAATCTTAATGTGCTCTGCGTTATCCCTTCCTGTTCTTTTATTGCTTCGATAGCTTTTTGTTCAAATGGGTCTAGGGCTTTCATTAATATTTTAAATTTCATGTCTTCAACTTTTAATTCTTTTTCTTTTTCAAGTCTTTCTAATATCGCTTTTTCAGTTTTATTAAAAAATAATAAATAAAAACCTAAGGCAAATAAAAAAGAGAATATTCCCATTGCAATATGGCTTAGAGATAGAGTTCTTTCGATAATGCTGCAGTTTTTATTTGGAAAACAGTCTATTTCTGCAGACTGTTTGCTTATTTGCGAATTATAATTTGTAAATAAAATTAAAATTAATATACTAATAATGAGCAACAATATTCCGAGTTTTTTGTTTTCCATTTTTAAATTATTTATTCAACAATAATAGTTCCTGTTCCCATTGCCATACTGCATTGAAATCTAAAATTTCCTTTTTTATTGGGAGTAAACTTTATTGTATCCGATGGATTAGAGGAATATTTAGAGACTTTCAATTCTGGAATCTTAAATGACCGATAACATCCTCTAACACTGCTATCAAGGGTAATTTCTACGGGGGTCCCTGATTTTACATTAATAGTATTAGGATAATAATTTCCTTTCATGCTTAATGTTATCTTTTGTATTTCTTCATTAGCTGAAGGATTGGGTGCATTATTTTCTTGTTGGGTATTGCCATTAATTACATTGCCCGTAGTGCCTTTTCCTGATGAATTATAAAACCAAAAACCTCCGATTAAAATTATCGCTATAATTGCAATTATTATCATTGATTTTTTGGATTTTTTATTGTTCCCCATATTGCTATGTTTAGCAGCGTTATGCATTGATAACGCATCCGAACTTGGAAAATCTCTATTACATTCTTCGCATCTAACTCTTTCTGCCATTTTATTTTATAGTTAAGCTGTATAGCCTAATTCTTTAATTATATCTTTAATTTTTTGCAAGGTTATTTTTTTCTCATCAAAGTCAATAACTGCTTTTCCGTTTTCTTCAACTTTTATGCTATTAACTTTGTCTTCAAATTCGCTTTCAATCAATTTAACACAACTTTTGCAATGCATTCCCTTAATGTTAAGATTTGTTTTCATTTTTTACCTCCGTTAGTTTTATTGTTAGCACTTTTTATTAACCAATAGATACCTGCAATAATCAAAATAATGATTAAAATTGAGAAAGTCCAACTTAAAATCATTGCACTTATGCCATAATTCCCATTAAAGCCGTATGCTGCCCCCATTGGACAACTATTAATATTGTTTTCCAATGCTGAAATATCTGTAATTGAGCCCAAACTAATTAAAAATACAAGGGCAATAAAACTAATCTTTTTCATATTAACCTCCACAACCACAACCTCCCCCATTTGCTCCACCACATTGCATTCCTTTTGGCGGCGTTGCTGCTTTAACTTGTTCTTGACTTGCGGCTCCTGATTCAGTTACAATAAAACTTCCTCTAAGCATCCCCATTCCACAGGTAAATGTAATTGTTCCTTCTTTATCTGGCGTGAATTCAATAACATTCAAGCCTGCTTTCAAATTTTCATCAATACCATATTGATTCAATACTAATTCTTGATTACAACCGGTTAATTCTTTTACATTAACATTCCATTTAACAGGGACACCCTTCTTTATTACGAAAGAATTTGGCGAATATCCTGAACCAGATACGTCCATATTAATTTCTTGAATTCCATTTGTTAAAACTGCTTCTGTTCCTGCTGAAATAGGATTTCCAGCCAGTGTTGATTGAATTGCTGAAAAACTATAGGGGCTTCCAATCATTGATAGTCCTCTATTTAACATAATTAATCCTAATATTAGCACAATTATCGCGGATATTTTTAATATTTTTTGAGTTGTTTTATGGCTAATAGCTGAAGCAAAAGTCCCGAAACCAATCATTATAGGAAGTGTTCCTAATCCGAAAACTGCCAGTGCTGTTGCACCATTTGCAAAACTTCCTGTTCCTGCAGCATAAAGATACATTGCTTGGAGCGGACCACACGCGATGAATAAACCATTTAATAATCCTGTAACAATTGGACCTTTATAAGGTCCCTTCGCATTAGCTGAAGCGTTCATGGTAAACTTTGTCAGGAATTTAGGATTTAATTGAAATCTTTTAAAAAATTTGAATCCAAACATACTTAATGAGTAAAATACCATAAATATTCCTGCAAATATTGCAACTCCTGCTCGAAGCCCAACGCTAAATGCAAATATGCCTCCAATTAATCCAAATATTCCTCCAATGATTGTATATGATATAACCTTTGCACCGCCATAAGCAAGATGCTGCGTATAACTCTTATGGCCCTTTAACGCATTTTTAGCTGTATATGAAACAACAAAACCACCGCACATTGAAACACAATGGAATCCAGTTAATAATCCTATAATAAATAATAACCCTAATCCTACTTTATCTCCTACTTGCGGCAGTGCGATTTCTGGGATTTTTATATGGTTTAAAAAGAAATTATAGAGAATAAACACTAGCAAAAGAAAAGAAAGAATAGCAAAAACAAAACCTATTTTATTAGAAGTGCTATATTTTGAAAAGAAATTCTTTTTAGCAGCGACTGCTTTAGGAGAGCCTATTTCTTCATCATCTTTCCCTGATTTTTTGCGGCTTTTAGAATAATTAATTTTTACTGTTTGAACTAATTCCTCTTCTTTTTCATCAAATTTGAGTATCTCGGTCTCAACTTCTTCTCTTAATCTTTCATACTCTACTGAAGAAATTTCTTCTCTCAAAAACATTTCCTTTAACTCTTTTCTTTTATTAACTAAACTTTTCCTATTTTGCGGGTTAATTAGTTCACGAGTGCTGCATTCTATTTCACAATTATTGCATTCGAATTCGCAATTGCTGCATTCATATCCTAATTTTTCAATTTCTTCTATAATTTCTTTTTCAGAAATTTTATTTTCATCAAAATCTATTACTACTTCTTCTTTAGAGAAACTTGCAGACACATTACCAACTTTATTTTTAAGGGCTTTCTCAATAAGCATTGCGCACGAGTTGCAAGTCATTCCTTTTAATCTGTATGTTTTTTTCATTGTTTTGGTTCTTTTTTATATTTTGATGAAAAAATCAAATTGAAACAGCTTATAATAGTTTGTAAGTAACTAGTTTCAATTAGTTTTGTTCAAAATAATAATATTTGACATTCCCCTCCTTTTTCTTTCAATTAATCCTCTACCCTCTAAATTGTCTAAAATACGTGTGACTTTTACTTTATGCATCCCTGTTTTGTCGACTATATCTGACTGAAACATACTGCCGTTTTCTTTTAAGATTAATTCTATAATTTCTTTTTCTTCTTTATCTAAAAGTTTTAAATCTTCTTCATTAAATTTTTTAACTGGAATATTTGCTGATGTTTCTGGCTTAGCAGAAGTATTAATTCTTTTTATAATAATTTTTTCATTTTCCTTTGCAAATATTAAAAATAATCCTATAACTAAAACTAATCCAGCTAAACTTAAACTAATCCAGGATTCTGTAGCTATTGTTCCCCACATGGGGCATGTTGGACCATGGGTGCATGAAGTGCTTACTATTTTTTTTAAAGTATTATTAAATATTAAAACAATAAGCCCAATTACTATTGAAATTCCTGCAATTAAATAACCAACATTTTTATTTTTCATTTTGTTTTACCTCTTAGAATATGAATGCAATAATTAGACATGTGCTTATCAATTAGTTCCATTATTGGCTTTATTGTTTTTTTGTTTAGCGAGTAATATCTATATTTTCCTTTAACTTCGACTTGAACAAAACCGCATTTTTTGAGCCTGGTAAGGTCGTGAGAGATGCCAGTTTGGTCCAGTTTTAATTTTTTAACGAGTTCAGTTACACACATTTTTCCTTTATTTCTTAAAAGATTTATTATTTTAAGCCTTGATTGAGAGAATAAAGTGCCAAAGAATATTTTATATGCATCATAAAATTCTGACTCTTTAATGTTTTCTACTCCGCAGCAATCAGATAGGTATGTATCTTTCATGTGATGTTGTGGCACATATGAGTATTTAAACCTTATGAAGGATAAATCTGTCATAGAAATGGAATCTTAGAACTGCCATAAAAACATCTAGGTTCATCCACCATCTTAAAAAGGTCCCTTTCAAAAATCCGTATTTCGTCTCTTTTATTGGTTGGTTATAATTGAATGTTTGATAACTAAATCCTTTTTTTGTTTTATATTTAACGAAGTTGTTTAATCCTGCTTCTATTCTATATCTATATTTATAGTATTCCGGTAGATTTTCCCAAATTTCTCTTTTTAGTGCTCTTTCTCCAGAGTTTATCGCCCATTTTTTAATTGTGTTTTGCATAAAATTGTTTCTTAGACCAATAAACATATCATATTCCTTATTTTTAACTGGAAGAATTATTTGTGAGACGATGCTGGGGGTTAAACCGCGCAAGTCTGCATCACAAAAGAAGATTATTTGGGATTTGGTGTTTTTTACTCCAATGTCCATTGAGCCTGCTTTTCCAATGTTGATTTTATTTACTATTAATTTAACTTTTTTGAATTTTTTGGCAATCTCTGCAGTATTATCTTTGCTTCCATCATCTATTACAATTATCTCTTTTAAAATCTTTGATTTTTCTAGAACTTTTAAAACTTCTGCAATCCTTTTTCCTTCATTATAAGCGGGAACTATTGCAGTAACGTCTTCTTCAATATACTTTCCTTTAATTACTTCTTTAAAAAATTCTGCAATAATCCCTTTAATATATTCGTGATTGTTGGAGAAAAAGAGATTATGGGATTTTGAGTCAAGAACAACAATTTTGTTAATATCTGAGCTAATCTTTGAATGGATTAATTTTGCACCCTTTATTTGACTTAATCTATCACCGAAGGAATGAATTGTTAAACAAGGACATTTTATCTTAAACATTTCTTTATTTATTTTTTTGACTAAACTTCGAACAAATACCAGCCCCTTCCTGTGCATTTTAGAATAGTGGAATGCGTTCGTTCTTAATTTTTCTTCTTCTTTTGGTATATATTTGGACCAATGTTTTCTAAATCGGCTTAGTAAAAAAATAAGCGGATAAAGAAAGTTGAATCTTAATTTATAGGGAGAAACTATATTAAAAGTCCCTTTTATTGGGTATTTTGAAGCAAAATAGAGCGCCAATAATCCTCCAAAGCTAATTCCTCCTAAAATAATTGTTTTTTTATTTTTCAGACTAATTTTAATTTCTTCTTCAACTTGATTTAAAAAATCATTGAGATTTAAATTATCTAAATCTTCAATTTTTGTTCCGTGTCCCAATAATCTTGGAACTCTTACATTAACATTTAACCTTTTATTTAGATATTTAGGTAAATCATTAAAATCAGTTGGGCTTCCGGTGTATCCGTGAATGAGAAGAAACTCTATGTTTGAGTTGGATTTCAAATTTATGGATTTCGCTTTTTCATTAACCTCTTCATGAGCCATTTTTGCATAAGATATATAATGAATAGCAAGAGGATTATTAAAGTTATTGCTAACTGTATATTTTTAAATATTGTTATTACAGAATCAAAGCCGAAAGATAATAGAACTCCTATTGAGGTTAAGCAGATTGCCCAAATCAATGTAGGAATTGCATCATACAGGAGATATTTGGAAAAATTTATTTTTCTTCCGCTAATGTAAATGACCAATAGAATTCTTGTTCCAATCATTAATTTTGAGATAAGAATAACCAAAGAATCTTTGCCGTGGCTAATGCTTTCTATATTCCCTTCTAATTTTTTATAGTGGGGGGAGATTTTTTTAATTTCCTTAAATTTATTAAAAAGTTTTGACCTTGCAATAAAAAACCAGAAAGAGTCTATTGATATCATTCCTAAAAAACTAAAAAGGACAATGATAAAAAATAAATAGGGGTTTTTAGAAAATAGAAAACTGGCCATTATTACTCCAATTTCTCCTCCACCTATAATTGGGGCTAAAAAAGAGATTATTGGCAAATAGGGGACAAAACTAAGAATCCAACTAAAGAAGACATTGTAATATAAAAGACTTGTTGAATCCATTTTGTAGATAGGATTTCGCAGTATTAAAAGATTACTTTCTATATGGGTCTCTCCAAGATTAAATATAAAAACTTAGATTGTAATTTATTTGTAATATGTGGAAGAATAAAAAATCTAATAGGATGGGATGGGTTGTGAAAAACAAAAGACCCGAAGAGTATTTAGGAAGTCCTGAAATATATTATACTGATGAAGAAGTTGAGAAATATGCTCGTTCTAGCGGGATGCGGAGAGCTCAGGAGAAAATTGCTTATCGGGTTTTAGAATTATTGGAATTTAAGCCTGGGAGTTCTTTGCTTGATTTGGGAGCTGGACCAGGATATACTGCAGAGGTTTATCGCTGTGAAGGATATGATGTAACTTGTTTAGATTTGATAGCTAAGATGGTTGAAAAAGCAAAAGAGAATGGGTTTGAAGCTCATGTTGGAGATATAAGGCAGATAAAAAAGACTTTTTCAAAACGTAAATTTGATGGTGTGGTATCTGTTTCAGCATTGCAGTGGATTAAAAATGAATTAGAATTAAAAGATATTGCTAAAGGAATTTATTCTGTTTTATATAAGGGTGGGAGAGTTGTAATTCAATTTTATCCTAAAAGTGAACAGGAATTAAAAAAAGTACTTAAGATATTTATTGAAAATGGATTTAGTGGAAAGATAATAACTGATTTTCCAGGGGTTCCAAAGAATAGAACAATTTATTTGGTTTTGAGGAGAGATTAAGGAAAATTTTTTTACTAATATTTTGTGAGTATTTGTTTAGGTATTTCGATATCTAAACAAGTTTATTTGCTATTTCTCGACATCAAGATGCTTTTATTCCGTCGTGGCATCTTGACTGCTTCAAAACCACGTGGTTTTGATAGTGCTCAAAATTCACGGAATTTTGACATGCTGGGGTTGTCTAAAAAGTCAAAAACGGCATCATTATAAGCATTATAACCTATTGCTAAAAATGAGATGAAGATTTTTATTAATAGACGAGTAAACTTTTTTTATCGAGCAAATGAGAATGTTTTAAGCCCATTGTAGATTAAATATCATCCCCTATTTTAAAAAGACTTTTTGGACAGCCCCACACGGAGTTAATCCGATTGAAAAATAGTGCTATAATTATGTCTAAATTGATGATTGACGACATTAAAAAACAGCTAAACAAGTACTATTTTGATTTATTAGAGTAACAGACGCGATGATTGCGCAGGGCAGGATGTAAATAGAAATTAGACTTTATTCATGAACAAAAACGGCGACAGCTATTACAGTAGTCCATAATCCGCCTTTATTCCCTTCTGCCGATTGGGTTATATTGGTTGTTTTAAAAATATGTCCTGATGCTTTATACACCTGTTCTCTTTCTTCCCAAGCAATATCTGGATTAAATTCTATGCCTAAAGTTGTTGCAAGCATTGTTGCTGCCAAGTCTTCTGCATATTCTCCTGATTTTTCTCCCTTTTCTCCAAAAGTATGATGTTCAGAAAGATAGCCATAGTGATTATTATCTTTTGGAATAGCTAACCCGATTGAAGCAGATATTAATCGATTAGGTTCGTTGCTTTCACTCCTGGCTAAAACACAATAAGTTATTTCTCCAGCTTTTAATGATTGTGCGCCTTCTTCTTTTAAAATCATTTTGCAGTTTGGTGGAAAAATTGAAGAAACGCATACCAAATTACATTTTTCTATTCCTGCCTCTCTTAATGCAAGTTCAAAACTTGCAAGTTTATCTTTATGAACTCCTACCCCCTTTGTTAAAAATAGTTTTGTTGGTACCATATTATTTGTGCTCTTTAAAAATGCATTTTTAAGCATTTTATTTCTTATTCTATTCTTTATTGATTTTCATTTTAAACTTTTGCAAAAAGAATCATATAATTATTTCCAAATTTCTTTGCGCATTTTGGACAATAGGCATAATGAATATAATAATCTTTGGCTGTTTTTCCTTTTTTTGCTAGATATTCATTCATTTGTTTCATAAATTTAGGAATTGCGTTGTAAGAACCTGCAAAAACTTTGCCAATAAATGTTCCTGAAATCTTTGTGTTATTTGCATTTGGAACAGTGTCGGTTACTGAAAGATATATTTCTGATTTAAATGCACTTGGATCATTAAACAATATTAAAACATCTTCTTTTTTAGCAATTTCTTTTTTTGATTCATTAGCAAGATTCATCATTTTTGTTATTCTTTTTCCAATCATTGGGGGAAAAGGAATATGAAATAATGTTGGGATTGATTCTTTAATGAATTGTTTATTTTTCCAAACAAATGTTTTTTCATCCCATTTTTTAGGATTGAATTTTGGGCAGCACTCTTTTTTCATGTGAATATATAGCTATTTTAATTTTTAAATGTTTGTTTTTGAAGCAGTAAATAAACATTTTTTATAGCCCTCTTTTAAGATACACTCCTCGGGTATTATTTATTATTTCTCTTGTAAAATATAGAGAATTCTGAACAAAATGCATTCTGATTATCCGAATTATCAAGAATTTTCTAACTGTTTTGATTGTCAAGAACACTCATCAATGTATATGTAGACAGTTTCGCACAGTAGATGAACATTTTTTACAATCATCTTTTAAGATACTCTTCCTTATGTATTATTTATTACTTTTCTTGTAAAATGTAGAGAATTGCGTTGGATAA